>PPYF01462817.1_pt1 | contig 12743 bp, 10 predicted proteins | sample 1559871 | NCBI WGS metagenome assembly PPYF01 (sample SAMN08240021, study PRJNA423297) | Human gut metagenome, whole genome shotgun sequencing project. | reverse complement strand
CGGCTGTACGATGTGCGCCGATCACGCGATCGCCCTCCGCCAGCAGTTCATCAGCAGAAGGAAAATTGACTTTTGCGTTGTTCTCCATCATCCTGCGCAGCCGTTCCGGCATATCGGCACGGTATTTATCGGCATCCCGTTCGGCTTCTTCGCGCATGGGGGCTGACAGCTCTCTGCCAACGCCTTCCATGAGCAGTGATCTTGACGTGACAATGTCTGGAATCCAATAGCTCACATCGCCAAGATATGCAGGGGTTCCTGCAGCCATAGCCATCGAAAGTCCATCTGCATCAATGGTTTTAAACCGTTTTGCCAGCGCAATCAACTGACGCAGAGAAAGATCGGTCTGAACTGCATTCTTTACTTCCCCTATGATGGCAGAGATGCGGGGAAGAATCTCAGGGGATATAAGACGCGTAAAAAAAGCCCGCATAAAGCGTTGTTGGCGTGAAATGCGCCCAATATCCCCTTCCCCATCTCGATAACGCACATACTGAATGGCATGAGCACCATCCATGTGCTGTATGCCAGGCTGAAGGTCAATGATAAGACCGCCATTGTCGTCCCAAGGATCTTCATAATACATTCGTTTCTCTACGTCGATATCGACACCGCCGACGGCATCGACAATACGCTCAAACGCTGACGTGTCAATCAAAATATAGTGCGAGACAGGAACACCAAGCAGCTTGCGAATGGAGGCAATTGTCAGATCATGACCGCCAAATGCATACGCATGGTTGATTTTATCATATCCATAGTTTCCAATTTCAACGCGTGTGTCGCGAGGGATGGACAGCAGTGATATCCGATCTTTTTTTTCATCGACGGCGGCAAGCATCAGCGTATCACTTCGTCCAATATCGTTATCTCTGCGATCTACTCCCATGAGCAGCACATAACCGAGATCGTCGGAAACACTGGTGCCGACATCTGCATCCTTTAATGAACTGGAAAAAAAATATCCTCCTGCATAATAAATCACACACACCAGTACAAATGAAAACGTAAATATAATTCCCGCATACTTAATGAACATACGATCTGTTGTTTTCTTGTCTGATGGAGTTATTTCTGGTTCTTGTGCCATCGATTCGTAAATCTCCCTCTCCGCTTATACCAATCGGCTCCAGTATAGCAAAAACAGGCGTTCCGCGCAAATTCTCTACGTATGAATAAGTGGGAGCAATATAATGCTTGCAATAAAACATACCTTCTACAACCATGCTGTTTTAATCCTTCTTTACAAAAAAAGACATATCATGTAAACTATGATTTATACTTACATATGGATTTGTAACGGTATATCGGCATAGTGCAATACAGATGGGGATGTTGCCTAATGCTGCAAGGGAGAGGGAATTATGCTTCGACTTCCTGTATCGAAATTAAAAGACGGGATGGTTCTTGGGCAAAGCTTGTTCAATACGGCAGGAGGAAGCTATCTTGTCAAGGGACAGCCGGTAACCATTGACTATATTCGGAAACTGCGTCAGATTGGCATTCAATCTGTAACGGTTACCTCCATGGATCCGGCACATAAACTGCCGCCTCCTCCCGATGTCATTGAAGAAAAGACACGAATCAATGCAATCAGTACGGTCTACAATACGTTTCAATCCATTGAAGAGAACGGAACACTTGATACGACGGCATTGCAGAGGGTGACAGACTCCATTGTCTTTGATCTCTTTGAAAACCGGAATAACCTCGTCCAGCTGACCGATATACGCGCCCATGATGCTTATACTTTCGCGCACAGCGTCAATGTGGCCGTACTCTCTGCCATGATGGGCATGCTCTGTCATATGCCAAGGGATGAAATCTCTCTGATTACACTCGGCGGTCTCTTGCACGATCTTGGCAAAGTAGACGTGAGCTCAGCTATCCTGACAAAAAATCGAGGACTCTCTGACCGTGAGTTCAAGATTATGAAAAACCATCCACTCGATGGGTCTCGCCGAATCCTCAATGTCAGTGACCTTCCCAAGAAAAGTATTCTGGCAGCCATTGCTGCGCAGCATCACGAACACATTGATGGATCAGGCTACCCCAATGGGATTACAGGCAATGAGATGCATCATTATGCAAAGATCACGGCAATCGCCGATGTCTATGATGCACTAACCAGTGAACGTCCTTACAAAAAGGCGTACATGCCAAATATCGCCTACAATATCATGCATAATATCAACAAGGGACAATTTGACCAAGATTTGCTGGATACATTTTTCAACAACGTCGCACTCTATCCAGAAGGTGCCGTGTTAAAGACAACATTTGGCTTTGCCGTTGTGAAAGAGAGTAGGTTCGGACGCACAACAACGCCGATCATCATTCTTTTTGCCGATACAAACGGAAAATTATTGAATGAGCGAAGTGTCATCGATCTCTATGAGACACCAAATGGAGCAAAATCCATACAGGTCGTTCCTACAGGAAATGAGCTCTATCACTTCATCCATGAACTAGGCGTCGACCCATCTTACTACCTCGAAGAGGAACGAAAAAAGGATGCGGCCGCTGGGATAAAATCCTCCGGTGTGTCGATGGCACCGCGTGCGAAGTTGAATTAATATAAAACGAAGTCCGTTAGCGTATGGTAGATCTCGTGCATCTATCATACACTAACGGACTTTTGTTGCTTATCTTTGCGTTCTCAGGATTACATCGGCCATCTCTCTTACTGTATTGCAACGACCGACGGGATAGCCGATCTCTTCGATTTGCTTTCCAAGCAGCAGGAGATGCGGTGCTGTAAGCGAGGCTTGCTCCAACAGTTCTGTATTGCGAAATATATCACATGGAGCACCTTCTCCGATGACACGACCATTCGCCAGTAGGATTAAACGCTCGGCAGAACGAAGGATATCCTCCATGCTGTGCGAGACGAGAACAATGGACATACCGCGCTCACGGTGAAGTGTCGAGAGCATCGACAATAGTTCTTCGCGACCACGTGGATCAAGACCGGCTGCCGGTTCGTCCAAAACGAGATAGCGTGGTGCAAGAGCCAATACACCGGCAATCGCCGTACGTCTGCGCTCTCCTCCGGAGAGCGCAAATGGAGAACGCTCCCGATAGATCTGTGGGAGATGGACAAGCTCCATTGACTCTTGCACACGCCGCTCAACCTCGGCTTCGGACAAGCCCTGGTTGTGTGGACCAAAGGCAATATCCTCGTAGACAGTTTCTTCAAAAAGCTGATGCTCAGGGTACTGAAAAACCATGCCTACGCGAAAGCGAGCGGAACGATCCTTCATATTGTTTTTGGGAGTTCGCTTCCCAAGAGGCACGCCATCTACGGAGACTGTGCCGGAAGTGGGCTGAATCAGCCCGCCGATCAGCTGCATAAGCGTAGATTTTCCCGCGCCTGTTTCCCCTGCTATTGCAGTAAATTCTCCCTCGTTAATGACAAGTGAAACGTCGTAAAGTGCTGTATGGGAGAGAGGTGTGTTCTCCATATAGGTATAGGAAACAGAACCTATTTCGATAGACAATGGATCAACTCCTCGTCTGTTAAGATATTTTCCGATAGATGCTCTCCAGCACGACGCAAGTGTTGTGCAATATCGGCAGCAAGGGGGAGATCGAGTCCCAGCTGCTGTATACGTTCCGTGTGAGAGAATACGTAATGCGGCGTTCCATCCATGACAATCTTCCCCTGATCCATCAGAATAATGCGATCCGCAGCAATTGCCTCCTCCATGAAGTGCGTGATATAGATGATCGTTGTCCCTTGCTCTTCGTGCAGTTTTTTCACGGCAGAAAGAACTTCCGAGCGTCCGCGCGGGTCCAGCATAGCTGTGGGCTCGTCCAGGACAATACACTGCGTTTGCATAGCGATAGCACCCGCGATAGCAATACGCTGCTTCTGTCCTCCGGAAAGCAGATGCGGCGCATCCGTCGCATGATTACTCATCCCGACCAATGCAAGCGAATCCTCGACGCGTGTCCGTATTTCGCATGGGGAAATACCAAGGTTTTCTGGGCCAAATGCTACATCGTCTTCAACGACAGCGGCGATCAGTTGATTGTCAGGATTCTGAAACACCATACTGACTTTTTGGCGTATCTTCCACCATTGGGATTCGTCCCGCGTATCCATGCCATCGACGAGACAAATTCCTGATGATGGCAGAAGAAGTGCATTCAGATGACGTGCTAGTGTAGACTTCCCTGAGCCGTTAGCGCCAAGGATAGCGATAAACGCACCGGTCGGAATTTCCAGAGATACATCACGGAGTGCCTCGTGGTTTTCGTTATCCGTGCCTTGATAGATATGCGTCACATGGTCAAGTGAAAAAAAAGATTGTGCTTCCATTAGTCTTTATCATCCCGTATGTTTTTCGACTTTGTTTTCAGGCGAACATGGAATGTCGTACCTTTGCCAAGTTCGCTGTTGAGTGTAATTGAACCGTGGTGTGCCTCAACTATCTCGCGTGCAATGGCGAGGCCGAGCCCATTGCCGCCCATACGGCGCGAACGCGCTTTATCAACACGATAAAATCGATCAAAGATGCGTTCCTGATGTTCTTTTTCAATACCGATTCCCGAATCTGTGACAGAAAGGCATACCATGCCTCGTTCCTCTGTGCTCAAGGAAACTTCAATGTGACCATGCTCCGGTGTATACTTCACTGCATTATCGACAAGAATCAGAATAAGCTGACGTATTTTCTGTTCATCTGCGTATACCTCTGCACGTTTGGGCAGGAGCTCTTCGATCGCAATATCTTTCTTCTCAGCAAATGGGCGCATCATGCGTACCGTTTGTCTGGCTGCTGCCGCGATATCCATGCGTACCGGTTTGAACTGTGTTGCCCGTCCATCTGTGCGCGCAACCGTAAGTAGATCACTCACGAGTTTTGTCATTTTTTTTACTTCATCACGTACATCTTCAATGACTTGTTTCAAAAATGGTGATGTAATTGTCGGATCACTGTGCAGAAGATCAGCAGATGCAAGGACAACAGCGAGAGGTGTGCGCAGTTCATGGGAAGCGTCTGCTGCGAATTGTCGTTGGCGCTCATACGCCTCACGGATTGGCCGCATGGCGCCACCCGAAAGAATATAGCCGATTGCTGCGGCAAAGATGATGGCGATAACGCCCAATGCTGCCAGTGCCGATGTTGCTTTTTCTAGTCCATTATACATGGCTGTAACATCTTTTCCTACATATACCGTTTGCATTGGCATGGGGGGGCTGGATACCGTTTGTGAGGTCATCATCACTTTCGTCTGAACTCCGCGCTCACTCGTCTTGGTAAATACGCGTACCTCACGGTCGGACGGATTCCATGTCCCGACGATATCCAAGACAAAGGATTCGATACGGGATGAGGCACGCGAAAAATTTATGAGACGACCCCGATCATCAAACACATAATAAAAGAGACGATCATTGGTACTGCGATACAGCTGTGCCTCATCTGCATCTGTTCCCGTATGTAGTTCATGATACACCTGAGACTCTGCGATGCTGTTCGCTGTATCCAGAAGTTCCCGCGCCTGCTCGGAAGTAATCGCCCACTGCATCGTCTTGTGCATAGCAAAAAGGAGGACAATAACCAGCCCTCCCATAACCAGTGCATAGCGCAGCATCAACAGCAAGCGGCTGCGTCCAAACAGATTCTGCTCGCTCAATTTGGTGCCTCCAGCTTATATCCGACACCACGTATCGTTTTGATGGATGCCCCCTCTCCCGCTGCGTCTAACTTTTTTCGCAGCATTTTCATATAGGAGTCGATATTATTCGAGCTGACGTCTGCCTCCAAGCCCCAGATCCGATCGAGGATAATATCGCGCGGAACCACGATTCCGATATTCTGTGCTAGGAGATCAAACAGCTGAAATTCCCGCGGAGAGAGTTGAATGATCTTTCCATTCTTTTCGAGAATATTTGCCGTACGATTCAGCTTAAAACCGCCGATTTCATCAACTTCATGCTGTATACGCTGCGTTGACCGCCTGCCAAGTGCGCGTAGACGAGCCAAAAGCTCAGAAAACTCGAATGGCTTTACGAGATAATCATCCGCACCGGCATCAAGTCCCTTCACACGATCCTCCACAGAGTCCCGCGCGGTCAGCATGAGAATGGCACGATCATAGCCGTTTCGGCGCAGGCGTGCACAGGCATCGACTCCTGACTCGCCCGGCATCATCCAGTCCAAGATCAGGATATCGTACTCTGTGTAGGTTGCATACGCATAAATATCACTGCCGTCTGTCACCCACTCAACACTGATGTCGTTTTGTTCAAGCATATATTGGATGAGCTTGCCAAGGCGCAGATCATCTTCTGCCAAAAGCACACGCATAATACCATCTCCCTGCTATATCGAATAGAATTATAGATAAGGGGGGTGAAAGATAGCTGAAAAAGGAGCTAACGCATCGCTATGTGCACTGATGCAATCATGCGATAAAAGACAAACATCCCAAGCCCGTAGCAAGTCAGCATAATGACTCCCATCGGAATGGCAGTATAATCACCTGCGATGCCTACCACAGGCATCATGCAGGCTCCCAGCAGCATCGAGAAACACCCGATCAATGCAGAAGCACTGCCCGCATTTTTCCCCTGTCGTGAAAGCGCGAGAGAAAAGCTCGCCGCACCCATCACCGAGAGTGGTATGATGGTAATAAAGAGTAGAATAAAGATAACAGGAAGCGGTGCGGAAACAAAAAATCCAATCAGAAGCAAGCTGCTCCCGATCAGTGGAACAAGTACGGCATATTTCAACATAACGATATCCGGCACACGTCCGGCAAAACGGGCCGGTAAAATTCCGGCAAGTAGAAGCCCCGCTCCAATTACGGCAAAAATCATACTAAATCCCTGTGGAGAGACACCATAGATATTCTGAAAGACGAATGAAGAGCCAGAGAGGTAGGAAAAGAAACCACCAAATACGAAGCACTGCAACAGACAATGTCCGAGAAAATAACGATCATGTAAAAGGATGGGGAATTTCTTCAGAGAATCCATCACGTTCTTGCTGCGCTGTTCTTTGGGGAGCGTCTCTTGATAAGCGAGAGTTGCACCAGCCAACACTACGCCGATGAGTGTCAATAAAATGAAAGTGGCGCGCCAATTTGCAAAAAGAAGAATCTGTCCGCCGATCACAGGCGCAATAATGGGGGCAAATCCGTTGACCATCATGAGTACAGAAAAGAACCGTGTGAGCTCTGAGCCTTCGCAAACATCACGTGCGATTGCACGTGAGATAACAATTCCGCTCGCCCCAGAGAAACCGGCAAAGAAGCGAAAGAAGAGGAAAAGATATATATTCTGCGCGAGTACGCAGCCGAGCGTTGCACCGACAAAGACAAGCATTCCGATCAGAAGAGGCCTGCGGCGTCCCCAGAGATCACTCCATGGACCGGCAAGAATCTGTCCAAGTGCCATGCCCAGCGTTGTCATAGTAAGCGTCATCTGTACCAATGACGTTGGGACAGAAAAGGCTTCCTGCACCTCAGGCAGTGCCGGGAGATACATATCCGTTGAGAGCGGTGCAATTGCCGTCATAACACCAAGGAATATGGTCAGCCAAAGCCGCGTACGCGCATTCATGTCCATTGTATTTCTCCCTGATCCTCGTTTGCTGTATGTACCAATTGTTTCAAGCAGCGTTTGCAGCAGTTGATTTCTTTCCGCGGCTCATCAGCCATGCCTTTATCGTTTCCCATATTGCAGTTGCAATGACGATTCCCGCTGCGATGGATGCCGCATAGAGGAAGGTCTTTATCCCCTGCGTACCAAATTTATCCCAGTCAGCAGCAACCGCATAGAACATTGTTCGGTAGAGCGAACCACCGGGAACCATGGCGATAACACCGATGATCAAAAAAATTGTTGCGGGGCATTTATAAAAACGTGCCAGAATTTCTGCGGCAAGTGTCGCAAATACAGCTCCAGCAAAGTAACCGGCATACTCATTCCAATCGAGTGCTATGAACAGGATGGTGAATCCCCAGGCAATCATACAGACTACAGCTCCTACACAGGCATCTTTGATATGCCCATGCCAAAGCAGATGAAAAAAGAATCCACCGATGAGAGACGTGAGGAGATAGACCCACCACGTTGTTTGAAAAGCGATGATGGTTCCTGATGAACTAAACGCAAAGCCGGTAGCGATCAGCAGGCTCAGAATAAATGCCTCTGCACTCTTGAGCAGCCCGGAAATCGTTTCCTGACTGAACATATCGCGAATCGAGTTCATGAGGGCAAGCCCTGGGATCACCGGCATAATGTTGCCCATATTTATCGCAGCCGGATGAATATCCATCCCCATCCACATGAATGAGTTGGCAAAAACACCACCGATAAAACTAAGCAAAACAAGGGCACAGTATGGATTCAGTTTTGTTCTGCCAAGCAAATATTGAATGAGCCGAAGAAAAACACCAACGATCCCGGCACATACGGCATCTTCTAAACGCCCACCGAAAAAAGCAGAAAAACTGCCCGCGATAATGGCCCAATAAAATACAGACGCTTTGAGAGAAATCTCACCCATCGTATCAATGTCGCGTATACGCGCCTTTATTTCATCCGAAGTGATGGGACGTGCACAAATTTCTCGTGAAAGTTGATTTAATGCGATCAATCGCTGAAAATCAAAGTTCTGGCCCGGAACACGACGCATCTGTGTAATGACACCGATGTCCTCCCCACGTATCGTCACAACAATGCTGGAGGTAATGACCATGACATCCACATGGCGAACTCCGTAGGCGCGACATATAAATTTGATCGTTCGCTCTACGCGGCTTACCTCCGCACCCGTTACGAGCATGCGCTGTCCAATATCGATGGCACGTTCCAGAATCTTGTTGATGTTAATTCGTGCTGTTTCGTTTATCATAATGAACATAGTTATAACATGTCTTTATTGCTATGTCACGCTTTTTCAAAGAAAAACAGCAGAACCGTTTTCACAGTCCTGCTGCATACACCATGTACGATATTATTCTACGGTAACAGACTTTGCGAGATTCCGCGGCTTATCTACATCGCAGCCGCGTGTGATTGCAGCATAGTAGGCAAGCAGCTGAAGCGGGATAACCGAGAGAATCGGCATAATGAACTCGTCGGATGCCGGTACGTGCATCACATGATCCACGTACTTTTTCAATTCGGTATCCCCTTCGGCGGCGATACCGATAACAACAGCATCACGCGCCTTGACCTCCTTGATGTTGGAGAGCGTTTTCTCGTAGACATTCCGCTGGGTTGCCAGTGCGATGACCGGAACGCCTTCTACAATCAGAGCAAGCGTACCATGCTTCAGCTCGCCCGCAGCATAGGCTTCCGCATGAATGTACGAAATCTCCTTGAGTTTGAGTGCTCCCTCGAGGGATACGGAATAGTCAAGACCACGGCCAATGTAGAAAACATCCTCATTGAACCCGTACTGCTTGGCAAAGGTCTTGATGGGATCAACATCAGACAAGATCTCTGAAATCTGCGAGGGAATCTCCTGCAGATGCTCTACCAATTCCGCCGTACGCTTTGGCGCAATCATTCCCTTGATCTCTGCCATATAGAGTGCAAGCATGAAGAAGAGAACAAGCTGTGTTGTGTATGCTTTCGTCGATGCGACGGCAATCTCAGGTCCTGCCCATGTGTAAACGACCTGATCTGCCTCGCGTGCGATGGAGGATCCGACCACGTTCGTAATCGCAAGTGTCTTCGCTCCACGACGCTTGGACTCCTTGAGTGCTGCAAGAGTGTCACTTGTCTCGCCGGACTGCGATACAACGATCAGCAGCGTCTTGTCATCGACGATCGGATCACGATAACGGAACTCTGATGCGACATCCACTTCGACAATGACGCGCGCCATTTTCTCAATATAGTACTTCCCAACGAGTCCTGCATGATATGCCGTACCACAGGCGACAATATAGATCTTGTTGAAGGAATTGAGATACTCGGGGGTCCAAGAAAGTTCTTCAAAAGAAATACTTTTTTTGTCACTCGTAATACGCTGGCTCATCGTGTCACGAACGGCTTTCGGCTGTTCATGAATTTCCTTGAGCATGAAATGCTCATAGCCGCCCTTTTCTGCTGCCTCAGCATTCCATGTGACTTCAAATACCTTCTTGGCAACGGGCTCGCCCTTGCGGTCAGTGATCTCGACACTGTCCTTGTGTACAATGGCAAGTTCGCCGTCCCCCATGATGTAGGTGCGGCGTGTACGGGAGATAATCGCGGGGATATCCGAGGCGATATAGTTCTCCCCTTCGCCGAGGCCAATGATCAGTGGGTTGTCCTGCTTTGTGCAGACAAGCATATCCGGGTGTTTGCGGCTCATAAATGCCAGAGCATAAGACCCTTCGATACGACGCAGAACCTCGCGAACAGCTGCAACGAAATCGCCTTGATATACGTCCTCCAGAAGATGAACAACTACCTCTGTATCCGTTTCGGACTTAAATACATGACCTTTTTCGATGAGCTCTTCCTTCAGTGAAAGATAATTTTCGATAATGCCGTTATGGACAATGGCAAAATCGTTGTGACAATCCACATGGGGATGTGCATTCACATCCGACGGACGACCGTGCGTCGCCCAACGTGTATGACCGATACCGATGTTGCCAACGGGGACGTTTCCCTTGATCTTGTCACGAAGTGCAGATAGGCGTCCAACGCTCTTCTCGACACGAATGCTTCCGTTGTCGTAAACAGCGATTCCGGCTGAGTCATAACCACGATACTCCAGTTTGGACAGACCATCCAGCAGGAACTTTGCTGCCTGACGATCACCGACATAACCAACAATTCCACACATAAAAATACCTCCTGATCGAGTAAAACATCGCTCAGGGATTTCACTCTGACTGCAGCTTTGTCCACGCGGTCACCCGCATGATTTGACCACAGCCTATCGGCAGAGTATGCCGGAAGGCATCCGCTGACGGCTCGACAACCTTCTCCTCGTCCTCTGAGAAAACATCTTCCCAGAGCCAGCGCTAAGATTAATTCTTTTTTATAAATGAAATCCCCCATGCATCAGATGATGCATGGGGACATTCTATCCGATATAGCGCAATAAGTCAATCGTTCATATCTGCGAGCAAAAAAATACTGTTGATTCATGGCATTTTGGCAACATAGTGACTGAAACTCCCAATGACGAGCTGCGGAAATTCTTCATGAAGAAGATGCATAAAATTTTTCGTCCCAACGGGCATCCCTTCCGCCCCCGGCATGACTTGCAGAAATTGTGTCGGATCAATATTGAGATTTCTCATCTGAATCATCTGAACCGGAAGCTCACGGAAAAATTGCTGCCACGCATGGAGTTCCTCGGGGCGATCGGTAAATCCCGGAAAATGCAGCAAGTTGATGGAGACATATACTTGGTGTTTCAATGCATAATGGATGGACTCCTTAACAGAGTCCAGCTGATAGCTTGCGCGATAGTATGCATTGTAGCTTTCAGGCCGTGCGCTAATCATGGATACACGCAAAGAATCAAGCCCTGCATCGACAATTTTTCTCATGCCTTCCGGATATCCGGCGTTGGAGTTCATATTGATTTGACCGCGCGTGGTAACGCTGCGTATTTTACGGATTCCATCAGAAATCCGATCCGCGGCAAGTGACGGTTCACCTTCACAGCCCTGTCCAAAGCTGATGATTCCATCCGGGGCAAGCGAGAGATGATAGATGCCGACCTCAGCGATTTCATCTGCTGTCGGTGCGAATGTAATTCGTTCTTGCGGAGACGGACAGCATTCTGAACTCTGTAGGGAGATGCAGCCGAGACAGTTGGCATTACAGGCGGGTGATGTCGGCACACCGCATTCCCAGCGCCGGTAGAACAGGTTCTGTGCCGTGAGGCAATGATAGTTCAGCGAGCAGTTCCCCACCTGCTCTACGATGCGGTTATGGGGGAGCTCTTTCATCGTGCGGCGCACCAGCTTCTTGAGTCCAGTACCATTATAGTTGGATGGATCCCATTTGTCATTTTCATCCGTATATACGGCAGTCACCCACAGCTGTCCGCGATAGGACAATACGGCCGTATAGCCATATAATGGGAGTAGAGATGCATCATCTGTGCGATGGAAAGCAGGAAGATGGGTTCGGGTATAGCCCTGTGGAAGAATGGCGGCTACGGCAGTGCCATTGATCTCTTCCTCACATCCATCCATACGCAGACCCACCGCCTTATGCGAAGGCATAAACATAAGATCAGCACTGTCAGGAAGCGGAATGAGTTCATCGGGATGAAGTGAAACATTTAATGTGCCAACTCGACCTAACCCCTGTAAATTCGCTGCGTCACAGATGTTGCCGTGATGGTCGGCATAGACTGCGGTAATCCTATCTTTCTTCTCATGCAGAAGTGTCGTCGTTCTCGTTCGTTTCATGATTGCCCTCTTGACGATCTTTCTTCTTTCTATGTGGATTATAGCGGTTCATTGCAAAATCTATCCCCTCCGTTACGATACACGTCACTGCGGGCAAAAGATATGCTATCGCCTCGCGAATCTTTGGCAGATCCTCCGGTGCAAATGAAGCGAGAACGTGGTTGATGACGGTCCGTCCGACTGGCGGACGCCCGATACCAATACGGACACGAGCAAATGCCTCGCTGCCAACATGAGAAAGGATGGATTTAATCCCGTTATGGCCGCCTGAGCTCCCTTTCTTTCGAATACGTACCGTCCCAACAGGAATATCCATATCATCGTGGACAACGATCAAATCTTCACTGCTT
>PPYF01028926.1_pt1 | contig 12744 bp, 10 predicted proteins | sample 1559871 | NCBI WGS metagenome assembly PPYF01 (sample SAMN08240021, study PRJNA423297) | Human gut metagenome, whole genome shotgun sequencing project. | reverse complement strand
TAAGCGTTCTTCATGCGAATACATAAATTGACCTCCTGACACCTCTGTCAATTGGTCCAACTTTTTGTCCGCGTCCCCGATATTTTCACCGGTTTCGCAGCTACCCTCCGCTACTGTGAGAGCGGCTATTATCGCCCGTATTTTTACGTTTTCCCTGCATGATAGGCAGCAGGGCATCCTTTATGGCCACTTATTGCGAATCGGTTGCATAGTTTATAATAATCTTCTTTATTTATTTTTGTAAAAGTACTACAATATAAGTAGATATCAAAATGTTTCTATGAAAGCGAGGTGGGCAAAGATCTCAAAAAGAATAGGATTTTACGAAACAAAATGCCCGCCGGCGTGTGGTAAGAAAGACATTTAAATATTCAAAGGATTCATTTGAAAACACTTTTTTCCAGTGCTATAATGTGTAAGCGTGATTATTATTATAAACTAAATATAAAGTTATATATATGTTCAAGAAAATAATCAAGTATTCCCAAATCGGTATATAGTTCAATGAAGCTTTAGCTTTCAATGAAAACCGAGCACAGTATCATGAAAGGAAATGATTGGCTTTGTATCGAAACACGTATACTCTGCAGGACATTGCTGAACTTTCCGGATGCATCAAAGCATTCCAGGAAGCTCACCCAACTCCTGCACCCTATCTTTCCATCTCGATTTTCACACACTGGAATGATCCCGCGCTGATCCAGGCAATGACAGACGGGCTCTCAAAAGCATTTCCAAGAGCTGCTATCGCAGGGCTCACGACCGCAGGCGGCATAGAAGACGGACAAATGAATACGGGAAAGACCATCCTTTCATTCATGGCCTTTGACGAAAGTCCTGTCGAAGTGCTGCACTATAATATGAAGGATCTTCGCGCAGTGGAAATCCTGGAAACCCAGCTCACGGGCAATGTAGAGCCCTTCCTGGACGCTATTTCAGCGCTCCCGCCATCCGTTGCAATCTTCGGCGGTGGCGCAGACACGGATGATCTCAATCAGCCATCCTATGTCTTTGATAAAGAAGCCATCATGAATGAAGGATTCGTCATCATGCTCTTCAGAGGCACCGTCAAAGTCCTCACCCGTTCGGTACTCGGCTGGCAGCCGCTGGGCCGTCAGGTCACGATTACCGCCATGGACGGCAATATGGTCATCAAGGAACTCGACCATATTGCCGTCAACTTCTATGAGAAATATCTGAAAATCGACCCTTCCGTCGGCTTCGACAAGAAGACACTGAGCTTTTCGCTCGTCGTCGAAAAAGACGGTGTCGAACTCGCCCGCCTTCCGATGAGCTGCCGCAAAGACGGCTCCCTCGTATTCAACATCGCCCTCCACGTTGGAGACAAGCTCCGCATGGCATACGGCGACCCGAATGAAATCATCAATGGCAGCCGCAGAGTCTTAGGCCGCATCCGCGACTTCGGACCGCAGGGCATGCTCCTCTTCTCCTGCGTCGTCAGAAGATACTATCTGAAAGACGACGTCAACCAGATCCTGAGCGCCTACGAAAGAATCACGCCTGCTGCCGGTGGTTACACCAGAGGTGAAATCGACCGCATCGAAGGCCACGTTTACACAATGAACATGAACCTTGTTTCCGCTGCCTTCCGTGAAGAAACGAAAGACCATAAGAGAACCATCGCAGACATCACCGGTGACCCGTCGCATATGGAAAACGACCCGGCACTGAACCTCGATGACTCCCTCTCCACCGTTCAGCGCCTTGCCTCCTTCATCACCGTCACATCCAAGGAACTGTCCGACGCCTACCAGAAGCTCGCCTTCGTAGCCGGCCACGACAGCCTGACGGACCTTTTGAACAGAGGCCGCATCGAGTGGGTCCTCCGCCACCTCATAGAAGACACCAACAAGACGCACCACACATTCTCAGCCATCATGATTGATATCGACTCCTTCAAGCATATCAACGACACCTATGGACACAGCGTCGGCGACGATGTACTCATCCGCCTTGCCGACATCATGAAAAGCGGCGTCCGCCCGACCGATTATGCCGGCCGCTGGGGCGGCGACGAATTCGTCATTCTCCTGCCGGACACGGACATCGACCAGTCCGAGAAAGTAGCTGACCGCATGAGAAAAAACTTCGCAGAAGCAGACATCCTGCCAGACGGCAAAGCCGTCACTGCAAGCTTCGGTGTCACCACCTCCTACGAAGGAGAAACACTCGAAAGCTTCTACAGAAGAATGGACAGCGCCCTCTACACCGCAAAAGGCGCAGGGAAGAACCAGGTCATCCTCCTTAGAAGTGAGAAATCTGCAAACAATTAATTGAATAGGAATTAGAAAGAGCAGTTCTGAAAAGGGCTGCTCCTTTTTTGTGAAAAGTATATTGCGTACTATGTAATTAATATAGTATAAATAAGGAAGAGTATCCGGAAAAAATTTAAATGTTAGAAAAGAGAAAATTATGGCTGACTTTACGCCCCTCAACAGAGAAATGAAAGAACGTGCCAAGGCGCAGAGGAAAACAATGACAGGTATGGAATCGAATCTTTGGTTCAGGTTCCTCAGGAAGCATCAGCCCCGCTTCAGAAGGAAATTTGTGATTGGAAATTATATTGCTGAAAATCCGTTAAAACGCTGCTTTTTTCTTTTCTCGAGCGAAGCGAGGTTTAAGGGTGTTGACCTTGCTCCGAAGGAGAAGGTCCGGTCGGAGACCGGGAATGAGATGTAGTTTTCGAGCGCAGCGAGGTTTTGAGGTTTTCAGATAGAGTCGATAAATACATTTGTTAGATAATCCTCTAATCGAATATACCCACTATACCCACGCAAAAAGGAGCTGCGGCAAAATGATTGCACATTTTGTCACAGCCCCTTTTATTTCACAGTTTTACTCAAGAACTGAATGGATTACCAGTTTCTGAATTTAGCCGGCGGATCATAGAGTCCGCCAGACCAGTCAACGAGGTCCTTCATGTTCTTAGCAGCCAGCAGATCTCTGGTTGCTTCAGCCGGGTTGACACCGAGGTCTTCCGGAAGTTTTACGATGCCTTCCTTGCGGAGTTTCTTGGTGATTTCCGGATCTTCGAGTTTGCCTACTTCTGTCTTGCCTGCTACAGCACGGATAGCGTTCATTCTTTCTTCCATGTTGTGGCACTTGTGGAGGTAAGCGATACCTACTTCGGATACGATGTGGGTCAGGTCATCAGAGTAGATCATGATTGGTTCCAGATCCAGGTTTGCGTTCTTCTGCAGAGCTACAGCGTCAAGCTGTTCTACGAAGCCCGGGAAGCCTTTTTCGGAAACGGTGGTGATCATCTGAACAACCAGCTTCTTGCCGCGGTTTCTGTCGCCCATGAGTTCATAGCGGTTAGCTACTTCTTCGCCGGCTTTCTTCCAAGCTTCGGTTACATGACGACGGCCTTTAGCATCGCAGCCCATGTTCGGAGCGCCGCCGAAGCCTGCTACGTTGTTCTTTGTAGCGGTGGAGCTGTTGCCGAAGCGGTCGATCTGCATGGTGGAGCCGATGAACATATCAGCTGCATAGTGGCCAGCTGCCTGTGCGAATGCACGGTTGGAACGCATGGTACCGTCCGGTCCGATAGCGAAGATGTCGGAACGAGCTTTGATGTATTCTTCCATACCTACTTCGGAACCGAAGGAGTAGATAGCCTGTGCCCAGCCAGTTTCGATAGCCGGAATCAGGGTCGGATGCGGATTCAGTACCCAGTGGGTGCAGATCTTGCCGCGCAGGCCGAGATTTTCAGCGAAGGTCGGGAGAATCAGTTCTACAGCAGCGGTATCGAAGCCTACGCCGTGGTTCAGAACCTTTACGCCGTATTCAGCATAGATGCCTTTGATAGCCATCATAGCTTTGAGGATACGTTCGTTGGTGATCTTTGCCGGGTCGCGGGTGAACAGCGGGTTCAGCATGTAAGGTGTCGGGCTTTCGATGACATAGTCAACCCAGTCAGCCGGGATATCGACTCTTGGCAGTTTGTCAACAATCTTGTTGACCTGGAAAATTACGATGCCCTGGTTGAATTTGGTTGCTTCAACGATAGCTGGTGTATCTTCAGTGGAGAAACCGGTGTAGATGTTGCCTTCAGCATCAGCTGCATCAGCGGTAACGAGGGAAACTCTCGGTACCAGGTCGATGAAGTAGCGGGAGTACATTTCCAGATAAGTATGGATAGCGCCGAGTTCTACGCCGCCGTTCTGTACCATCTGAGCCAGACGTTTGCCCTGGCTTCCTGCATATGCGAAATCAAGTTTGTGAGCGATGCCCTTTTCGAAAACATCGAGATGTTCCGGAATGGACAGGGTGGACTGGATCATATGAAGGTCATGAACCTTGGTCGGATCTACTTCGCAAAGCTGTTTTGCGAGGAAATCAGCCTGTTTCTGGTTATCGCCTTCGATATTGACTTTGTCGCCTGGACGGAGTACTGCTTCGAGGAGTTTTACGGTATCTTCAGCAGCTACGATTTTGCCCTTAGCGTATGCAGAACCATCTTTCAGTCTTGCAGCGGTGTCTTCGCCTCTGGTGTTCCAGTTTTTCGTGCTTGGTTTGATTTCTAACATCTTCTCAATCCTTTCTATACACAATAAACATAAAAACAAATGAATGACAGGTTTTTCATTGCTCTTGCCCCTTATTATTATAGTACAGCTCTTACGCCCGCGTCTGTAAAAGTTACGTCAGCCGGCGCATGAGTTAACCAAAGATCCGGCGCGGGAGCTGCGTCAGACCTCTGTTAAATCACATTGTTGGTTCGGATTAACCGAAGATCATCTGAGTCAGGAAATAGAATACAGATGGGAAGAGCAGGCAGCCGAGGCCGGTGTAGAATGTTGCTGTCATAGCTGCGTATGGAACGAGCTTCGGATCAACAGCAGCCATACCAGCAGCGGTGCCGGAAGTGGTGCCCATGATGCCGCCGAATGCCATAGCAGACTGCGGGTTGTCAAGGCCGAAAATCTTAGCAACGAACGGAGTTACGACCATAACGAGTACGGACTTAACAACGCCAGCTGCGATGGAAATAGCGATAACTTCAGAAGAAGCACCGAGTGCTGCGCCGGTAACAGGTCCTACAACGAATGTTGCAATGCCTGCGCCGATGGTTACCAGATCGATTGGATCAGTGTATCCCAGCGGATAAGCAACAGCGAAGCCTGCGAGCAGGCAGATGAATTCACCGATGAACAGGGACAGAACGCCTCTTACACCGATTTTTTTGATTTCTTCCAGGTCAGCACCGAATGCGGTGGAAACGATGGCGAAATCTCTGAACATAGCGCCGCCTACGAGGCCCATGCCTGCGAAGAGCGGAACGTCAGCGATACCTTTGTGGCCTCCGGTCATTGCACCGCCGATATAAGCGAGAACCAGACCGAAGAAAATAGCGATAGCACTGCCGTGGATACGGCCATGAGTCAACTTCCCAATTTTGTAAGCGAAATACATGATGATACCAAGAAGCATAAACGAGAAGACCATGCCGTTTGAATTGAACAGTTTTGTTGCAATAGCTACAATATCCATGTTGTTACCTCCTTTTCTTTTCTAGAATTATTTCTTGTCTTCCGGTTTTGCTGCAGATACTTCTGCGGATGGCTGTTTCTTAGCCAGTACCGGAATCAGGAGGAAACCAACTGCTACTGCCAGAGCGCCGCCTGCGAGTGCGACTACGCCGCCGCTCAGTGCAGCTGCTACGTTCTGGATGGAGCTCATTGCTACGACGATCGGAATGTACATAGCGGACCAGAATTTGATACCCTGTTCTTCTGGTTCCTTCATGAGACCTTTCTTCTGTGCCCAGGTGGAGATGATGATCAGGAACAACATAGCGAAACCTACGCCGCCGATGTTAGCCTTGACCCCCAGAACAACGCCCAGCATGTCGCCGATCAGGTTGCCGACCATGAAGCAGCCTGCCAGAAGAGCAACACCATAAATAATCATGAAAATCCCTTCCTTTCTTTACTCGTACAGTTTTCTGTACATGAATTTACTCTATAACAGCCTTCTCTTCCCAGAAGGCTACGAGCCAGAATCAATTCACCCCTTTCGGGAAATCCGCCTCTCGCGCACCACCCGAAAGATTTGGTATAATGGTAGTAATATATGCGCATAAGACACAGATATTCCATTGAATTTCATCGGTTACAGTATATAGGAAATGTAAAGTCACTTCTCTATTTTTGCGATAAGATGCAAGTACAAAAGGGTAAGATGCAAGACGGGTAAGATGCAGATATTCGTGGTTGAGATGCAATTATCCGTTAATTACATCATAGATAAAACACTTATAGAAAAATCTGCATTGACCGGAACTTCTTGAGAAAGTGGTTATTAATCCCATTTTGTAATACATGCTGAATAATCTATGATTCTTTGCACATACATAAGGTATTAATTATAATATACTTATTCCCGGAGGTGGCCTTCATCGCACTTTTCGGGCAAAATACACCGCTTACTTGATTTAGCATTTTGAGGTGACAACATGGAACCTAATTGGATCATAGGGATCCAGCATGTCTGGTTTGGCATATCCTTATTCCTTCTGCTCCTTCTCCTCATCTGCCGCACCTCCTTCTTCAGGCAGGCCATCACGGCAAAGGAATTCACAAGGCAGCAAATAGGAATTTTCATCATACTATTCTCTGTCATAGGACTCTGCGGGACGTACTGGAACGTCAGAGCCGGAGGCGGGATCATCAATTTCAGAGCCGTCGGGATCATCCTCGGTGGCTTCGTCGGAGGACCGATCGTAGGGACGGCCGTCGGCACCATCGTCGGCATCCACCGCGCCTTCTTCATCAATACGGATTCCTCCTTCATCCACGGCGGACTCTCCATCATCCAGGGCATCGCGGCAGGATTCCTCTCCTACCGTCTGAAGCATCACTACCACAATCTCTGGTTCTGGTCCTTCCTCTATGCGTTCATCCTTGAATTCCTCTTCTGGATTTTCTTCGCCTTCCTCACCTGGCCGACGACCACGACATATCCGGTGAACTTCTTCCACCTGTCGCTTCCGGTTATCGCGACAAACACGATTGCCGTCAGCATCTTCTACCTGGCCATGGAATTCTTCATCCACCAGAGAGACTCCGAAAAGACACAGACGACAAAGAGCACCTTCAATGCCGTCATCACACTTTTCTCGACACTTCACGACGGATTCAAATCCTTCTCCGTCGCGCGCGTCACGGAAATCATGACGACATCGCTCCCCAGCCTCATCTGGGCCGCCATCTTATATAATGATCAGATTTATACAAGAACCAATTATAAAGACGACGCCGACAAGAACCAGGGCGATGCGGAAATCGCGATACTGAAACTGCAGCACTCGCTTCCTGACCTCCCTCACCTCATCACCCTTCCCGTCAAGTACAAGGGCAAAGTCGTCGGCTCCATCTTCGCCGCCAAATCCAAAGGAGACACCTTCACCAATACAGGCACCGAATTCCTTCACGGCATCTGCCACATCCTCGAATCCATCTACGAGTCCGAGAAACTGAAGGAAGAGGAAAACCTGCTGGCCGAAGCGGAAATCCGGGCCCTCCAAGCGCAGATCAATCCGCATTTCCTCTACAACACACTAAACACCATTTCCTACTACGTCCGAAGCGATCCGGAAACAGCCAGACGCCTCATCCAGTACCTGTCCGACTACTTCCGCCACAGCCTCAACAACCCGTCCAAGCTCATCCCCCTTTCTGAAGAGCTTCACGTCATCGAGTGCTACACGGAACTCGAAAGAGCCCGCTTCGGCGACCGTCTCCAGATCGAATACGACTTCCCGAAAGACAAGCTCGACGACATCATGGTCCCGCCCCTTCTCCTTCAGCCCCTCGTAGAAAACGCCGTCATCCACGGCATCTTCAAACGTCCTGAAGGCGGGCAGATCAAAGCAGGCCTCATCGAGCATGACGACCACTACAAGATCTACGTCTACGACACCGGCGTCGGCATCGCAAGAGCCAAGAGAAAGAGACTCCTCCGCGATCACAAACGCCGCGACCACATAGGACTCATCAACGTCCACCAGCGCCTCATCTCCCTCTTCGGAGAACGAAGCGGCCTCCACATCATCAGCCGCAAAGGAAGAGGCACCCTCGTCTTCACGAACATTCCGAAAGTCACCGCTGAAGAAGAAAAAGCAGCCGAACAGGCCGAAGCTGAAGAAAATGCAGCCATGAACCTTTCACCAAATCCCACAGTCTGAAACAGAAAAGGAGCCTTTGAACCATGCAAGACATACGCGTCCTGGTAGCCGATGACGAAATCCCTGCCAGAGGAGAACTGAAATACGAACTCGCGACCATTCCCGGCGTCCAGATCGTCGGAGAATGCAAGAACGGAAAAGAAGTCCTCGACTTCCTGAACGTCCACCCGAACGTAGACATCCTCTTCCTTGACATCGAAATGCCCTTCATGAACGGCCTCGAATGCGCCAAGGAAATCCAGAGAAGAGATTATCCCGTCAAAATCGTCTTCGCCACAGGCTACAGCCAGTTCGCCGTCCAGGCCTTCGATCTCGAAGCCTTCGACTACATCCTGAAACCCTACGATGAAAAACGCATCCAGAGAACCATCAAAAGATACGCAGACAGCCTCGAACTCCGCGAAAACCACCGCTCCCCGGGAGAAATCATCAACACCTCCCAGCGCATCTCCCTTCAGACCAAGGACAAGACAGTCATGATCTCCCCCGCACAGGAAATCATCATCATCTCCACAGAAAAATCCGACCGCTCCCTCTTCTACACCACCAGCGGCATCATAGAATCCAGGATGGCCCTAAGAGACGCCGAACAGCTCCTCGCGCCCCACGGCTTCTTCCGCACCCACAAAGGATACATCGTAAACCTTGCCATGATCCAGGAACTAGAAAGCCAGGACAACGGCACCCTCCTCCTCACCATGAACTACTTCCCCAAGGAAAAAGTTCCGGTATCCAGACACTACATCAAAGACTTCAAAAACACGCTGCATATATCTTAAAAAAATACAGAAAAGGCAGGAGTCCAAGCTGTGGTATGAATTCCTGAAATTCTATCGTCCACACTTCAGAAGGCAATACATAATCGGGCAATTTATCGCTGACTTCTACTGTCCAAAAGCGAAACTCATCATCGAACTCGACGGATCCCAGCACTACTCAGATTTCGGACTGAAATACGACCAGTGGCGCACCAAAAAACTGAAAATCCAAAACAACTGCGTCCTGCGTTATACCAATTGGGATTTGGTTAAATACTTTGACTCCGTATGCGACCAAATCGACTACATTACCATTGAACGTCTGAAAGAACTAGGCCACGAAGACCTCGTTCCGAAGGAAATATGAAAACAAGGGAAACTGCATCTCTTTTAAAAACCATAAAACCAGCCTGCGGCTGAGAAACTGCACCTCCTCAGTCGACTCCGTCGCCAGCTCCCCCGTGGGGAAGCCTAAAGCATGACAATCCCGATGTACCAGTTGAGCATCAAATGAGAATATCGGCAAGCGGGCCAACCGAAAGTTGCCCACACAGCGGGAGGCCGCACCGTTAGACGACGAAAACTGAAGTTCCACGCGGCAAGGCCGCGGTTGTATGGTTTTGAAGGGAACATCCTCGCAAAATATGGGAATACCGGCAAGCGGACTAGCCAAAAGCTGCCTCCACGGAGGAAGTGGCGCCGTTAGGCGACGAAAGAGGTGAAGTTTCCTCGCGGCCTTGCCGCGGTTGTACGGTTTTGTGGGAAGGATTCCCACACGAAAAGGAGGGCCTCGATGGCTCTCCTTTTCGTATTTCGTATTTCTTATTTCTTATTCCTTATTCTTCCCTATTTCATTCCCCCAGTACTGCTTCAACGGCTTCCTTGCAGAGTGCGACGCCTTTGTCGAGGTCTTCTCTGGAGATGTTGAGCGGCGGGTTGAAGTAGATGACGTCACCCATCGGACGGAGGACGAGGCCTTTGGCTATGGCTTTACGGAAGACATGCCAGCCGATTCTCTTTTCAGCCGGGAAGGCTTTCTTTGTGGCCGGGTCTTCTACGAGTTCGATGGCGTTGATGAGGCCGATGTGGCGGATTTCGCCTACGTTCTTATGATGGCCGAGGGCTTTCATGAGTTCTTCGTGGAGGTACTTGCCGTCTTCGTTGACTTTGTCCAGGATGTGATCGCGTTTCATGATTTTCAGGACTTCGAAGGCGATGGCGCAGCCCATCGGGTTGCCTGCGTAGGTGTGGCTGTGGACGAAGGCTTTGTGAGTGCCGTAGTCGTCGTAGAAGGCGTCATAGACTTTGTCGGTAGTGACGGTGATGGACATCGGCATGTAGCCTGCAGTGAGGCCTTTGGATGTACAGAGGATGTCCGGGCTGACGCCTGCGTGTTCGATGGCAAAGAGTTTGCCTGTGCGGCCAAATCCGGCTGCGATTTCGTCGTCGATGAGGAGCACGCCGTACTTGTCACAGAGTGCACGGAGTTTTGTCAGGTAGGCCGGCGGGTACATTCTCATGCCGGCAGCGCCCTGGAGGACTGGCTCTACGATGCAGGCTGCGGTTTCCTTGCCGAATTTCTCGAAAGCTTCTTCTGCGCTTTCGAAGCATTCGATATTACATGTCTCTCTTGTCTTGCCGTACGGGCAGCGGTAGCAGTCAAGGCCTTTGAAATGGATATTGTCCATGAGGAGCGGATGGAAAATGCCTGCGTAGTCGTCCATGGAGCCGACGGAAAGGGCGCCGATGGTTTCACCGTGGTAGGAGGAATCCAGGCACATGAATTTCTGTCTTTCCGGATGGCCGGTCTGGTTGTGGTACTGGTATGCCATCTTCATCGCCGCTTCGACAGCAGAGGAACCATTGTCGTGATAGGTGAATTTTGTGAGTCCCTTCGGCAGGAGCTCAGCAAGTTCGCGGGAGAGCTCGATGGCCGGCTTGTGGGAGAAGTTCGTGAAGATGACGTGTTCGAGTGTGTTGATCTGACGCTTCAGCGCTTCGTTGATTTCCGGATTGCAGTGGCCGAGGAGGTTGCACCACCAGGAGGAAATGATGTCGAGGTAAGGCTTGCCTTCGGTGTCATAGAGGTAGACGCCCTTGGCATGGTCGATGACGACCGGAGGAAATACTTCGTTGTCTTTCATCTGCATGGCGGGATGCCAGATATATTTTTTGTCTTCTGCCTGCCAGTCAATTTTTTCAGTCATTGGATTCTCCTTTTCCTTTTCATAAGCGGTGTACGGCCGCCGGAATATTTACGCTTCGTCGAAGCAGTCTGCCAGTACTTTCGGATCGCAGGTGAGGATCTCGTCCCCTCTCTTGACCTTGGCAATGACAGGAACGCCGGACATTTCTTCAATCATCTTGATATTGTCCTCTTCCATCACGCCGCCCTCCCAGTTATTGAGGATGACGCCCTTCACCGGGATGCCGCGCGCTCTGGTGTATTCGATCGTCGTGACGACATGGTTGATCGTGCCAAGGCCGGCGTCTGCAATGACGAGGACCGGAAGCTTCAGCATCCTGATGATGTCTGTCAGGTCGATCTTTGCTTTTTCATCGCGGCGGATCGGGCATGCAATGCCGCCGGATCCTTCCATGACGACGTAGGGAAATTTCTCCGTCACGCGTTTCCATGCTTTCTCGACGACAGGAAGCTCGACCGGATTTCCTTCCATCTGTGCTGCCAGATGCGGAGAAACGGCATGCTGGTAGAGATAGGAAAGAATCATGTCCTCCGGTTCATTGATGTCCGCGAACTTGTTGACGAAGCCCGCATCCGACGCAGCGACCGTGGGTGCTCCGCTGATGGCCGCCTTGTAGTAGCCTGCGTCATAGCCCGACTTTCTCAGCGTCTTGACGATCAGCGCCGTCACATACGTCTTGCCGATATCCGTGTCCGTTCCTGTAATGAAAAGTCCTTTGCTCATTTCATGCTCCTTCTTTCGTTGAAATTACCGGATGAAATCCCCGGCTGCTCTTTCGAGACGCCTTGCCATGACAGCCGCCAGAAGGCAGAGACAAATGTCCCCCGGCACCGCCAGAATGAAGCAATACAGCACGACCGGCCAGATGCCGATCGGTGTTCCAAGGTAGAAATTATTGATGATGTAGACATACACCATGCCGAAAAGATAGACGACCAGAAGCCCGGAAAGGTTTGCCAGAAGAATCTGTCCAAACGATTTCCCGCCCGTGATCTCGCGGATCCTGCCCGTCACCCAGGCGCCCGCGATGAATCCGATGAGGTAGCCGAACGTTGGCTGGAAGATGTAAGAAGGACCGCCTCCTTCCGTGAAGACCGGCACGCCTGAAAGGCCCAGAAGGACGTACAGCCCGACGGAAAGCGCGCCTCTCCTGCTCCCCAGGATCAGCCCTGCCAGCGTCGTGAAGAGAAGCTGCAGCGTGAAGGGACAAACCGGAACCGGTATGCGGATGAATGCGCCGATTGCCGTCAGCGCCGTGAACAGGCCGAAGAGCACGATTTCCTTCGTCCTGCCCTGTTCTGCTGTCATGTTCTTTACCATCCTGCCTCCAATTGTTCTTTGTCTAAAATAAATCGGTTAACAACATCTTTATGATATAACAACTGTATTCCCGTTTCAACGTTTACAATTCATTTTTAGCAATAGAAAATTGGGCTGTGACAAAATCCGTTAAAACTCTGCTTTCCCTTTTCTCGAGCGAAGCGAGGTTTGAGGGTGTTAACCTTGCTCCGAAAGGAGAAGTCCTGCTACCAAAAAGCAAGTGCCAATTTCATTTTTTTTGCAACTTTTT
>PPYF01000438.1_pt1 | contig 12747 bp, 17 predicted proteins | sample 1559871 | NCBI WGS metagenome assembly PPYF01 (sample SAMN08240021, study PRJNA423297) | Human gut metagenome, whole genome shotgun sequencing project. | reverse complement strand
CTATCTATCTATCTATCCAATTATGTAGCGCCTATAAAATTTGTCAATTTATTAATAAAAAGGATTGCTATAGGCCAGTACACTACTTCCAAAACCAAAAAGGTGGTGGCGTAATTGGCTAAATCTATTGAGGAAAAAGTTGAAGAATATTACAAAACAAAATTTGATAAATATGGAATTAGACACTTTGGTAAAACAGAGAGTATTAATAGTGATATTTCTAATGCTTTAAGTAAAGCAAAGTCCAAATCGGGTGGGAAAGGTAATAACTATCCTGATATTCAATTACTTTTACAAGATAATCATTCCCGTAGAATTCCCGTTATGATTGAGGCTAAAGGCGAAAAGAATAAGTTAGAGAAACTTGATAAAAATGGACATATCATTCAGGAAACTATCTGGGCGTCTGATTCTAAGCCTAATGCTAAAAATCATCATAAGAAAGGCGACAAAAACTATTCAGCAATTACCAAATATGCTACTAATGGTGCATTACATTATGGTAAAGCAATTTTGCAATATTCTAATTATGATGAAGTATTAATAATCGGTGTTAATGGCACAACCTTAAATAATAATGGTGAAGTTACTGACCCAGAATGTAAAGCATACTATGTATCTAAGAAAAATAACTTTATACCTAAGCATGTTGAAGAACTAGATACGTCTTTAGTGCTTTTAAAACAAGACAATATAAGTAGACTTTATCAAATTCTGGATAACCTAAATTTAACAGAAGAAGAAATTGAAGCAATTAAGGCTAATACAGAAAACGAATTAGAAGCTAAAATTAAAGCTATTCACCAACGCTTGTACGATGATAAATCATTAAAGACAACTTTAAATACTAACGATAAATTATATGTCTTTACTGGTTTAATTATGGCAGGACTTGCAACTAATGGAGTCAAGCGGTTGGAAGTATCAGATTTAAGTTCTAACAATAGTGAAACTTTGAATGATGGTGCCATAGTGTTGGATCACATCAAAGTATTTCTAACTGCTCGTCATGCAACAACAGATAAAATATACTTAATTACATCTTTATTAGGTAATGTTTTTAAAAACAAAACAATGTGGCAGCCTTTAAATGGAGAAAGTCTAATTAAGAGGTTATTTGCTCAAATCAGTCAAGATATTATTCCGTTGCTTGAAAGTAATTTACATTTAGACTTTACTGGTAAAATTTTAAACTCATTGAGTGACTGGGTTTCAATTAATAATGACAAAGCAAATGATGTTGTATTAACTCCAAGTTATGTAACTCACTTTATGGCTAGACTAGCAAGAACGAATAAAGATTCTTTTGTTTGGGACTTAGCAATGGGATCTGGAGGATTTTTAGTTTCAGCTATGGATATTATGATTAAAGATGCTGAAAATAAGATTCAAGATAAAGATGAGTTAGAAGCTAAGATAACAAATATTAAAGAAAATCAATTGCTTGGTGTTGAAATACTTGGCAACATCTATATCCTAGCTGTCTTAAATATGATATTAATGGGCGATGGGTCTACTCATATGTATAGAGATGATTCCCATAACTTATATACCCAATTAGGGAAAAAGTTTCCTGCTACTGTCTTTCTATTAAATCCGCCATATTCTGCAGAAGGTAAAGGGTTTATTTTTGTTCAAGAAGCTTTATCTCAAATGACAGAAGGATATGCAGCTATTCTAATTCAAGAAAATGCTGGTAGTGGAAATGGTTTGCCATATACTAAAAACATCTTGAAGGATAATACATTAGTTGCTTCTATTCGTATGCCTAATGATCTTTTTAGTGGTAAAGCAAGTGTGCAAACTGCTATCTATGTATTTAAAGTAGCTGAACCACATGATAAAGATAATCTAGTGACTTTTATTGATATGTCAGAAGATGGTTATACGCGTCAAAATCGTAAAAAGTCTAGTCAAGAAGTCAACCTACGTAATACTGACCATGCAAAAGAAAGATATGCGGAAGTAGAAGCTATTCTTTTAGGCAAAAAGCCACAAACAGATTACTACACTGAAAAGAATGGAAAAGTAATAAAAGATTCTATTTCGCTAGAAGGTAATGATTGGACTTTTGGACAACATCAAGTCATTGACACTACGCCTACAGAAGATGATTTTAAGAAGGTCGTTGCAGAGTACTTAGGCTGGAAAGTAGAGCAATTACTTAAAGGTGAGAACAATGACTGAGTTTAAATATTTTAAATTGAGTGATTTATTTAAAATTGAGAAAGTTACAGGGTTTAATAAAAACGAATTAAGAAATAATGCAAATGGTAAATATGATTATGTTACTAGAACGTCTTTAAATAATGGTGTTGAAAGTATAACCGATAAAGTACCTAATAGAATACCTAATGAGCCACATACATTTAGCCTAGGATTACTTCAAATGACTTTTTTTTATAGAGAGCGGCCATGGTATGCAGGACAATTTATTAGAAAAATCACACCTAAATTTAAAAACAGTGACTTAGTTAACTTATATATGCTTACATGTTTAAGAAAAATTTCTAGAATTTTATTAGGCGTATTAGTAAGAGATGTGGATAATACGTTTAATAATATCTCTATTAAATTACCAATAGATACAAAAACTAATGAGTTAGATTTTAAATATATGGAAGATCGAGTGAAGGCACTCGAGCAAGATCGAGTGAAGGCACTCGAGCAAGATCGAGTGAAGGCACTCGCAAACTATTTAACTGTTACTGGATTAGATGACTATGAATTAACAGACAATGATAAAAAAGTATTATCCTATAAACCTAAATTTAAAGATTATAAAATTTGGGATATTTTTAAAGTCATCAATACACATAGTATTTTAAAAAGTCAAGTTGCAAAGCTGTCTGAAGGCAATACTCCATATTTAACTGCTGCTGAAGGTAATAATGCAGTGTTTTCATACATTAACTGTCCTAAAGAATGGATAGATGAAGGAAATTGTGTTTTTATTGGTGGTAAAACAATGGTGGTTACTTATCAAGAAAAAGACTTCTGTTCAAATGATAGTCATAATTTAGCTTTGTATTTTAAACAAGATGAGTATAGAAAACCATTAATTCAACAATATTTTGTTGGTGCAATTAGAAAAGCCTTGTCTCAAAAGTATAGTTGGGGTGATTCGATTTCTAAAAGTAAGATAAAGAAAGACATTATCTCACTCCCCATAGATAAGAAAGGCAAAATAGATTTTCAATACATGGAAAACTATATTAAAGTAGTCCAGAAACTTACTATAAAAAATGTAGTTAAATATAAAGATGAAGTGATAGATAAGACAAAAGGAATAATTAATTAGCTGTTGCATAATATATGATTTTTATTTCTATCGTAATAAAACCCTCAAAATTCATATAGGGATTTTGAGGGTTTTATTGTGTATTTAGTTAAATTTATGTTATTCTGTTTATAGAACATACGTTCGACATAAAAACAAAGAGTGATCGTGATGGACATTAAAGAAATTTTATTTAGCTATTTATATCAAATAGCAGAGCAGCATAATTTAACTGTACACATCGAAGAAGAGGGAAGCCCTATTCCCACGTGTACTATTCCCGAAAAGAAAAGTATTTTTTTGAATTATACAAATATTGGAGAGCGTTATCATGCTTTTCAGTTCGCACATGAATTGGGGCACTATTTAAATGGCGATAGAGAACATTGTGAGTGTGATGGAGTTATCTTAGACATTAAGAGAGAATACTATGCAAATAAAACAGGAACGAGATTACTTTTAACTGGTTTAAGTAAAAATAATATTTATTTTTCCAGTTTATATGATTTACTTGAACTTTGTGGAATTCCTTTTGATATGGTAGCTTACGTAAATCAATTAGTTAAATATAACTACCCAACTCTAATACCTAGGATTTAAAGGAAAGGATTTCTTAATGAATAGAACCGATTTTATTTATACCGATACATATTTTCCTGAACTTACAATGCCGGTTAATTTTAAAACTGGAGACACACTTTTATTTTTTGAGTCAAAACAAATATATTGGAAGATATCTACAATATTAAAAAATAAAAAAGAAATTGCAGATAAGCTAAATATTAGCGGGATTCTTTGTCCAAATGCAACTCATTTCATAGAAACATTTAATTCAAATCAACAATTTTTTATACCCGATAAAACTAAAAACTTAGAAAAATTGTATTATTTTGGAAACCTTGATACTTTAGGAATCCAAACATTTTTAACGTTGAAAGAAGAGGCAAAAATTAATAATTTACAGCCATGGATAACTATGTATGAAAGATTGATTGATAAGTCTACTATTACAGAAAATTCATTTGGAAAAAATAGATTAGAAATATCTCAGAAAAAATTAGATAAATTTACTAAGTATTTCGATCAATCATATCAGCAAATGATTTGTAACTTATTACTTTATCAAGAACGTTCAATTAGTTACGAAATTCTATCTGTAAAGGACTTTTTGCAGTAACTCCAAACTAGACTTTCCCCTTACTGTAAGCCATAATTAAGTATGTAGTTTAGACTACAAATATTTATTTCAAAAAGGAACGAGCTAAAAAATCTCGTTCCTTTTATATTATACTTATAGCATCTAAGATAATATAAAAATATTGTTTTTATATTATCTTAGATATTATAGTTATATTATTATTGACAATATTATAATATGATTCATAATAATATTGAAATGAATATTTGTACTAAACTAAGGAGTTTTGAATATGACAAAAATAATCACATTTGCGGCCATTAAAGGTGGCGTAGGTAAGACTACTCTTGCTTACAATTTTGGATCTTGGCTCGCAGATAAAAACAAAAAAATTTTATTTATTGACTTTGATCATCAATGTAATCTAAGCCAGACTTATAATATTTATGATCAAAAAGGAAGCGTAGGTAACATCTTACGTCCTGAAAATGAAGTCATTATTCAACATGTGGCTGATAATATCGATTTAATTGCTGGTGATATGCATTTAGATGATATAGAGACTACAATCGAAAATAAAACAAATAAAAATATGATGTTATATCTATGGTTATACGATAACTACGAAAAATCTAATATCTCATCTTATGATTACATCATAATAGATTGTCATCCTGATTTTAGTACGGCTACTAAAAATGCAATAATTGTTAGTGATGATATTCTCAGCCCAATAACCCCTAGTGAATATGGATATAAAGCTAAGTATAATCTACAAGAACGAATTAAAGAATTAAAAGAAGAAGCAATTGATTTTACGTCACATAAATCATATGTAACAGCTAATCTTTACTTTGTAGCTAATATGTTGAAACATAATACAACATCTTCACGAGAATTATTAGAAAGCTTGAGGGAAGAAAAAGAAGCTGGTGACGATAGTTGTATTGCCTATGTACCTTATAAAGAATTATTTAATAAATCAGAGTTAAATAAAATTTCATTAAGCGAAATGAATAAAGATCATAAATTGGCTCTCCAACAAAGGAAGTTTTTTACGGAAATATTTCAAACTTTTGAAAATATCGAAAAGACTTTGTAAATGGATGTAAAGAAAGGAAACTAAAGATGGCATTTAAACCAGACAAAAATATTGCTAAGGCTTTAAAACAATCTAATGACATTAAAAATAATTCTACTGAAAATAAAAAAAATATATCTAAAATTGATTATTCTGAAATGATTAATTTTGTATCTAAAAAGAAGACAAGTAAAGTAGCTATGTCAATTACTCTTGATTCAGATGTCAAAAAGGGTATTCAAAAATTAGCAGAATTGAACGGATATGCCTCTGTATCTGCATATATCAATGATTATTTTAAGAAATTAATAGAATTAGCAGAAAAGTAACAGGTACATAAAGGACGAGATATTAATTCTCGTCTTTTTATTTAATTTAATAATTAATTTATAGATATTAAAAGGAATTAAAAGATATTAAGGGAAAGTCGGAACGCTTAGAACCCCAAGGCTTGCCACACCTCAAAGGTACCAAATAGTGGATGCCAGGGGTACAAATAGTGGAGCTAAAGGTACCAAATAGTGGATGCCAAGGGTACAAATAGTGGAGCCAAAGGGTACAAATAGTGGTCCACAAAATCTAAATTGATTACTTAAAAGGTAGCAAAAAGGGCTCTTTTCTGTGGATAAATTACTAAAGGGTACAAATAGTGGAGTTATGAAGTAACTAAGCAGTAGCAAATTTGCTAAAGGTACCAAATAGTGGAGAATATTTTGATATACTTTCAATATATAGTAGATGCCATTTTTGAAGGCGATATATATTGTATGCAAGTTAGCGTAAAGGTACCATTTAGTGGATATCTGTTATAACAAAATGACCAAAGACACAGATTAATAGGAAAGTAGTCCTAAATTAAGTGATGATCAAAGGTCCCAAATAGTGGGAAGGGGTTCACAGTAGAAATAAAATAGATTACCTTAATAATAAAGCGTTTAAGTAATGGCTCGAAAAGGAAAAAATCATGAGTAATGAGAGGCAAAATAATGAATCTTTTGATGGTTATGATGAGATTCTAGATAAAATTTTTGATTCTGATAAAAAGAAAACTGAAATTAATGAAGATAACGCACAACAAGTAGAACAGCTTGATCTATTTAATGTTGATTATAGAAATAATAAAGACTTACCAATTGACGTAAAACAAAAGCCTTTTGCGTCAACTAACTTACTAATGCGATTTCGATCCCAATTAAATAGGATTATTTGGACAGGTTTAAGCGCAGCGCATACCAAAATTTTTACTGTTGTTTTAAGTAGAACGGGTAATCAACTTGCTGCTTACCAACAAGAAGAAGTAGAGAACAAAATAAAAGAATTAGGGTTAAGCAAAGAGGAGTTAACTAAAGAGACACTTAGTAAACTTGCAAGCGAAGTAAAATTTCCAACAAATATTACAACACGCATTACTTATAGTGAGATGGATCATGATATTGGATACGAAAACAATAATAGTAGTATAAGTAAGTACGTTGATGGTATGAAGGAAGCATTGGAGCAATGGAAAGAAATAAAAAGTGATGGGATAACGGCAAGCTTTCCGATTTTTAAGGGAATTATTAATAACCACAATGAAAAGTATTTTGATTTTATCTATAACGATGTAATGATCAACATATTACTTATTAATCCTAAAACGGGAGATTTCGTCCGATACCCCGTAAGAGAAATTGTTGATCTATCCTCAGTTAGATCTCAGACTTTACTTCGTTTGTTAAAGCAGATGAGAACTGTCGGGAGAATAACATTTCGTAAACATACCACAGAGACTAATGGTAAGACTCGAATAGGGTTATGGGAACAATTAGAAATCCCAAAGAATACAAGAGAGAGCAAGTTTAGTAGTCGGATTTTGAAAGATGCATTAATCGAGATATCACCATATTTTACAAATCTTAATTATACAAAAAAGTACGGCACTCTTAATGGACATAGAGTTGTAGTTAGTTATACATTTACTTTTGAACCAGAAAGTCCAAAAAAAAATACTACTCACTATACTCCAGAAGAAATTGTTGCTGAAGGTTTAGTTAATATTGATTCAACATTATGCTTAACCAGAAAAGATAAATTCAAAGCAATAGATAAATTTTTAAAACAAAAACATGGAACGGCTGAAAAAGAATATTTCGCAATTCATCCGGAAGAAGCTCAAAAGGATACGGATGTTAAAAAGCAAGATACAAATATAGAAGTTAATGTCTGGAAGCCGAACAAACATAACTTATCAATTAGGGATTTCTATGATCGGGAACTCGGTAAGAAAGTATTAAAGGCCGATATATCGGAGTTAGAAAAAATAATTGCAGATATACTGAATAAAGTAAGAAGTTCAAAAGGAAATATGGAATTAGTAGCTGATTACAATAAAATTATGGGTTTGCTACAGAAAAAGAAAGCAGTAGAAGAACGTAAATAGTAATTAAAAATTTTAGTATAAAGAATAGGTTTTACCTTCTGAACAGAAAAGGCTCTGAATCAACAGAGCCTTTTTCTTATATCATGAAAGGTTATAAATATAAGTTCCTATTTTTTGTTTACTCGAAAGCCACGGGCAAAATTAGCCATTTCTTTCCGTTCAGTTAATGTTAAACGCTGATTATCTAGATAAATATTATCATTTTCAAGAAAATTAATAATTTTTTTTCCTGTCATATCCACATCTGCACCAGCTAACCAATCAGGATCGACATCTAATGCCTTAGCTAATTTAAGATTGTTTTCTTTTTTTGGCTTGTTTCTACCAGATACATAATATGTGATGAGACTTCTAGAAATATGGGTTTTTCTTGCGAGTTCAGCCTGAGTAAGATGCTTTTGATTTAAGGCAGTTGTAAGTCTGCTACTAATTAGTGTCATATACTTCCTCAATTCTAAAATTAACATTGCGTTAACAGAATACATTATTGATTTAAACATAAAAATCATATTTTTTCTATATTTTGTTGACAAAATGTTTATTAAAAAGTATTATTAACGTGTAAACAAAAAGTTAACAAAAAAACAACACTATAGAATAAAGATATTTTATATTTTTTTAAATTGAAAATTAACAAAAAGTTAACAAAAAATGGAGGAGTTAAAAATGATTAGTTTATTTATTATAGCGGTTTCGACTTTGATTGTGATTTTGACTGGTTATGTACCACTATTGTTATTACCTGCCGGAATTTGTATTGGTATGATAGGGCAAGAGTTATATAATGCCCCATCCAAATCTCGTAGAAAAGTACAAGCTAGAAAATAAATAGGATAAAATAGGAATAGTTAAAAAGGTGGTATGAAAAATATATTGAGGTATTAAAAATGGGAACGGTAATATTTGTATGTATAGGAATTGTTTTGTTAGGTTTTGCAATATATTATATTGGCGCCTTTGTTTTAGGGCTTGCAATAATTGGTTTAATGATTTATTTTCCCTTTTGGGTAATAGATGGCGGATATAACGTCATTTTAGGAATACTTGGTATTGCAATTTTAGCACTCATTATTTACATGGTAATTGGAGAACATAAATAGTAGTGTGTAAAAAAGTAATTACTAAAGACAGATGAGATAATATATGAGACGATTAGTATAGAATTTTTAAAAGTAAGATTTATTAAAGAAAATGTAATAAGAGATGTTAAATTATCCAAAGAAATATCTTGATGATGTAAAATTTGTTAAAAAAGTCATAACTCGGATATAAAAAATCCAAGTTTTGGCTTTTTTATTTTTACTGCGTAAATTCGATTGTCTACATACAGCAAATAAAAAGCTCTGGTGTCGCTAAGGTAAAACCAGAACTTTTTAGAGTAACAAAATAACTTTTTTATCTTTCTAAATCATGGCCGAATGGAGAATTAGATAGCTTATTAGAATAAAAACTTTTTATTCTTTTTGTTTTAAGATTTAAAGGATTTTCTTTTTCTTCTTTAGTCAATGGTAAGTGTAAATTAACTTCTTTCTCTGAAGGAAGAGTGGTCATGATTTTATCTAAAGCTTTTTCTTCATCAATATCAGTTTCGGCAACATAAAAACGCATTAAATTAACCATAAATTCAGCATGATCAATATTGTTAAAAGGTAAAACTAAATAATTCTGTTTATCCCAGGTATTCATAGCAGCGTTAGCAGCAATTAATGCTGTTCTCTTGTTTCCATCCTGGAAAGGTTGTAATTTAGAGATTTTTGCAAAAACTTTCCAACCGTCACGTCTAGTTTTTTTAGATTTATTAAATTCGATAACAATGTTATCAAGATCTTTCTTTTTGACAACATCAGGAGCCGAATAAGCACCTCTAGATGTACCATTAGGATCCGTAACTATCATTATTGCATCATCTGGATTATAGAAAGCGTTTCTTAGATGTCCTGGTAGTTGAGGATCCTCATTTTCAGAATAAGTAAAAGCTTTATTTACCGCTATTATTCCATCGCTATTAAAGCCCGTATCTTCAATTGCTGAAATACCATCTAGTGCATCATATAAAATAGCTGTATCATTTTTTGGTAATTTTGCTCCTACTTCATTATCTAAAACTCGTTTAGTTTGAAGGACAGAACTTTTATAGTTGTTCATACTTCCGAAAGATGTGATAAATCTTGCTAAAGCCAGATTTTTATTGTTGTCATTCATATTAATTTTCCTTTCATTTAAATGTTTTCTCTTTTTTTAATTCTGTAAACCTGTTGGCGTGATATTCCTACTTTCTTTGCAATTGAAGCAATGGGGACATTTTCTTTTTTTAAATCCTCTACTACAGTTTGCCAAACCCACCGGTTTCTAGGATCTTTAGCATTTTTACCGTATTTAATTTTTCTCCCCGTATATACATGAGCGGCCTTAGCAATCTTTATACCTTGAGCTTGACGTTCTCTAATTTTCTCCCGCTCATTTTGTGCAACAAATCCCATTAGTTGAATCATCATATCCATCATGAATTGATCTACAAGTGGGTTACCAGTATTGGTTTGGGGCAAATCATCTACGATAAGTGTTACGCCCATATCTCTTAAACGTTGAATTAATTTTTTAATATCGTTATAGTCTCGACTAAGTCGATCTAGACTTACTACCTGAAGAATATCATCTTCTCGGAGATAATTCATCATTTCTTTAAAAGCAGGCCGGTTAAGATTTTTTCCACTATACTTTTCCGAAAAAATTTTATCTGCATGAACTTCTTTTGCTCGAGCAAGTTGTCGATCTAAATTTTGTTCTTCTGAGCTGACACGTGCATAAAAAACTAATGACATTTTCGTATTTTTCCTTTTAATTTTGTTACATTATTATGTTACACTGTTTTTCCTGATTTTTCAGTAGTTTAAAAGTGTAACAATAGGGGACACCCTATTGTTACATTATCAAATTTTACATGTGTAAGTACTTGTACTAAATTTATAAATAGTATATACTTGTACTTACATAAGAATAATTGATTGAAAGTAGATGAGAATAATGAGAGAGCAAATTTTGGGAAACTACACTGTCAGAAAAAGTGGAAATGCAAATTCGGTTACTATACCAGTCGGATCAGGGTTCAAAAGAGGAGACAATGTCATCCTTATTTTAAAATCGAATGGAGATTTAGAAATCAAGAAAAGTAAACCAAATTTTTGGGATTCGTTACCGCAAATTAGTGAAGAAGAAAAGAAACAAGAGATTGAAGATCTAGGCTATAATCCTTCAGAACAAGCTCCAGTTGGTAAAGAGAGGATAGAAGATTAATGGATTATCCTAAACAAGGTGATTTCGTATTTATGTCCGCAGAACCACATGCTGGACATGAAATTGGCGGACATGATCCGCAGGATGGAAATATTCGACGACCTTATCTAGTTCTTAGTAGAGAATCATTCAATTCCAATACAGGATTGGTCTATGCTATGGCTATATCTTCTAAAGTTAGAGAAAGTCCTGTTAGAGAAAGAATTGTTGATTTGGAATCTGGAATTAATGGAGATCTACTTTTAACTAGAGTTCCACAATATGACTTCCATGCTAGAGATGGTAAGATTATAGGACATATTAGAGATCAGTCTAAGCTTGAAAAAATATTAGATATTTTCAAACAGATTTTTTAGAAGGCAAATTATAATAATGTTGAGTATTAAGGAATCAGTTAAAGAATTTGAAGCATACTTTCAAGGAAAACATAATGAAGTTGAAGTAGTTACTAGAACTATACCGGCTAGGCTAGAACTGAAAGACGAAACTATTTAATACACGGTAGATCATTTATTCTTAAATTACGCGTAATTTAAGAATAAAGAAAAGGCTACTAAGAAAGCTAGTTTTTGCTTTGCGTCCATTGATGATTTTTCCATACTTTGGATGCTTTTTTTATATTTTTAGACTATTCTCTAATTTTTAACTAGAAATTAGAGAATTTGTTTTATAGTTAAAACTCCTAATTCTTTCTATAATAGAGAAATTGTTGATTATCATTAATTAAGAGAAGAAAGGAAATAATATGTTCGATAATACTATTCCAATTCCAAAAATGAGTGAAATTTTGATGAATGAATTTATGCAACCATTAAATTTATCTGCATATGCTGTTGCTAAGGCAATTGACGTATCAACTTCTATCATTCTTGATATCCTTCATGACAAGAGAAAGATTACTGTAGATACATCTGTGAGATTAGGTAGATTATTTGGAGTATCCTCAAAATATTTTTTAAATATTCAAAATGATATGGATTTAAGAAATGCTGAATTGGAACATGGTAATGAATATTCAAAAATACGTCAGATTAATTTTGCATAATAAGATGTAATTTATATAAGATTACGAAATGATTTTGATTTTCAAAAATCTATGGCTATTTTAATTTTAACTGGAGAAATGATAGATAATAAATCAAACAATACTCTTCAAAATGCTTTAGAAGCTATAAAAAAAGAAAAAAATGAGATGTGGGTAAAAGAAATGATTAAACTAATTTGTACTGATCCAGAGTTAGTAATTATGTTTTAGTTAGTCCCTAAAGTTAGAGACTAGTTTTAAAGTATTGTTACTGTCTATAGATATCTTCGCAGTATTTTCTCTTAAATTACTGTAATTAGTAATATGACTTTTTATCATTAATTTTTTGATAGCTTTAGTATTTGTATCTTCTTAAGAAACTAATAATAAGTTATAAACTCAACAAAAAAACGCTTATAAAGATATAGGTTATCTGAAGTGCCATAGAAAAGTTAGACATTTATAAAATTTTAAAGATTTGATAATACACGATTTCTGTATTTTACAGGAG
>PPYF01438222.1_pt1 | contig 12748 bp, 10 predicted proteins | sample 1559871 | NCBI WGS metagenome assembly PPYF01 (sample SAMN08240021, study PRJNA423297) | Human gut metagenome, whole genome shotgun sequencing project. | reverse complement strand
GATGCCGGCGCTTTTCTGATCACGAAGTCCGGAGATAAGGTAGCTTCTATACTCGGCATCTCAAAATTCACATTATATAACTATATGGATGCCGGTAAATAAAAAATCCGCTGAAAGTGCATCGTTGAAACACTTTCAGCGGATTCTGATTATACTTCCATCTTGCTCTGCATCCATTCGTATAAATCCTGATATACCTGCTCCCGATCTGTTTCATTTAAAATCTCATGTCGGTCTCCGGCATACAGCCGCAAAGTCACATCCTGTATTCCAGCCGCCCGATACTTCTCATAGATTTTTCTGACACCTTTGCCGAATCCTCCGACCGGATCGTCCGAACCGGACACCATAAAAATCGGCAACGTCTTCGGTATCATATAGATGCTTTCCCGCTTCTGCGTCTGCTGAATTCCGCAGAACATCTGATAGTAGGCATTTACTGTAAATACAAACGAACACAACGGATCGGAAACATACTGATCCAGCTTTTCCGTATCACTGGTCACCCAGTCGGCCCTCGTCCTTGCCGGCTTGAATTTTTTACAGAAAGGTCCATTCACCATCTTGTCTACCAGCCTGCTTCGATAATGCCATCCCTTTAAAACTGCCAGTATCCTGCACAGATTTTTTCCAAGCTTGAGTTCCGTCTTATTCTGCTCTGACATGGTTCCCATAATGATCGCTCCACTGAGTCCATTACCATACATCTGAATATATTGTCTCAGCAGAGACGATCCCATGCTGTGCCCAAGCATAAAATAAGGCACGTCCGGGTATTTTTTCATCGTCCGCTGTCTCAATGTATGTAAATCTCCAAGAACACATGCATTTCCATATTTTTCATTAAAAAATCCATACTCTGACTTACTCTGTACTGACTTTCCATGTCCCAGATGATCGTTGCCGACTACATAAAATCCTTTTTCGCAGAGATATTCTGCAAACTCCGAATATCTGTCAACATACTCAACCATCCCGTGACTCAACTGCAAGACTGCCTTTACCTGTCCTTCCGGTTTCCATTCAATTGTATGAATCTCTGTATTTCCATCTTTGGATGGAAAGTAAAATTCATCTTTCATCTTTCTCTCTACCTGTCATCTAATTTTATATATTCCCGATGCGGCGCTAACGGCTTATATGCCGGACGAATAATCTTATCCGCATTCTTCAGCTCTTCCAGCCGATGCGCACTCCATCCTACAATACGTGCAGCCGCAAAGATCGGTGTATACAGTGATGGTGGAAGATTCAGCATACTGTACACAAGACCACTGTAAAAGTCCACATTCGCACTGACACCTTTGTAAATCTTGCGCTTCTCAGCGATTACTTCCGGAGCCATATACTCTACCTTCTCATAAAGCGCATACTCTGCCTCGCAGCCTTTCTCCTGTGCAAGCTGCTTTACAAACGCACGAAATACATCTGCACGAGGATCAGAAATGGAATAAACCGCATGCCCCATTCCGTAAATCAGACCTTTTTTATCAAAGGCTTTCTTATCCAACAGTGCTTCCAGATACTGACGGATCTGCTCTTCATCAGTCCAGTCTGTCAGTGTTGCCTTCATATCCTCAAACATCTGTGTCACTTTTACATTCGCACCGCCATGCTTCGGTCCTTTCAGGGAAGCCATCGCTGCTGTAATCGTAGAATACGTATCGGTACCGGAAGAGGTAACTACATGAGTCGTAAAGGTGGAGTTATTACCACCGCCATGATCCATATGAAGCACAAGTGCCATATCCAGAATCTCTGCCTCAAGCGCTGTATACTTTCTGTCTTCACGAAGCATCATCAGGATATTCTCCGCTGCGGAAAGCTCCGGATGAGGCGCATAAATATAAAGATCCTCACCTCTTCTGTAATTATATGCATGGTATGCATATACCATAAACATTGGGAACTGACTGATCAGATTCAGACACTGACGAAGTACGTTCGGAATCGAAATATCATCCGCTTTGTCATCGTATGTATACATACTCAGGATATAGCGGGAAATGTTGTTCATCATATCACTGCTCGGCGCTTTCATGATTACATCCCGTACAAAGTTCGGCGGAAGTGTCCGGCGCTCTGCGATCATGGCACGAAATTCATCCAGCTGCACCTTTGTCGGAAGCTCTCCAAACAAAAGGAGATATGTTGTCTCTTCAAATCCCGGGTGCTCTGCTTTTAAAAACCCGCCGATCAGCTCTTTGATATTATATCCACGGTAGTAGAGGCTTCCTTCACACGGAACTTCTTTGCCGTCTACGACTTTGGTATTTACAATATCTGAAATGTTAGTCAGACCTGCAAGTACACCTTTTCCATTTAAATCACGAAGACCTCTCTTCACCTCATACTTGGTATACAGTTCTTTGTCAATCGCTGTATTCGTCTCACAAATATGTGCCAGCTCCTGAATCTTGGGTGTATTTTCAAAAATGATGTTCTCAATGTCTCTCTGCATATAGCCTCTCCTTCCGTCATTTGTTTTATATTTCTTTATTATACTAAAGATTTTGCTCCTATACAATTAACTGTGTATTAAATATTTATGAACTATTGCTGTTTATTCTGTTTGGACCTGCACAGAAATCATTACACGATTTGATCACTTAAATAGTTCGCAAGCTCTGCAAATTCTTCCAGAGTCAGGGCTTCTCCACGGATACTCGCGCCTCTGCCGAGATGTCCGATCGCCGCTTCGATCTGCTCCTTCGTAAAATCCAGTTCCGGTGAATTCTTCAGGCCATTCGCAAGCGTTTTTCTTCTCTGATTGAACGAAGCCCGGATGATCCGAAACATCAGTTTTTCATCTTTTACCTGCACCGGTGGTTCTTCATATCTGTCAAGACGGATGACTGCAGAACCGACCTTCGGGCGCGGCATAAAACAGTTCGGCGGTACATTGGCTACAATATATGGTTTTGCGTAATACTGGACCGCAAGTGACAGCGCTCCGTAATCCTTCGTTCCCGGTCCTACCTGCATCCGATCTGCTACTTCTTTCTGAACCATGACTGTAATACTCTTCATTGGAATATGATTTTCAAACAATCCCATGATGATCGGAGTCGTAATATAATATGGAAGATTTGCCACAACTTTGATCGGCTTTCCTTCATTCTCCCGTTTTGCAAGCTCAGCAATATCCACTTTTAACACATCCTCATTGATGACCTGCACATTGTCATAGCCATCCAGAGTATCCTCCAGAATCGGAATCAATGCCTTATCTATCTCTACTGCCGCTACCTTTCCCGCAGCGCATGCCAGATACTGTGTCATCGTTCCGATTCCCGGTCCAATCTCCAGCACAAAATCATCCTTCGTGATCTCTGCAGATCCAATGATCTTATCCAGTACATGTGTATCTATCAGGAAATTCTGTCCGAATTTTTTCTGAAACACAAAGTTATACTTCTGAAGCACCGCGATCGTATTCTGCGGATTTCCAAGTGTTGGTTCTTTCATCTGCACACCTCTTTCTCTACTTTTCCAATCGATACAATTTTTTTGCATTTTCTGTTGTCTGTCTGACAACCTCTTCGTAAGAAACCCCCTTCAATGCAGCAATCTCTTCTGCCACATAGACCAGATTCAGGGAACTGTTGCGCTTTCCACGATTCGGAACAGGCGCCAGATATGGACTGTCCGTTTCAAGCACCAGAGACTCCAAAGGAATTTTTCCGACTACTTCTTTTAATTTTTTTGCATTTTTAAATGTAACAACACCGCCGATTCCAAGATAAAATCCCATGTTCACGTATTCTTTCGCCTGCTCCAGAGAATAGGAAAAACAATGGATCACCCCATCCAGCCCTTTGGCATACTGCTTCATGATCTCCATCGTATCTGCCGCCGCTTCGCGGCTGTGTATGATCACGGGAAGATCCAGCTGTCTTGCAAGCTCCAACTGCCGGATAAACCATTTTTTCTGTAAATCCCGGTTCTCCTTATCCCAGTAATAATCCAGTCCGATCTCTCCGACAGCGACCATCTTTTCCCTGGCAAGCAGTTGTTCCATCCGCTTCATCTTCTCCTCGTCCAGTTCACCCACTTCGTCCGGATGTACCCCGATCGCACCGTAAATGAACGGATATCTGTCTGTCAGCTGCTCAATCTTGTCCCAGGACGCAATATCAGAACCTGCATCTACGATCAGCTCTACGCCATTTTCCCGCATAGAACCAAGCAATTCTTCTCTGTCTTCTTCAAACTGTCTGTCATCATAATGTGCATGTGTATCAAAAATCATCTGCATTTAACCTCTTTTCGCGGATATACGGAAAAAGGAGAGAATCTGTCTTGTTTTCTCTCCTCTTTCCTTACCGTTTTCTATTTAAAATAATACCATACTGCCTGAAAATGTTCAATGCAGGACTCTCAATTATCTCACATGATTTTTCAGCTCGTCTACCAGCTCTCCCAATCCTTCATTGTCCAGCTTTGTGAAACTTCTCAAAGAGCTAAGAGGCATATAATAAACCATGCTGCGTTCCATTTCATCCATCTCTTTCATGGAAGTCTTTCCGATAAATTCTCCGATATACGGCATCAGTCTTTCTTCTACATAATCTGCAGTTTTTGCACAGTCCATCAGATCTCCGATCATCACATTTTCATCAATCTTCGGAAGCTTTTCTTTCTCATTTTCCAGCACCACTTCGGTACGCATCACAATATCTCTGGACGATTTTCCAATGCAGATTTCGTAAGTTCCGCCTGCTGCATACCAGTCTTTCTGCGCTGTATCGTACCATGCAAATGCCCGGTAATCCAGCTCCATGGAAGCAGTCTTTGTCTCTCCCGGTTTCAGTGTGACTGCCGTAAAATTTTTCAGTTCCCGCACCGGCCGGATTGCTGAATGTGTCTTGTCAGAAACATACAGCTGCACGATTTCTTTTCCTTCCATGCTGCCTGTATTCGTCACATCCAGACTGACCATCAGCGTATCCTTTGCCGTAATCCGGGACTTGTCGATCATCAAGTTACTGTATGAAAACTCCGTATAACTCAGTCCATATCCAAACGGGAACAGTACGTCCATCTTCCGGGCATCATAATACCGATATCCTACAAAAATTCCTTCTGCATAATTGACCTGTTTCTGCATTCCCGGGAAATTCAGATAACTCGGATTGTCTTCCAATCTTCTGGGGAATGTTTCTGCCAGCCTTCCCGACGGATTTGCTTCTCCATACAGAATGTCCATGACAGCCTTTGCAACTGCCTCTCCTCCCAGATACGCTTCTACAATTCCATAAACATGATCCACCCACGGCATTTCTACCGGAGAACCATTGTGAAGAACTACGATCACCGGTTTCCCAAGCTTTGTCAGTTTTTCGATCAACTGATTCTGACAGTTCGGAAGGCACATATGATCTCTGTCGTAGCTTTCTGATTCAAACACATCTGGAAGTCCTGCAAAGACTACAATCTTGTCTGACTGTCCCGCCACTTCCAGAGCCTCTTTCTGCAAAGCCTCTTCATACTGATCTCCATCTGTGGTAAACCCTTTTGCATAGGTCATATTTCCATACTGATCTTTCAACTGAACTGCACAAGGCACTACATGAGAATTGATGTGAGAACTTCCTCCTCCCTGGTAACGAGGTTTCTCTGCAAAGCCTCCAATCAGCGCAATCTTCTCATTTGATGAAAGCGGAAGTACCTGTGCCTCATTTTTCAGCAGAACAATACACTGTCTTGCGATCTCAGCTGCCTTCTGATGATCTTTTTCACGGGAGAACTCTTCATTTCGGCGATTCTCCGTGTAACGATATACAATATTCAAGATACGCTCTACTGCAAGATCCAGCGTTTCCTCTTTTAGACTTCCTTCCTGTACTGCCTGGATAATCGCTCTGTCATTCGCTCCTCCGCTTCCCGGCATTTCCAGATCCATTCCAGCAATGATTCCTTTGACGCGATCCCTGACCGCTCCCCAGTCAGACATCACGTACCCTTCGAATCCCCAGTCATTTCTGAGAACGTCTGTCAGAAGCCATTTGTGTTCTGACGCATACGTTCCATTCAGACGGTTATAAGAACACATCACAGTCCATGGCTGCGCTTTTTTCACCGCTGTCTCAAACGCCGGAAAATAAATTTCTCTTAGTGTACGCTCATCCACCTCTGCAGACACTGACATTCTTTCATTTTCCTGATTATTTGCTGCAAAATGTTTGATTGAAGTTCCAACATTCTGAGACTGCACACCGTTAACATAAGAAGCAGCCAACTCTCCTGCCAGATATGGGTCTTCGGACAGATATTCAAAATTTCTTCCACATAAGGGGGATCGTTTGATATTGACAGCCGGTCCAAGAAGTACTGAAACGCCTTCTGCCTGGCATTCTTTTCCCAGTGTCACTCCCATATCACGCAAAAGCTCTCTGTCAAAGGAACTGGCGGTTGCACATGCCGCCGGAAAACAAACTGCCTCAATCGCATCGTTTAATCCCAGATGATCTCCGTTGCTTTCATTCGGCTGTTTTCTGAGTCCGTGAGGACCATCACTTACCATAGAAGCAGGGATTCCCAGACGATCTACTTTTTCTGTATGCCAGAAATCTGCTCCGGAACACATTGCCGCTTTCTCTTCTAATGTCATCTGGCTTATAATCTGTTTTACATCCATAATCCTTCCTCTTTATTTCTGAATAAAATCTGCAAACATTTTCTCGATCTTTTCTTCTTCATCCGTATCCGCAACCAATTCCAATGTTTCGCTTAAATCAAGGCTGAAAATCCCCATGATCGACTTTGCATCTACATAATACTTTCCTCTTGCCAGATCCATATCACAGTCAAACCGGCTGCAGATCTTATTAAACCGATCTGCTTCCTGCATTGTATTGATTTTTACTGTTTTCTTTACCATGTTCTATGCCCTCCGTTTATTCTGCGTAATATTTTCTAAGTAAATACGCCGGTGTACAGCTCCATGCGTGACAATAACTGTTCACAATGCTGGAGCCATATGGAGATTCCGACGGATTTTTTGGATTGTACAGCTCCCAGAACGTATCTGCTCCATGCTCGATCATTCCACCCCAGTAGTATTTCATGAAGTCCATGGCCTGCTCTTTTCTGCCGCACACAAGAAGCGCTTCTACAAAATGATGATTCATATATGGGGACACCATTCCTTTTTCCGGATCCACCGCAATCACCCGATCCAGGATCTGCCCGCCTTCTTCTGGACTGACTGCTCCTGAAAGTATCATCCACACCTGGCTTGCATAATTTATCTGTCTTTCTTTTCCACTTACAAAAAATCCTGTTTCCTGATCAAAAAGATAACTTCTTGCTGCTTCTGTTTTAGCTCTGGCTTCCATTCGCAGCTCTTCTGCCTTCTTTTCATCACCAAGTATCTCTGCAATCTTCTGTACCTGTTCTGCACAGTAGATATAAACGCCCTGCATTGCCGCCTGCTTATCCAGACCTTCTGTCCAGTCAATAAATCCCCAGAATCCTTCTCCCGGTATCAGCAGATTTTTTTCATCAAACTGTTCTTTCGCAATCTCCATCTGACGGTATGCACAGGTACTAAGATCTCTAAGTGTCTCTTCATCTTTTGTTGCTTCATAATAATCCAGAAGAGATGCTCCAAAAAACATAGAATAATCTAACAAAAAGGTATCATCCACAATAATCTGTGGTTCGATAAACAGACATGCTCCTACCTGTCCATTATCCTTTGTCTGTCCTGCAAACAAATACAGACATCGTTTCACCAGATCATAGTTTTTAAAAGTTCGATAATTTACCAACGCCTGCAGTCTCAGATCCCCCAGCCAGAGTCTTCTATCTCTCTTGGGTCCGTCTTCAAATACAGACTGCATACAATTCTGCAGGGTTCGAAGGCTGACTTTATCAAGCTTTTGAATCATCCTGTCTTCACTCGGAAAACTTTTTGCCTCCTCTGTGCTAACTGCAGAAACACTTCTGCACACTACTTCATCTACAACAAGCTGCCACTTCATGGAAGTGTCCAAAACCTCAATTTCCAGATAACGGAACGCATATCTTCTTGAGAGTTCCAATACTGTCGGAAGCGTATCTACATGGAAATACTCTTCCTGTATCCAGCCGCGACTGATCCAGCCGTCATATTCTTCGGATTTCTCTGTCATTTCCTTTGCAATCTCACCAAACTTTAATTTAAAAAATGCCGGTGCATCCTGCGGACTTCCTATTGATGACAATTTCAATGTCACATATCCCACCTGATGATCTCCAAAATCCAGACAAAGCTTATCTCCTTTTTTCAATGCATGTTTTCTAAGATTGTCTGCACTGTCTGTCTGGACTGCAGTCGGATAGTCCGCACCTGTATCCTGAATTTCCACAATGCCTGTTGGATATACCATTATTTCCTTTAATTTGGGAGCACACGCATCCGCTTTCTTTAAAAATGCTTCGTTGGTCACTCGGACCATATTCAGATCAGAACTTATTTCTGGCATGATACTTTTCTCCTTTCATCCAGCTCTTTGATAATGTTCGGATAAATCTTATCCAGGTTATAGAATGACATTGTAATCATAGATGCCACATTCATCACGATCGGTACCCAGATGTACATTGCTGCAATATAATTCTTTGCTGTTGCTGTCTGTACTGCCAGATCTGCATCAAATCCTCCAAATGCGAGCAATGCCGCACCCAGACTGCTGGCGATCGCCATTCCAAGTTTTCCGATGAATCCATTTACTGCTGACAAGGTTCCCGCTGTATTCACTCCACTCTTCCACTCACCGTAGTCAACCGGGTCAGGCTGCATTGCAAAGTGCATGCTGATCTTCAGACCATATCCGGCTGCCGCGATCACTGCTGCTGTCAGAAGTACCGGCACATTCGTTCCTCCAAAGAAGATTAACAGTAATCCCAATGAATGCACAATATTTCCGATTGTCATCAGATTTCGCTTGGATGTCAGTTTTACCAGAAATGGAGCACACAGGTTTGCAATGATCGGAACTAATGTTGTGATCGTTGCCACAACCTGAACCAGTGATTCGTTTCCCACTACATATGTAAAATAGTAGATCACGGCTCCTGCCTGGATTACATATCCGCCAAAGAACCATACAATATTCAATGCAAACAATTTCCATGGTGTGTTGTGAAGCAGCCAGGAAATATTTGCTTTCAGGCTTACTTTTTCAGAATATGTATTCACCCGCTCTTTTGTATTGAAGAAACAGAAGAAAAATACAAGACATCCGATCACCCCAAAGATCATCATCACGATCCGAAAGCCAAGCGCCTGATTTCCGTTTCCAAATTTGTCAACCAGTGTCAGGGCAAATGCACTGACAACAGTAGAACCGATGGATGAGAAAAATGTTCTGCAGGATGCCAGAACGGTTCTCTCATGCGGATCCTCACTCAGTGCCGGCAAAATAGATGCCATTGGAATATTTACCACGGTATATGCTGTAGACAATAAAATATAGCTTACATATGCATAGATCAGCATTCCTGTCTGGGAGATATCCGGCACACTGAATGCAAGAACTGCAGTGATTCCAAATGGAACCGCACCAAACAAAATCCACGGTCTTGATTTTCCCCAGCGGGTATTCGTTTTGTCAATCAGAAATCCTACAACCAGGTCTGAAATACCATCAATTACCTTTGTCACAAGAAACATAATGCTGACTGCTCCTGCGTTCAAATGCATCACATTTGTATAGAAGAATAACAAATACAAAGAGATCATCTGCCAGATCAGGTTACATGCAAAATCCGAAGAACCGTAACCAATCCTCTGCCGCCATAATCCCCGTTTTACTTTCTTTTCTAAATCGTTCACTTTTTTGTACCTCCGTTCCTTTTCTTTACCTATATCATAAATCTTTTAAAAATTTATCCAATTGACTTTTTTTCGGAAAAACACTGACTTTTTTTCAGATATACAGTTTTCATGTTATAATGCAACTGTCGCATCTCAAAATTATTTCGCTATGGAGTCAAATTATGAAAGTTACAAAAGAAAATTTCAGAGATTTTATCTCTGCTTACGAAGAAGATGAACTGTTTTACCGGGATGTGTATCTGCACGAGACACAGCATCCGGAAACTTTTTCAGAATATCTGGAAACACTTGACCGGGACTATATTATTCAACACAAAATTTATGTCCCCGCTATCCACAATAATGAATGGTTTCCGTACATGGAAGAAAACGATATATTTACCAATATTCCGGGGAATATCCTGCTAAGCAAGCACTACCGGTACACACCGGTATTCACACATCAGCATGAGTTCTTCGAGATTCTGTGTGTCTATGATGGCACGGCTGACACTACGATCCAGGGGATACAACATGTTTTAAAAGCCGGAGACATCTGTATCATTCCTCCGAATACAAAACACAGCATCGGTATTTTTGATGACAGCGTTGCTCTGAATATCATTGTGCGTGCTTCCACTTTTCAATCCACATTCTTTCAGACTTTTGCCGCGGACAGTGCGCTGTCTTCCTTCTTTTCACACGTCCTGTACCGCAAAACCGAAGGAAATTACCTGATCTTTCACACAGGAGAGGATGCTGATATCCGCTCTCTGATCGAGGATCTTTATATCGAATACCTTGGACATCAAAAATACTATTCGTCCTTTTTAAATTCGATCCTGATGATGCTATGGGCGAGGCTTTTGCGCTATCATGAACATGATATGGAGTCCATTCTGACAAAAGAATACGGCGGTGCTTCTATTACCGAAATACTGAACTATCTAAATAAAAATTACCATGATACAACTTTGCACGAAGCTGCCGGACACTTTGGATACAGTACCTCCCATTTCAGCACCCTGATCAAATCCGGAACAGGACGTACATTTTTGCAGATCATCAAGGATATCAAACTGAGCCAGGCTTGTCGTGCGCTGCGCGAGACTACATTGAGCACTCCCGCAATCTGTGAGCTGGTCGGATACGAAAGCCCGGAACATTTTATGCGAACATTCAAGAAAGTATATGGTATGACACCAGGGGAATTCCGAAAACAAAATGGATAAATTTCGATTTGACCTATAGCAATCCAATCAATTCCTACACATAATTACACGAACGAAAGCATCCCCAGTCACCCATTGACCCTACTTCCAATATTTTTCCACTTCCTGTGCCGCCTCCTGTGCAGAAATGTGAAACTTTTCCTGAACTTTTCCACAGATCACTTCTTTTTCCAGTTCCATTTCCTGAAGCAGCTCCACAACAGCCTGTATGCCTTCTTGTCTGCCTTCACGTCGTCCCTCTTTTAGACCGGTGTTTTTATAAACCGTGGGAAAATACTGGTGATCCCGAATCGCACGCTCTCTCTCCTCATATTCCAGACGCTTTTCCTCATCTGCGCTGATCCGATTCAGATCCTCATATGCCTTCTTAATGTATTCACTTTTTTCTGCTGCCATTTCAAATTCCTCCTCTGTCTCTGCATTGATGAACTGAAGCCATTTCAGCAGCTCTGTCTCGGGATAATCATGTTTTGCCAGCTTCGGAAGTTCCAGCAAATGGGACGGCAAAATCTTACTCTCATTGATTTCCTCCAGATTGATCCCAAGTACTGCTGCCAGAAATGCGTTACGTACCTCTTCGTCTTCCATCAGTTCTTTAAAACAGAAATCTACCTTTGGCTTCATTAAAAATTGTGTTGGTTTTTTATTCTCCATACATGCTCCTCCTTTGTTCTGATGGGATTTAAAATATTTCGATGAGCATGTACTTGTATTTCTGATTTTATTATATCCTTTGACGCGATGTTTCACAATCGCAAGTACAGACAAACTCCCGCTATTCTTTTATCCATCTCTTTGCTCTTTATCTGGGAATAATTTTTGAATGGCAGTCTCTCTGCCATATTTGAAAATTGAAAGGGATTCCTTTCAAGATGAATTTTATTATACTTGAAATTTTTTGAGGATACAATGAAATTTTCATAAAGATCCTCTAAAAAATTTCATACATAAAAGACCAGATATCAAGTACAGCAAGTATCCCTTGATATCTGGTCTTTGAAATTATCTTCTCTTACAACACCACATCATCCACTTTTTCAAAATTGTCCAATCGATAAGACTCTACCGTACCTTCTGTCACCAGATAAAATCTATCTCCCGCGTACAAGCCTCTCACTTCTGAATATCCGCTCAGCTTTTTCTCAAATACACAAGTAAATCCTTTTTCTTTATCATAGGAATAAATGTAGTACTCCTGCTGCTCCTGATATCCCGGAAATCCAATCAGATTCTTTTCCACATCTACAAATGCTGCCCGGTAATTATAAGATACATCAGTAGAATAACATTCCTCAAGTACAGTTTTATGGACTTCTTTTACATCTTTTGGATCGGAAATATCAAACATGGACAACTTCACTCCATTGACGGTTGCTCCATCTTCCTCCACATCCATTCCAATTCCAAGAAGCAGCCCGTCTCCATACGGATGCAGATAATCAGAAAATCCCGGTATCTTCAGTTCGCCCAGTACTTTTGGCTTTTTCGGATCAGACAAATCTACGGAAAAGAGTGGATCCACCTGCTTATATGTTACAAAGTAGCAGCTCTCTTGCATAAACCTTGCGGAATATACCTGCTCTCCCTCTGCCAGATTCTCCAGTTTTCCTACTTCTTTCAGATCTTTATTTAAAACATAAAGGGCATTTGTCGAATCTGCCGGCTGGCTGGATACATCAGAAGCTCCGTCAATTCGAAGCAATGGATTCAC
>PPYF01425719.1_pt1 | contig 12752 bp, 8 predicted proteins | sample 1559871 | NCBI WGS metagenome assembly PPYF01 (sample SAMN08240021, study PRJNA423297) | Human gut metagenome, whole genome shotgun sequencing project. | reverse complement strand
GCGCCCATCAAACCAGAGACGCCAAGAATTTCGCCTTTGCGTAAAGTAAAAGAGACATCGTTAACGCCAGGTCCGCAGAGATTATCGACTTTCAGGCGGATATCTCCCGGCGCTTTGTCCAGGTGCGGATATTGATCTTCCAGCTTGCGGCCCACCATCATCTCAATCAGAGAATCTTCGGTCAGTGATGCCACTTCGCGCTCAGCAATAAATTGTCCGTCACGAAAAACGGTAACGTCATCGCAAATCTCGAAGATTTCTTTCATGCGGTGGGAGATATAGACAATACCGCGGCCTTGCAATTTCAGCTCGCGGATGACGCGGAACAAGGATTCGGTTTCGGTATCGGTCAGCGCATCGGTCGGTTCATCCATAATGATGACTTTCGACTCAAAGCTCAGCACTTTGGCGATTTCAACCATTTGCTGGTCACCGATGGAAAGATCGCCCACCAGCTTGTCGCTTTTAAAGCGCAGGTTAAGTTTAGCCAGCAATTTATCCGCTTCGGCATACATGGTTTTCCAGTCAATTTTGCCAAAGCGATTAACAAACTCACGACCGAGGAAAATGTTTTCGGCAATGGTTAACTGCGGAATCAGGTTCAGTTCCTGGTGGATAATCCCAATCCCGGCTTCCTGGGAAGATTTCGGCCCGGTAAATGTCGTTTCTTTCCCCAACCATAAAAGCGTACCGGCATCGCGAGTATAGATACCAGTAAGCACTTTCATCATGGTGGATTTACCCGCGCCGTTTTCGCCCACCAGCGCCATCACGCGGCCCGGATAGACATTTAACGCTGCGCCCGAGAGGGCTTTTACGCCCGGGAAGGCTTTATCGATGCCTTTAAGCTGAAGTAATGCTTCCATGACGGCCTCAGAACGTCACGCCAGCACAGAGAATGATATTCGCATACGGAGAACATTCTCCGCTGCGAATTACCGCCTGACTTCCTGCGGTTTGTTGTTTGAATTGTTCATGCGTGGTGTAACGAATTTCAATGGTGTTTCCCTGGTGTTTTTGCAGCTGCTCAAGGTGAGTGAGCAACGTTTCGTGGAGTTGCGGATTATGTTGTTTGATCTCTTCCGCGATAATGACAGCCTCGACCTGCATTTCATTTGTGACTACACCCAGCACCTGCATAAAAGAAGGTACACCCTGGGTTAATGCCATATCGATACGCGTTGTACTTTTGGGGATGGGTAAACCAGCATCACACACCACCAGCGTATCGGTATGTCCCAGTCGGGAGATCACCGATGAAATATCAGAATTAAGAACGGTGCCTTTTTTCATTTTTTTCTCCATCAGCGAAACGTTTCGCTGACCCGCAGTTTAATCCTGACTGAGTTGGGAAAACCATCGTGACGTTACGGAAATGTGATCAACCTCGAAACGTTTTACATGGTGATTAACCATGAAAACAAAAACGCCCCCTTATGGAGAAAGGAGGCGTCTGGCGTTAGATTTCGACCTGAGTACCCAGTTCGATAACTCTGTTTGGCGGGATTTCAAATTGATCCGGTGCCCGCAGCGCATTACGTTGCAGCAGCAAGTACAGCTTGCCGCGCAGACGCAAATACCACGGGCGTTTGCCGAGGATCAACGACTCATGCGACATAAAGAAGGAGGTTTCCATCATCCGGCAACTTAATCCTTCCAGACCGCAGCGGTGGAAAACTTCTTCCACGTTTGGCGTTTCTCGCCAACCATAACTTGCCACCACGCGCCAGAAAGTGGGCGACAGTTGTTCAATCTGTACCCGACGGACGTTATGGACATATGGCGCGTCTTCGGTGCGCAGAGTTAACAGAATCACCCGCTCATGCAATACCTTGTTATGTTTCAGGTTATGCATCAGCGCAAAGGGAATGACGTTGATTGCACGCGACATATACACCGCGGTCCCAGGCACGCGAACGGGCGGTGATTTCTCCAGCGAAGCAATCATCGCTTCCAGAGAGTTACCATGTTCATGCATCCGCCGCAGCAAGCGGAAACGCTCGCTCTTCCAGGTGGTCATCACGATAAACATCACCGTACCGAGGCTCAATGGCAACCAGCCGCCGGAGAGCAGTTTATCGAGGTTAGCGGTGAACAAGGGAATATCGACACAAAGGAAAGCAATCAGGATCAGCGCAACAAAATACTTATTCCAGTGCCAGTTCTGACGTGCCACGGTAGTCGAGAGAATAGACGTCAGCACCATGGTTCCGGTCACCGCAATCCCGTACGCCGCCGCCAGGTTGCTGGAGTGCTCAAAGCTGACAATCACAATCACGACCGCGACATAGAGCATCCAGTTCACAAAGGGAATATAGATTTGCCCTGACTCCATTTCGGAAGTGTGAATAATGCGCATCGGCGACAAATATCCCAGACGTACCGCCTGACTCGTCAATGAGAAGACGCCAGAGATAACCGCCTGCGAGGCAATTACCGTCGCCAGTGCGGCGATGATCAGCAGCGGGATCAGCGCCCAGTCCGGTGCCAACAGGAAGAACGGGTTCTTAATCGCTTCCGGATTCTTTAACAACAGCGCTCCCTGGCCGAAGTAATTAAGGGTTAAGGAAGGCAATACGACGGTGAACCACGCCAGACGAATAGGGAACTTACCAAAGTGCCCCATATCAGCATACAGCGCCTCGACCCCCGTAATCGACAGCACCACTGCCCCTAATGCAATAAAAGAAACCGTTTTGTATTCAAGGAAGAAATGCACCGCCCACATCGGATTCAGTGCATGCAGCACTTCCGGGTTAGCAATAATGCTACGTAACCCCAGCCCTGCCAGAATCAAAAACCAGGTCAGCATGATCGGCGCAAACAGCTTACCGACCATAGCCGTGCCATGTTTTTGAATCATGAATAATAATGTGAGAACGATAATTGAGAGGGGAACTATCCAGGTATCCAGCTGCGGGGCGACGATTTCCAGACCTTCAATGGCGGACATCACCGAAATAGCGGGTGTTATGACGACTTCACCATAGAAAAAGCTGCCGCCGATTAGCCCCATAATCACCAGCATTGATGTGGTTCGCGCCGACGTATTACGCCCGGCAAGCGACATCAACGTCAGGATCCCCCCTTCACCGGCGTTATCTGCCCGCATCACGAAGGTGAGATATTTAATGGAAACCACAAAGATTAGCAGCCAGAAGATCAGCGATAAAAAGCCAAATACGGCATCGCGTTCAACGCCAAAACCAAACTGGCCGGACAAACATTCACGAAGTGTATATAACGGGCTGGTACCAATATCGCCGTAGACAACTCCAATCGCCGCGAGGGTAATCGCGGGCAATGATTGCTTATTATCAGTGCTCATAGACTAGTCTTTCGTTGAAATATGAAATGTGTGCTTAGTCCCTTGGCCCACAAAAAAGCGCACAGTATGCACGATTAACGGCAAAATCGTACTCCTAAATGCGGCCACATTAACCTGGCTCAAAGAAAAATACCCCTCCTTTGAGACTATTTTAGCCACCAGCAAGAAACGTCTATACTCGCAATTTACGCAGAACTTTTGACGAAAGGACGCCACTTCATTATGGCTCACCCTCATTTATTAGCGGAAAGAATTTCCCGCCTGAGCAGTTCGTTGGAAAAGGGGCTTTATGAACGTAGCCACGCCATCCGCTTGTGTTTATTAGCGGCATTAAGTGGTGAAAGTGTGTTCCTCCTTGGCCCACCAGGTATTGCCAAAAGTTTGATCGCCCGGCGCTTAAAATTCGCCTTTCAGAATGCCCGCGCGTTTGAATATCTGATGACCCGCTTCTCCACGCCGGAAGAAGTTTTTGGTCCCCTTTCTATTCAGGCGCTAAAAGATGAAGGGCGCTATGAACGTTTAACCAGCGGTTACCTGCCGGAAGCTGAAATCGTCTTTCTGGATGAGATCTGGAAAGCGGGTCCGGCAATTCTTAATACCCTGCTCACCGCCATTAACGAGCGCCAGTTCCGCAACGGCGCACTCGTAGAAAAAATCCCGATGCGTCTGCTGGTGGCGGCCTCCAACGAGCTGCCGGAAGCAGACAGCAGTCTGGAAGCGTTATATGACCGCATGCTGATTCGTCTGTGGTTAGATAAAGTGCAGGATAAAGCGAATTTCCGCTCCATGCTGACCAGTCAACAGGATGAAAATGACAATCCGGTTCCTGCCTCCTTGCAGATCACAGATGAAGAATATGAACGCTGGCAGAAAGAGATTGGTGAAATTACGCTGCCCGATCATGTATTTGAGCTGATTTTTATGCTGCGCCAGCAACTGGATAAATTACCGGATGCGCCTTATGTCTCGGATCGTCGCTGGAAAAAAGCGATCCGCTTATTGCAGGCCAGCGCCTTTTTTAGCGGTCGCAGTGCTGTCGCCCCGGTTGATCTCATTTTGCTGAAAGATTGCCTGTGGTATGACGCGCAAAGCCTGAATTTGATACAACAACAAATTGATGTATTGATGACCGGTCACGCCTGGCAACAGCAAGGGATGTTGACCCGCCTGGGCGCGATTGTGCAACGTCACCTGCAACTTCAGCAGCAACAAAGCGATAAAACAGCCTTAACGGTAATTCGTCTGGGCGGCATTTTTAGCCGTCGTCAGCAGTATCAACTCCCTGTTAACGTTACTGCTTCCACTCTGACTCTGCTGCTGCAAAAACCGTTAAAACTGCATGATATGGAAGTGGTTCATATCTCCTTTGAGCGTAGCGCGCTGGAACAGTGGCTGAGTAAAGGTGGTGAGATTCGCGGCAAACTGAACGGTATCGGCTTTGCCCAGAAACTGAATCTGGAAGTCGATAGCGCCCAACATCTGGTTGTACGCGATGTGAGTTTACAAGGCAGTACGCTAGCACTTCCCGGTTCATCGGCTGAAGGTCTGCCCAGCGAAATAAAACAACAACTGGAAGAGCTTGAAAGCGACTGGCGCAAGCAACACGCTTTATTCAGCGAACAGCAAAAATGTCTGTTTATCCCTGGCGACTGGTTAGGTCGCATTGAAGCCAGCCTACAGGATGTCGGCGCACAGATTCGCCAGGCACAACAATGCTAACGCTGGATACGCTTAATGTGATGCTGGCCGTCAGCGAAGAGGGATTGATCGAAGAGATGATCATCGCGCTGCTGGCCTCACCGCAGCTGGCTGTCTTCTTTGAAAAATTCCCACGACTGAAGGCGGCAATCACTGATGATGTTCCCCGCTGGCGTGAGGCGCTGCGCAGTCGGCTGAAAGATGCCCGAGTCCCGCCGGAACTCACCGAAGAGGTGATGTGCTATCAGCAAAGCCAGCTCCTCTCCACGCCGCAGTTTATTGTGCAGCTACCACAAATCCTGGACTTACTGCATCGTCTGAATTCCCCATGGGCAGAACAAGCCCGACAGTTGGTTGATGCTAACAGTACGATCACTTCAGCGTTACACACGCTTTTTCTCCAGCGCTGGCGTTTAAGCCTGATCGTGCAAGCAACGACGTTAAATCAGCAGCTATTAGAAGAAGAACGCGAACAACTGTTGAGTGAAGTTCAGGAACGCATGACGCTGAGCGGGCAACTTGAACCGATTCTCGCAGATAACAATACCGCAGCTGGTCGTCTGTGGGATATGAGTGCCGGTCAGCTTAAACGTGGCGACTATCAGTTGATTGTGAAATACGGTGAATTTCTTAACGAACAGCCGGAACTGAAACGTCTGGCAGAACAGCTGGGGCGTTCCCGGGAAGCCAAATCAATACCGCGCAACGATGCGCAGATGGAAACCTTCCGCACCATGGTGCGCGAACCGGCGACAGTTCCTGAGCAGGTAGATGGTCTGCAGCAAAGCGATGATATTTTACGTCTCTTGCCGCCAGAACTGGCGACACTAGGGATAACGGAACTGGAGTATGAGTTTTACCGTCGGCTGGTGGAAAAACAGTTGCTTACCTATCGCCTGCACGGTGAGTCGTGGCGTGAAAAAATGATCGAACGCCCGGTGGTGCATAAAGATTACGACGAACAGCCGCGCGGACCGTTTATTGTCTGCGTGGATACTTCCGGCTCAATGGGCGGCTTTAATGAACAGTGTGCGAAAGCGTTCTGCCTGGCCTTGATGCGCATAGCCCTCGCTGAAAACCGGCGCTGCTATATTATGCTATTTTCCACCGAGATCGTCCGTTATGAGCTTTCAGGGCCACAAGGTATTGAGCAAGCGATCCGCTTTTTAAGTCAGCAGTTTCGCCGGCATCATGCGCATTTTCGATCATATCTGGCGCTTTGATACCGGGATGCGAAGCCGCCTGCTCAGACGCTGGCGGCGATAAATTATTACAGCAGAGAAGGGACGCTCTCGCGAACAGCTGCCGGCCATACACCACACTGAACCTGGCCGATATGTGGCAGTTGCAGCAGCAGCATGGTCAAACGAGACTGCCCGATACCGCCGCCGATGGTCTGCGGCATTTCACCGCGCAGCAGCGCCTGATGCCACTCCAGCTCCAGGCGATCTTCGTCACCGGTCAGCGCCAGCTGATGCTTCAGCGTGTCGGCATCCACGCGGATCCCCATGGAAGAAAGCTCAAACGCATCTTCCAGTACCGGGTTCCACACCAGAATATCGCCGTTCAGACCCGCATGGCCCAGCTCTGACGGGGTGCTCCAGTCATCATAATCCGGTGCGCGCACGTCGTGGCGATGACCATCACTCAACTTGCCGCCAATCCCGACGAGGAATACCGCGCCAAGATCTTTCGCAATCGCCCGCTCACGCCCTTTGGCATCGAGATCCGGATAACGAGACAGTAACTCCTGGCTGTGTACGAAATGGATCTGATCCGGCAGGAACGGTGCCAGGCCAAACTCTTCGCTAACCGCAGCTTCGGTTGCTTTAATTCCCGCCCAGATCGCCTCTACCGTGCTTTTCAGAGTCGAGAATTGACGCTCGCCGTCGCCCATTACGCGTTCCCAGTCCCACTGGTCTACATAGACCGAGTGCAGCGGGGAAAGACGGTCTTCATCGGGGCGAAGGGCTTTCATGTGCGTGTACAGCCCTTCGCCCGCGCTGAAGTCGTGTTGCCCTAAGGTCTGACGTTTCCACTTCGCCAGTGAATGAACCACTTCAAACTGGGCATCAGGCAGAGCTTTCACTTTTACCTGCACCGCTTTTTCACAGCCCGACAAGTTATCCTGCGTGCCATCCCCCACACGGCTAAGAATCGGCGCCTGGACTTCGATCAGCCCCAGACGTTCTTCCAGTTGACGAGAAAAGTGAGATTTCACGAAGCTAATTTGACGTTGTTTGGCAATGTAAGCGGTTTTCATTTTTTATACTCCTGCGTCCTGTTGCTTATGATTAAGCAACAAAAACCAACACACATGCAATAATCATTCAATAAAAAGCCTCACGTACTTTTGATTCATTAAAAAAGAAGGCTAAAATAGAATGAATCATCAATCCGCATAAGAAAATCCTATGGAAAATTATCTGATCGACAATCTGGACCGTGGCATCCTGGAAGCATTAATGGGCAATGCGCGCACCGCTTACGCCGAACTGGCGAAACAATTTGGCGTCAGTCCGGGGACGATTCACGTTCGAGTAGAGAAAATGAAGCAGGCGGGGATCATTACCGGGGCGCGTATTGATGTCAGCCCGAAGCAGCTTGGTTATGACGTAGGCTGCTTTATCGGCATTATATTAAAGAGCGCCAAAGACTATCCTTCCGCGCTGGCAAAGCTGGAAAGCCTCGATGAAGTCACTGAAGCCTATTACACAACCGGCCACTACAGCATCTTTATAAAAGTGATGTGCCGTTCGATCGATGCTCTCCAGCATGTACTTATCAACAAGATCCAAACAATTGATGAAATTCAGTCCACCGAGACACTGATCGTCCTGCAGAACCCGATCATGCGTACCATTAAGCCCTGATCGGCTTTTTTAATCCCATACTTTTCCACAGGTAGATCCCAACGCGTTCACAGCGTACAATACGCCACTCTTAATAAAGGTGGCGGTTTATGGCAGATATCACTCTTATCAGCGGCAGCACCCTCGGCGGTGCCGAATATGTAGCAGAACACCTAGCTGAAAAGCTGGAAGAGGCGGGTTTTACCACCGAAACGCTGCACGGTCCGCTGTTGGAAGATTTATCTGCCTCGGGGATCTGGCTGGTTATCAGCTCAACCCACGGTGCCGGAGATATTCCGGACAACCTTTCTCCTTTCTATGAAGCATTGCAGGAACAGAAGCCCGATCTTTCTGCGGTCCGCTTTGGCGCAATCGGTATTGGTAGTCGTGAATATGACACCTTTTGTGGGGCTATCGATAAAATCGAGGCAGAACTCAAAAATTCCGGAGCAAAACAGACAGGCGAAACACTGAAGATCAACATTCTTGATCACGACATTCCGGAAGATCCGGCAGAAGAATGGCTGGGATCGTGGATTAATTTACTCAAATAAGTATACAGATCGTGCGATCTACTGTGGATAACTCTGTCAGGAAGCTTGGATCAACCGGTAGTTATCCAAAGAACAACGGTTGTTCAGTTTTTGAGTTGTGTATAACCCCTCATTCTGATCCCAGCTTATACTGTCCAGGATCACCGATCATTCACAGTTAATGATCCTTTCCAGGTTGTTGATCTTAAAAGCCGGATCCTTGTTATCCACAGGGCAGTGCGATCCTAATAAGAGATCTCTGCTTTTGACACACAATATCGACACTCTGGGGCAGATGAGCTGCAACCCGGCGATCGGCGGTATTGGGAAGGGACATCTGGTAAAAGAAGTGGATGCACTCGGCGGTCTGATGGCGAAAGCGATCGATCAGGCGGGTATCCAGTTTAGGATACTAAACGCAAGCAAGGGACCGGCGGTTCGCGCTACCCGAGCTCAGGCAGATCGTGTGCTCTACCGTCAGGCGGTACGTACGGCGCTGGAGAACCAACCGAACCTGATGATCTTCCAGCAGGCAGTTGAAGATCTTATTGTCGAAAACGATCGCGTGGTCGGTGCCGTTACCCAAATGGGACTGAAGTTCCGTGCCAAAGCTGTCGTGCTCACCGTTGGGACGTTCCTCGACGGTAAAATTCATATCGGTCTGGATAATTACAGCGGTGGCCGTGCTGGTGATCCGCCGTCCATTCCGCTTTCTCGCCGTTTGCGTGAACTGCCGCTGCGCGTTGGTCGTCTGAAAACCGGGACACCACCGCGTATTGATGCTCGAACCATCGACTTTAGCGTACTAGCGCAACAGCATGGCGATAACCCAATGCCAGTATTCTCGTTTATGGGCAATGCGTCCCAGCATCCCCAGCAGGTGCCGTGTTATATCACTCATACCAACGAGAAAACCCATGATGTGATCCGCAGTAACCTCGATCGTAGCCCAATGTACGCAGGGGTGATCGAAGGTGTCGGCCCACGCTACTGCCCGTCGATCGAAGACAAAGTCATGCGCTTCGCCGACAGAAATCAGCATCAGATCTTCCTTGAACCGGAAGGGCTGACCTCTAACGAAATTTATCCGAACGGTATCTCCACCAGCCTGCCGTTCGATGTGCAGATGCAAATCGTCCGCTCCATGCAGGGGATGGAAAACGCGAAGATCGTGCGTCCGGGTTATGCCATTGAGTATGACTTCTTCGATCCACGCGACCTGAAACCGACGCTGGAGAGCAAGTTTATCCAGGGGCTGTTCTTTGCTGGTCAGATTAACGGCACTACCGGTTACGAAGAAGCCGCTGCGCAAGGTTTGCTGGCTGGTCTTAACGCTGCCCGTCTGTCTGCTGACAAAGAAGGTTGGGCTCCGGCGCGTTCTCAGGCATATCTCGGCGTACTGGTTGATGACCTGTGCACTTTAGGAACCAAAGAACCGTATCGTATGTTTACCTCGCGCGCAGAATATCGTCTGATGCTGCGCGAAGATAATGCTGATCTGCGTTTGACTGAAATCGGTCGCGAACTGGGCCTGGTGGATGACGAACGTTGGGCGCGCTTTAACGAGAAACTTGAAAATATCGAGCGTGAGCGTCAGCGTCTGAAATCGACCTGGGTAACCCCGTCGGCGGAAGCTGCAGCCGAAGTGAATGCTCACCTGACTGCGCCGCTTTCCCGTGAAGCCAGTGGTGAAGATCTGCTACGTCGTCCTGAAATGACTTATGAAAAATTAACCACGCTGACACCGTTTGCCCCTGCGTTGACAGATGAACAGGCTGCGGAACAGGTTGAGATTCAGGTTAAATACGAAGGTTATATCGCGCGCCAGCAAGATGAGATCGAAAAGCAGCTGCGTAACGAGAATACCCTGCTACCAGCGACGCTGGATTACCGCCAGGTATCCGGTCTTTCTAACGAAGTGATCGCCAAACTTAACGATCACAAACCGGCCTCTATTGGCCAGGCTTCGCGTATTTCTGGCGTCACGCCTGCGGCTATCTCCATTCTGCTGGTGTGGCTGAAAAAACAGGGTATGCTGCGTCGTAGCGCATAACGCATTAAAAATGCCTGGTATGCACCCGCTTACCAGGCAACGCATCAAGAACAGGTAATCACCGTGCTCAACAAACTCTCCTTACTGCTGAAAGACGCAGGTATTTCGCTTACCGATCACCAGAAAAACCAGCTTATTGCCTACGTGAATATGCTGCATAAATGGAATAAAGCGTACAACCTGACTTCGGTCCGCGATCCTAATGAGATGCTGGTACGCCATATTCTCGATAGCATTGTGGTGGCACCGTATCTGCAAGGTGAACGGTTTATCGATGTCGGCACCGGACCGGGACTGCCTGGCATTCCACTCTCTATCGTGCGTCCTGAAGCTCATTTCACGTTGTTGGATAGCCTTGGTAAACGCGTGCGTTTCCTTCGTCAGGTGCAACATGAGCTTAAACTGGAGAATATTGAGCCAGTACAGAGCAGGGTAGAAGAGTTTCCGTCAGAGCCGCCATTTGATGGCGTAATTAGCCGCGCTTTTGCCTCTCTGAACGATATGGTGAGCTGGTGCCACCATCTTCCTGGTGAGCAAGGCCGTTTCTACGCGCTGAAAGGGCAAATGCCGGAAGATGAAATCGCTTTGTTGCCCGAAGAATATCAGGTCGAATCAGTGGTTAAACTTCAGGTTCCAGCCCTGGATGGCGAACGTCATCTGGTGGTGATTAAAGCAAATAAAATTTAATTTTTATCAAAAAAATCATAAAAAATTGACCGGTTAGACTGTTAACAACAACCAGGTTTTCTACTGATATAACTGGTTACATTTAACGCCACGTTCACTCTTTTGTATCAACAAGATAACGTGGCTTTTTTTGGTAAGCAGAAAATAAGTCATAAGTGAAAATATCAGTCTGCTAAAAATCGGCGCTAAGAATCATCATTGACTGTTAAAATATTATTAAAAATGTCAATGGGTGGTTTTTGTTATGTAAATGTCATTTATTAAAACAGTATCTGTTTTTAGACTGAAATATCATAAACTTGCAAAGGCATCATTTGCCAAGTAAATAAATATGCTGTGCGCGAACATGCGTAATATGTGATCTGAAGCACGCTTTATCACCAGTGTTTACGCGTTATTTACAGTTTTTCATGATCGAACAGGGTTTGCAGAAAAGTCGCAATTGTATGCACTGGAAAAATATTTAAACATTTATTCACCTTTTGGCTACTTATTGTTTGAAATCACGGGGGCGCACCGTATAATTTGACCGCTTTTTGATGCTTGACTCTAAGCCTTAAAGAAAGTTTTATACGACACGCGGCATACCTCGAAGGGAGCAGGAGTGAAAAACGTGATGTCTGTGTCGCTCGTGAGTCGAAACGTTGCTCGGAAGCTTCTGCTCGTTCAGTTACTGGTGGTGATAGCAAGTGGATTGCTGTTCAGCCTCAAAGACCCCTTCTGGGGCGTCTCTGCAATAAGCGGGGGCCTGGCAGTCTTTCTGCCTAACGTTTTGTTTATGATATTTGCCTGGCGTCTTGCCGCTGATCGTTACGTGGGTTTTGGTGCTGGTGGTTCAGATACTGGCACCGGCTGTAATTAACAACAAAGGGTAAAAGGCATCATGGCTTCAGAAAATATGACGCCGCAGGATTACATAGGACACCACCTGAATAACCTTCAGCTGGACCTGCGTACATTCTCGCTGGTGGATCCACATAACCCCCCAGCCACCTTCTGGACAATCAATATTGACTCCATGTTCTTCTCGGTGGTGCTGGGTCTGTTGTTCCTGGTTTTATTCCGTAGTGTAGCCAAAAAGGCAACCAGCGGCGTGCCAGGTAAGTTTCAGACCGCGATTGAGCTGGTGATCGGCTTTGTTAATGGTAGCGTGAAAGACATGTACCATGGCAAAAGCAAGCTGATTGCTCCGCTGGCCCTGACGATCTTCGTCTGGGTATTCCTGATGAACCTGATGGATTTACTGCCTATCGACCTGCTGCCGTACATTGCTGAACATGTACTGGGTCTGCCTGCACTGCGTGTGGTTCCGTCTGCTGACGTGAACGTAACGCTGTCTATGGCACTGGGCGTATTTATCCTGATTCTGTTCTACAGCATCAAAATGAAAGGCATCGGCGGCTTCACGAAAGAGTTGACGCTGCAGCCGTTCAATCACTGGGCGTTCATTCCTGTCAACTTAATCCTTGAAGGGGTAAGCCTGCTGTCCAAACCAGTTTCACTCGGTTTGCGACTGTTCGGTAACATGTATGCCGGTGAGCTGATTTTCATTCTGATTGCTGGTCTGTTGCCGTGGTGGTCACAGTGGATCCTGAATGTGC
>PPYF01308021.1_pt1 | contig 12752 bp, 14 predicted proteins | sample 1559871 | NCBI WGS metagenome assembly PPYF01 (sample SAMN08240021, study PRJNA423297) | Human gut metagenome, whole genome shotgun sequencing project. | reverse complement strand
CTATACACGTGGTATATGGTTTAGTATAATATAGTAAGTTATTTGTGATCTTTTTCTTATGGATATAGGTTACTAATATTAGCTTTTAGGAGGAATTATAGTGAAAAGAGCAGCAGTGTATCCGTTTACAGCAATTGTGGGTCAGGACGATATGAAAATGTCTTTGATTTTAAATGTAATCAATCCGGCATTAGGCGGTGTTTTAATAAAGGGTGAAAAAGGTACTGCCAAGTCAACAGCAGTACGTGCTTTGGCCGAATTACTGCCGGCTATGGAAGCAGTACATGGATGTAAATTTCATTGTGATCCGGCAGATCCCAATCTGTTATGCGAAGATTGTGCATCTAAATATACGGAGGATAATAAATTAGTTGCCGATACCGTAAAAATGCGTGTGGTCGAGTTGCCTGTAAGCGCGACTGAAGATCGCGTTGTTGGTACTTTGGATATTGAACATGCTATTAAGCATGGCGAGAAAAAATTTGAGGCAGGCATTTTAGCTCAAGCCAACCGTAATATTTTGTATGTGGATGAAATAAATTTGCTTGATGACCATGTTGTAGATGTATTGTTGGATGCTGCAGCAATGGGAATCAATACAGTTGAGCGTGAAGGCGTTTCATATTCTCATCCGGCTCGTTTTGTTTTGGTTGGTACAATGAATCCTGAAGAGGGTGACATCCGCCCGCAGCTTTTGGATCGTTTTGGCTTGTCAGTAGTTGTTACAGGTGAGCATGATCCCGCGCAGCGTGTTGAGGTAATTAAACGTCGTTTGGCTTATGAGCAGGATGCCGATACTTTTATTGCCGGTTATCAGCATGATCAGGAAGAACTGGCTGCAAAAATTACACAGGCCAGCAGTTTGTTACCTCAGGTAGATATCAACGACGAACTCTTGGAAACCGTTGCTAAATTAGCTGTAGAACTTGGTGTTGACGGACATCGCGCCGATATTACTGTAATTAAAACAGCTTTGACACTGGCGGCTTTTAATGGACGCAAAGAAGTGGAACTGGAAGACGTAAAAAATGCTGCCAAATTAGTATTGCCGCATCGTATGCGTCGTCGTCCTTTTGAAGAAGGACAATTGGATTGGGATAAGGTTGAAAGTATTTTGTCCTCTGGGGCTAAAGGAGCGTTATAAATGCTGACTAATGCTATTTATCCTTTTGTGGCAGTAGTTGGGCAGGAGCAGTTAAAAAAAGCGCTGCAGATCGCTTTAGTAAATCAAAAGGCAGGTGGCCTTTTGATTGGCGGTGAAAAAGGGACTGCTAAATCCACCTTGGTACGCGCCGCTAAAGAGATTATTGGCGCACAGAAGATAGTGGATTTACCGCTTAATGCTACGGAAGATATGCTTTTTGGTAGTATCGATATTGAATATGCTGTTAGTAAAGGTGAACGCAGATTTTCGCCTGGGATATTAAGCAGAGCTACAGGTAATATTTTGTATATTGATGAAGCAAATTTATTGCGGCAGGAATTGCTGACTGCAGTTTTGGATGCTAACGCTTCTGGTATCAATCAGGTTGAGCGTGATGGCATTTCTTTTACTCATTCTGTATCGTATACTGTTATTGGAACAATGAACCCCGAAGAAGGAGTTCTGCCAGGTCATATATTAGATAGGTTTGGTATGTATGTTGATTCCCAAAGTGAGAAGGATGTGGTAATACGCACAGAAATAATTAGACGTTCTCTTGCCTGTGGTTCTGATATACAAAGCTTCAGAAACAGTTATTTTGATGAAACAGAAAAATTAGCGGCAAAGATTGCTTTGGCAAGGAGCATTGTAGAAGAGATTGAAGTATCGGACGCCATGATGCAGCTGGCGGCACAAATGTGCGCACAGGCTTTTTGTGCCGGTCATAGAGCGGAAATTTATCTTTTGGAAGCCGCTAAAGCTATAGCCGCTTTAGCGGAAAGAAATTATGTTTTACCTAAGGATGTGGAAGAAGCTGCCATGTTTGTGCTGCCACATCGTATGCGGAAGCCACCAGAACAACAACAGGAAGATCCGGAGCAGCAGGAAGAAGAACAGCCTGATGAGAATGAACAGCAGGATCAAGATGAAGACTCAGAGGAGTCACCGTTGGCGCCACCGCCGCTTGATGATAATGAAGACGGTGGTGATGAGGAAGATAACAGCGACGATGATGAGAATCAGGATGACGACAAAGAAAAAGAAGAGCAGACTCCTGACAATGACAAAAATCAGTTAGCACCGGAAGAGCAGATTGCAGATATTGATAAAAATTTTAAGCTTCCTAAAATGGTTCTGGATTTAGGCAAAGATCGCAATGTCCGTCGTGGCAGTGGCAAACGCAGCACGACTAAAACAGATCTTAAACAAGGGCGTTATGTTAGGGCTGAAATGCCGAAAATAAAAGTGGAAGATTTGGCTTTTGATGCTACAATCAGAGCTGCTGCGCCGTTTCAGCGTCTGCGTGAAGATAACGGTTGCGCCCTGAATATTAAGAGTGAAGATTTACGGCAAAAAGTACGCGAAAAACGTATTGGCAATACATTTTTATTTGCAGTTGATGCCAGTGGGTCAATGGGAGCTCGTGAACGGATGCGGGCTGTAAAAGGCGCTATTTTCTATATGCTGCAGGAAGCATATCAGAAACGTGATCGTGTTGGTATGGTTGCTTTTCGCAGGCAAAAGGCTGAATTATTGCTGCCTATAACACGCAGCGTTGATCTTGCACAAAAGTGTTTGGCAGAAATGCCTACTGGCGGCAAAACTCCTTTAGCAGACGGTTTATCAACTTCGCTTTTAACTTTGGGAATGTTGAATAAAAAAGACAGCGAGTTAGAACCGATTCTGATTTTAGTAACTGATGGCAGAGCTAATGCCATAGAAGAAAACGGTGGCGATCCGGTAGAGTGTGCCTTAAAAATAGCTGAAAAAATTCGGAAGGCTAAAATTACCTCCGTTGTTATCGATACTGAAACAGATTTTATTAAACTGGGTGTGGCCAAAGCTGTTGCCAAAGCAATGGGAGCAACTTATTATAGCCTTCGCAGTTTATCGCAGGAGCATATTTTGCGAATTGTGCGTAATTTGGATGTTTAAACAGGAGGTAAGAGGTAATATGATGAAAAAGTTAATAATGCTGCTGACAATTTGCATGATGTGCTTATTGGCGGTTTCAGCCAGTGCTGCAGAAAAGAATGATGAAGCACCACCTATCAATTGGGAAATTAGCATGATGCCCAAGCCTACGGCTGAGGAAATAGAAGCAGCACGTTGGTCAATTGTTTTAGAAAACACTATGGGCGTTTATGCATATGACATGGATTCACTGTATTTCCCAGAAGAAAAAAACGGGGTTGTAAACAAAGATTTAGTTAATGTTGTTGTGAAAACTGTTTTTACAGACAAAGAATTACTAAAAAAAATGAATAAAACCTATGCAGAAAAACTGGCGAAAAAAGAAAAAGTTCAGTATTGTGAAATGCTGATGCAATTTAATGCGGCAGATAAAACCTATGGTGTAAAACAAATGGACGTTTATGGCAGCAAAGGAACGAAGCTTGAAACTAAAATAAATAACGGAGAACTTATCCCTGTGCCAGAGAAAACGTTTGCAGAGGCGATGCTGGAAATTTGTTTGAAAGCAGTGAATAATACATCCGAAAATTAAAATATAAATCCTATTAATGATATGAAATATCAAAAAAACTAAATATAAAATTAATAAGAAAAATAATTGGTGCATCAACTTGAAATAATACTTAATCTCATATATAATCTAGTATCATAACTAAATACTTATTGTCAGGTGACGTATGTCTTAATAGATAAGTTGGGTGTAATTCCTACACGATCCCGTCGCTGTAAAAGTGAGCGAATCCAAACTAATGCCACTGGAAATATCTGGGAAGGCTTGGATAAGCTATGAACTTAAGTCAGAAGAACTGCCTGATGATTACTTTACTACTGCGTGAGACAGTTAGGTAATGTGTCGGCTTCTTTTGTTTTTATAATTAAGTCGTTTAATACCTTTTGCCTTAGGTGAGAGGTATTTTTTATTTGTTTATTGCAATTAAAGGCCAAGTACTGTGCGGCCATAAAGAAAGGGTACAGGAAACGTCTTTATTTCAATAATATAAAAAAGTTGTGAAGGGAAGTTGAGTATGTTGAAAAAAGGTACGAGTAAGAGTGCATTGATGGTAGCGCTTGCAACTGGCAATGTCATCTGGGGGGGCACTGTAGTACATGCTGAAGAACCAAGTCAAGCATTTACGTTAGATCCTATGGTAGTAACAGCGCAGAGAATGGAAACGCGTGATTTAGATACACCAGCTGCTGTAACAGTAATTCCTTCAGAAGAAATTAAAAAGAGCGGTGCAGTCAAGTCCAAAATCTTGTGTAAAATTATCGGCACAATATTTAATGGTCTTACATCTTGATATAATTTCTCGCAGCATATTCCCACTGTTCCGACTGATCTATCAATAAAGCTCCAATCAAGCGATTTGCAGACGATACATTAGGAAATATGCGAATAATTCTTTCCCGCCTGCGTAATTCTTCATTTAGCCTTTCTAAAAGGTTTGTGCTTCGCAACCGTGAATTTCTCCCACCGGATGTAATATATTGAAACGCGTCTTCAAAGCCTTCATCCAAGATAGTGCAAGCGGTTTTATATTTGCGGTCATCAATGTAGGTCTCTGTTATCTTTGCTTTGGTTTTTCTTGCAATGTCTATATCAGTAAACTTGAACAATGCTTTGATCTGTTCACGAAAGGCAACGGAATCTTTTTTGGGGATACTTGCAAAGATATTACGCAGGAAATGTACCTGACAACGTTGCCATGACACATTGGTAAATGATTTCTTAATTGATGCCACCAGCCCTTTGTGAGCATCAGAAGTGATCATCTGGACACCCTGCAAATTTCTTGCTTTTAAGTACTCGAAGAAGTGGGACCAGCTTTTCTCACTTTCACCATTTTGAATAAGGAAGCCAAGAACTTTGCGACCGCCTTCTTGTGAAAAGCCTATCGCTATATGGCAGCTTTTTGAGATGACTCGTTCTTCTTCGCGTACCTTAAGATATATTACATCAACCATGAGATAGGGATAGCATTCATTGTTTAAGGAACTGTGCTGCCATTTTGCAACTATTTCGTCAAGATCCTTAGTAAGAGTTGAAACCAACGATTTAGAAATCTTTTTCCCACAGAGTTCTTCAACTATTTTAGTTACTTTGCGCGTAGAAACACCGGAAATGTACATTTCAAGCATAGCGGCAAGTAATGCTTTTTCATTACGCTGATAACGCTCAAAAACAGACGGCGAGAATTTGCCGTCGCGCGTACGGGGAACCCTAAGCTCCAGTGTTCCGACTCTGGTTGTAAAATCGCGCTCATAATACCCATTGCGGTAACTTACCCGTTCTTCGCTGCGTTCATAGTCGCTGGCATTAATGTAATCACTGCGTTCTTGTTCCATAAGCTGGTTTTCTTTGGTCAGAAAAATTGTACCTTAAAAAGGGTTTTGATGACTCTTTCTTTTTACACAATTATATGGACTTTATCGAAAATTTATTAATTAAATGGAAAACAATACAAGAGATGTAGTATAATGAAAGAAAATAGAGTATTTAGACAGTAATCAAAGGAGGCTGTATAGCATGAAAGGTAAAAGTGCATGGAACCCTTATTTGGCAGGTGCTTTAAGCGGAATGGTATCAATTGGTTCAATTTATTTTGTTGGTAAATACCTTGGCGCCTCAACAAGTTTTGTTCGAACAACTGGAATGATAGAGCAACTGTTTTTTCCAGATCGAGTCGCAATGATGCCCTATTTTATGAAAGAACTACCAGTGATCGACTGGCAATGGATGTTTGTTATCGGAATTGCTGTAGGTGCATTTATTGCTGCTATGGAATCAGGCGATTTTCATATACAGTTGATTCCTAACATGTGGAAATCTAGATTTGGTGATGGAATTAAGCAGAGGGCAATAGTTGCTTTTATCGGCGGGATTATTGCCATGTTTGGGGCTCGTTTAGCAGATGGTTGTCCTAGTGGGCACGGCTTGAGTGGTTCACTACAGCTTTCGGTTAGTAGTTATATTGCTTTGATTTGCTTCTTTATTGGCGGATTAATTTCAGCTAACTGGTTATATCGAGGAGGAAAATGATGATGGAACTTTTGTATGGTTTGATTACAGGTGTTTTATTTGGTTTTTTTCTTCAAAAAGGGCATGTCCTTCGTTATGATAAGCAAATCGGGGCATTACGATTGAAGGACATGACAATCATGAAATTTATGTTGTCTCATATTGCAGTGGCGATGGTGGGAGTTTATTTTCTTTATGATTTAGAATTAATCCAGTTATCATTAAAGCCGACAATTTTAGGCGGTGTTGTTATCGGTGCTTTATTGTTTGGACTTGGCTGGGGATTACTTGGCTATTGCCCAGGGACTTCACTTGGAGCGGTAGGTGAGGGGCATTTTGATGCATTATGGGGGATTATAGGAATGTTATTTGGTGCGGGTATTTATGCTGAAGTCTTTCCTTATCTAAAAACGACTGTTTTAACATGGGGAGATTACGGGAAAATTACTGTGCCGCAAGTTCTTGGTATAAACCATTGGGGGGTAATTGTTCCGGTTGTGATAATTATATTATTTTTTTTCCGGTGGTTGGAGAGAAAAGGACTATAAAAATAAATTTATCATAAAATGTTATAAATCTTCTTGACCACTACAACTACTACAGTTCAAGAAACTATCATCAAGTGCTACTATTAGGTAGAGGTAATAGAGTATGAATATTATACATCAAATCAGATATTGTAGTCGGTTTACGCTAACAGAGCACCAGTTGGCTGAGTATGTTTTACATCATCGAGAAACAGTAGCTCATATGAGCATGAAGGCATTAATGGATGCAACATTTGTCTCAAAATCTATGATTCATCGATTCTGTAAAAAACTAGGACTCAACGGTTTTAATGAGTTGCGAATACAGCTGATGGAATGCAAGGAGACTACGGACTCTATAGGTATTGATATCAATTATCCATTTTCAGGAGAAGATAGTCAACGAGTTATTGCTGAGAAATTAATGTTGCTCTATGAGAAAACCATTCGAGATACTCATAACTTCCTAAATTTAGATAGTCTTTTAGATATTGTAATGGTATTAGAAAAGGCATTATGCATTGATATATATACGCATGCTCATAATTTTAATGCAGCGGAAAATTTTCAGGATAAGATGTTGTCGATAGGAAGGCAAGTTACTTGTCAAGATGATGATTATAAGTAGCGTCGCCAGGCTTTAATGGGGGATAGAAACCATGTCGCAGTTATCTTGTCTTACTCTGGACGTGCAACTTTTATTAAGCGGCTTATTCCTATCGTAAAAAAACAGCATACTCCCATTTTATGGATAGGGCGTATGGGGAATGAAGAAATGGCAGAACAGTCAGATTATCAATTGTATCTAAGTGACTCAAACTTCGCAGTTGTGAAACGGTCCATTAATTCTTAAATCAACTTTTTCAAAATAAAATAGCATAAGTCATCTCCGCTTTGTATAATGAAAGTGACAAAAATCCATAACACAAACGGAGGGCTTATGCCATGAATATTGTAGCACATCATCATCGTTCCAGTGAACTCCTTTCTTCAAAAATCTCGCATTTTCTTGAAGAATTCCATGTCAGCAAGATTCTCAGATCTTGTAATGCATATAAAGTACGCGGATTTTCAGCAAAAACGGTATTTCAGGTTGCCTTTGAAAATGCATTCAGCAACAAATCGTTTTTTCAGAAGGAGAAAGAGACTTTGCCCTCTCTCCCCTTTGCCAAAGATACGTTTTACCGTTTCATGAACTCCTGCAGTGTCAACTGGCGTAAGTTTACGCTTCAGCTGGGCTTTGCTGTTATCCATAAAATTGCTCCGCTTACGGATGAGAGTCGTCGCAATGTGCTCATAATCGATGATTCTCTTTTCAGCAGATCTCGTTCCAAGAAGGTTGAGCTGCTGGCAAAGGTCTATGACCATGTGGAGCACAAATATACCAAAGGTTTCCGCATGCTGACGCTTGGATGGAGTGATGGTAATTCATTCCTTCCGCTCAGTCATTGCCTGCTTTCCTCTGCCAACCGTGAAAACCGTCTGCAGGAAGCGTCCGTTGGCGTTGATGCCAGGAGTAATGGCGGTAAGCAACGTAAGCTGGCACAGACTAAAGCAACCAGCGTACTCCAGACGCTTCTGAAAGAGGCGAAAGCAGTCGAAATTCCAGCTAAGTATGTTCTCTTTGACACCTGGTTCTGTTCGCCGATTTCGCTGATTCAAATCAAGGAAATCGGCTACGACGTTATTGCCATGGTCAAGAAATCGGAGACCATCCATTTCCGTTACAATGGCCGAATGCAAAGCGCGACAGCTATCTTCCGTGCTGCTACGAAACGTCGTGGGCGTGCCAAGTTTCTGCTTTCTGTAGAAGTTGAAGCAGTAAAAGACTCAATGTCAACACCGGTGAAATTAGTCTTCGTAAGGAAGAAGAATAACCGTCAGGAGTATCTCATCCTAGCTTCGACTGATGTCAATCTGTCAGAAGAAGAAATCATTCAGACTTATGGTAAGCGCTGGAATATTGAAGTCTTTTTCAAGATGTGCAAATCGTTCCTGAAGCTGGGGAAAGAAAACCGGACAATGTCTTATGATGCCATGACGGCTCATGTCTCCATTGTCTTTGCTCGTTACACGATGTTGTCGCTGGAGCAGCGCCGAAATGCAGATAAACGCAGCATTGGTGATCTGTTTTTTGCCTCGTATGATGAGCTGCAAGATTTACGTTATATGGACGCGTTGCTATTGATTTTGAAAAAATTCATTGACAGGATAAAGGAACGAATGCTTTTCATGGAAAAAGAACTGGATGAGATGCTTAATTCTTTCTTAGAAAAACTGCCACTCTTATGGCACAACTGTTTGAAACACTGTGCATGATGTTGGCATTTAAGGAGTCACATTCCCTTGCTGTGCATTATTGCAGGCTTGTTTGGGATGTGCGAAGTTTGAGTTATTAAATACCTTTTGTTTTTTGCCAGAAGTATATCCTGGCTTTTTACGCATGATGATAGCAGCTAAATTAAGTGTTTTATTCATATATTTATGTACCGTAGTTTTACTTAAATGAATTCCATAACGTGATAAAAATACACGCATAGCTCTGTGCCCTACAGTTCTATTATTATTGTAATAAATATACTTAATCCTTTCATAGATGGTCTCACGCTGCTCGTGATATTCAACTTTAGTATCTTTAAGATAATTATAATAACCATTAGGACTAATGCCAAATCTGCGACACAGCCACCTTAAACCAAAATATTCTTTATTGTTGTCAATGAAACGATATACCACTAATCGATTTCCTTTGCGAAGAATGCCGCTGCTTTTTTTAAGAACTCAATCTCTTTATCTTTTTCCTTGAGCATCTGGTTGAGTTTTCGAATTTCACTTGCAGAATCACTTTCACTTGTTTTTTGAGTGGTATGTTTGTATTGGCATTCTTCACCATATTTTTTAGACCATTCTGTAATGGTGCTTTTGGCAACATTATATTCAGCAGCTAATTCTACTGTTGATTTATTGCCTGACATATAGGCTCTTACAACTTCTCTTTTGAAGTCATCGTTGTAACGTACTGACATTGCTCAGTCCTCCTTGGATAATAAATTTATTTTATCATATTATCCGAACAGGGTGTTACAAATTTAGTATACCACTACAGCGGTCCAATCGGCGTTATGCTTGCCGAACATGAACAGGGAAGGGTTTACATCCGGAATATGAGTCAGGCCGTAGTCGATTATGAAGTGGGGAATGCAGAGGCGACGGCTTTGTTGGTTAAATATATCACGGACTACATCGAACTGCTGGAACAACACATCAGCAAAGAAAACACAATGCTTTTCTCAATGGCCGATAAGCTTTTATCGGCAGAGATGCAGGAGAAACTGTTCGACAGGTTCGAGACGCTGGAAGAAGAAGTGATCGGAATGGGTAAACACGAAGAATTGCACAAGCGGCTGGAAAGATTGGGAACAACGTATCTTGGTCGTTCCGGTCACGGGCAACACTGAAAAATCAAACGGGAACAGCCATATATAAAAGATTCGGTCATTGGACTAATTTAGTGATGAATGGTTGGTGGCCTAAGCTTTGATATGGTAGCCAACGTTTCATAGTTTTGTGGACAAAAATAAAAGGGGGAAATTTTAATGAGTATGTTCTGTTATCAATGCCAGGAAACTGCAAAAGGCACGGGGTGTGAAGTCAGAGGAGTATGCGGCAAAACAGAAGAAGTAGCCAAACTTCAGGATCTACTGATTTATACCCTGAAAGGCATTTCGGAAGTCGTTGTGAAAGGAAAACTTGACACCAAGGGATTAGGGAACATTAACCATGAGGTTATGAAGAGCTTGTTTATGACAATTACGAACGCGAATTTTGATGCGGCTGCCTTTGAAGCAGAAATTAAAAAAATGCTTAAATTGAGAAATGAGTTACGGGCGAAAATTGCTGCTGGTCAACTGCATGACGCCGCAACGTTTGAAGTTTCGTTAAAAGAAGCCATGGTGGAAAAAGCTGCTGCGGTCGGCGTGCTGGCAACACAGAACGAAGACGTGCGCTCCTTGCGGGAGCTGATTACCTATGGCTTGAAAGGATTGGCGGCATACGCTCATCACGCTCTCAATATCGGCAAAGAAAATGGTGAGCTTTACGCTTTTATTTATGAAGCCCTGGCGGCAACACTTAATGACGGACTTTCTGCTGACGAGTTGGTTGCTTTGACACTGAAAACAGGCGAATATGGTGTAAAAGCGATGGCACTTCTGGACGAAGCTAATACTTCAAAGTATGGCAATCCTCAAATCACGGAAGTGAACATCGGTGTACGCAATAACCCTGCAATCCTAATATCTGGCCACGACCTGACTGACCTGGAGCAACTGCTGGAACAGACAAAAGGCACAGGGGTCGATGTGTACACACATAGTGAGATGCTGCCGGCTCATTATTATCCTTTTTTCAAGAAATATGACAACCTCGTGGGGAACTACGGGAACGCTTGGTGGAAACAGGTGGGCGAGTTCGAAACTTTCAACGGCCCAATTCTGTTTACGACCAATTGCATTGTTCCGCCTCGGAGCGAAGAAGTACAAACTCGGATATTCACAACCGGCGCTGCGGGCTACCCTGGCTGCCCGCATATCGTAGCAGATACGAGCGGCAAAAAAGATTTTTCGACGGTCATTGCGATGGCAAAAAAACTGAAGGCACCGACAGAAATTGAAACCGGTAAGATTGTTGGAGGATTTGCTCATGAGCAGGTCTTTGCCGTGGCGGACAAAGTTGTGGCTGCTGTGAAGTCAGGCGCGATTAAGAGATTCTTTGTAATGGCCGGTTGTGATGGTCGCATGAAGTCAAGGGAATATTACACCGAGTTTGCGACAAAACTGCCGAAAGACACGGTAATTCTGACTGCCGGTTGTGCAAAATATAGATACAACAAGCTAGCTTTAGGAGATATTGGCGGTATTCCGCGCGTATTGGATGCAGGGCAATGCAATGACTCATATTCACTCGCTGTCATAGCACTAAAACTGAAAGAAGTCTTCGGCGTCGATGATGTCAACAAACTACCTATTGCCTACAATATCGCTTGGTATGAGCAGAAAGCGGTTATTGTTCTATTGGCGTTGCTCTACCTCGGAGTGAAAAATATCCATCTGGGGCCGACGTTGCCGGGATTCTTGTCACCCAATGTTGCAAAGGTCCTTGTTGAGACTTTTGGTATCGCGGGTATCGGAAGCGTAGACGACGATATCAAACTGTTCATGGGGGCCTAAATATTAAGAAGTAAACAGCCCTTATTAGCATTCGGATATTCATATGATACCCCTTAAGTAGACAAGGTAAATAACCAAAATCTACTTAGGGGGTATTTTCATGCCTAGAAAATCCAAATATTCTATTGAACAACGAGTGCAAGCCTGCAAGGATTATCGCAGTGGCACACGTAGCTTAAAAGAAATATGTATTTCTCTTGGAACACCGAGGGAAAAGACAATTATGGAATGGTCTAAGAAATATGAAAAGTATGGAATAATGGCTTTTCAGGAACATTCAGGCAACAAAAGTTATACAAAAGAATTCAAACTTCGGGTAGTTGAAGAATATATCGCTGGTTTGGGTTCTTTACAAGATTTGATAATAAAATATGATATTTCTTCTTCACACCAGCTACGAGAATGGATTTCGTTGTATAATGCCAATAGAAAACTTAAGGACTACTGTTCGAAACGGGAGGTCTATATGGCAGAGGCGAGATGAAAAACAACTATTGAAGAACGTAAGCAAATCGTTGAATACTGTTTAAATCACGAACGGAATTATAAAGATACAGCATCACTTTATGATGTGTCTTATAGCCAGGTATATTCGTGGGTGAAGAAATACGATGCAGGTGGTGAAAACACATTATTTGATAAACGAGGACATCACAAAACAGACGATGAGGTTGATGAACTTGAGCAACTTAGACGTGAAAACATCAGGCTAAAACGCCAACTTGAAGAAAAGGATATGCTAGCAGAACTGTTAAAAAAAGTGAAAGAATTCGAAAGGATGTGCACTATAGTCAAGCAAGTGGACACAAATTCAGCTAATTTGTTATCAAGCAGAAGCAGAAGATATTTGGCTGTCATAG
>PPYF01103351.1_pt1 | contig 12754 bp, 10 predicted proteins | sample 1559871 | NCBI WGS metagenome assembly PPYF01 (sample SAMN08240021, study PRJNA423297) | Human gut metagenome, whole genome shotgun sequencing project. | reverse complement strand
AATTTGAGCAGATATGCTCGAATGTGCAATTCATCCCATCACCTATAGAGGTGAGGGAATTCTTGCTACGGTTGTTAAACTCTAACTTTCATAAAGTGTAACATATTGTTATTGAATTCGTCTATCAAAATTTCTTTACATTCCATAATGTTTCTATTAATACAAAATCCAGAAGTGAATTCTTCTTATTATTTTACATACTTTACATTCCACAATGTTTCTATTAATACGGAGAATCCGGATGTAAGTGGTGTAGACTTTCAGAACTTTACATTCCACGATGCTTCTATTAATACAGATAATCAGATGCATGAAGTTGATGCTTATTGCATCTTTACATTCCACGATGTTTCTATTAATACGATGTATTGAAACAATATAAAATGTTGTATATAACTTTACATTCCACGATGTTTCTATTAATACGTGAAACTTGGATCCGCAGGAACATCTGTCCTTCTGCCTTTACATTCCACGATGTTTCTATTAATACTACGAAGCTCCGGCAGCCCCGATCGAAAGAACCTACCTTTACATTCCACGATGTTTCTATTAATACTATGATCAGCGTCACAGAAAAGCGTTTTACGTTCCTTTACATTCCACGATGTTTCTATTAATACGCCCAGGGACAACCATTCTCTTTGTCCGCTTGTACTTCTTTACATTCCACGATGTTTCTATTAATACGGTGCTCATGGTGTACTGCATACAACTATCAGATATTCTTTACATTCCACGATGTTTCTATTAATACTAAGGCAGAAAGGCGTGGAAAACCGATAGATATGACTTTACATTCCACGATGTTTCTATTAATACGCATTAGAGAATAATAATTTAAAGATGTTAATTCTCTTTACATTCCACGATGTTTCTATTAATACATTCTCACAAAAGATCAGGCGAATTATTTTGTTGTCTTTACATTCCACGATGTTTCTATTAATACAAAAAATCCTTTCTACCCATAATTGTTAAGGTATCTTTACATTCCACGATGTTTCTATTAATACTGACCGCCTATGAGTTACCCACCTCACTAAATATCAGCTTTACATTCCACGATGTTTCTATTAATACTGAATACAGGATCATTATATAAGACATTTATATATCTTTACATTCCACGATGTTTCTATTAATACTGAATTTCATTTAATCAATTTAACTAATTTTCATCTTTACATTCCACGATGTTTCTATTAATACGATTTTGCTCTGATCGATTGCCCTCCGGACCTCAATATCTTTACATTCCACGATGTTTCTATTAATACAAAAATTTGTATGAGATAGCGTTGTTTTTATGTGTCTTTACATTCCACGATGTTTCTATTAATACTGGCAAGATTCTTCCATGGGTGCCGCATAAGGAGCTTTACATTCCACGATGTTTCTATTAATACAATGAAGCGCATCATGTAGCCATGTATTGTGGAAAGCTTTACATTCCACGATGTTTCTATTAATACCTCTGCAGATGTCAATCTACTTCATGAGAAAGGAACTTTACATTCCACGATGTTTCTATTAATACGATGGCAATCTTTACAGCCATTGTGCAGGGAATCTCTTTACATTCCACGATGTTTCTATTAATACTACAAACAAATGTTCGATGCAGGAGGTACATACTCACTTTACATTCCACGATGTTTCTATTAATACAAAAATCACCACTCTCAGTTGCTTCATGAAAGTCCTTTACATTCCACGATGTTTCTATTAATACTACTTTCCAGATATACCATTCTTTCCTTATAACCTTTCTTTACATTCCACGATGTTTCTATTAATACGGTTGTTGATTCTTATAGTCATAAAATGCAAAGTGCTTTACATTCCACGATGTTTCTATTAATACCCGTCGTCTATTCATCCTTACAATACAGATATAATCTTACCACTTTCTGTCAATCTTGTCACTTCATTATTTTTATACTTATTTTTATCTTTCTGGACAGCTCTCATTTTTGAAATTTTCCTGATATCTCAAGCATTGTCGACCTCCTGAAGTTTTTACTCTATCTGACGTCGACAATCATAATATGAAACTCGTTAAATCATCTTTCCTACCCCAAAATTCTTTATCCAACCATTTTTCCTGCCGAGATTTAAAAATAATTACAGAATCTAATTCTTTATCAATATACTCTTTTAATTCTTTTTGCAGCTGTGCCAGCTGTCCTTTTGACAATTCACCTTCAAATACAGAATTTTGGATGTGCGTCAGATATTTTTTACATATTTTAAAAATTCTTGACCAGCGTCTTGCACCGTTTTCTGCCTGACTTACATCATAAACTAATACTATATACATAACTCACCACCATATTCTGAATCCCTCATATTCTTTTTCGCCAATCAGATGTTTTATCAGTTTATATGATTCCAATCTTAATAAATACTGATAAGATACCTGTCTGCCTAAGTCTTTATGCATCACTGATTGTTTCAACCTTTTTTCGAGTTCTGAGACAATCAGTTTAGACGCATCTTTTTTCAAATGTAAAAAATTTAATTCCTTCGTAAAGCTATCTTCCGTAATCTGCTTTCGATTTAACAGTGAAAAAATCAATCTGTCTCCGATCAGTGGTTTAAACACTTCTGCAATGTCCAAGCTCAAAGAAAATCTTCTTACCCCAGGCTCATGTAAATAACTGATTGTCGGATTTAACTGCGTATGATAAATTTCACTAAGCACTTTTGTATAAATCAATGTATTCACAAATGAAATCAACGAATTAATCATATTATCTGGTGGATGCATAACTCTTTTTTCAAATTTTATTTCCTGATTTACGATTACATTCCACGCTGCATAATACCTTCTTCGGATATTTCCTTCAACCCCCATTAATTCTTCTATTGTTTTTGTTTTTCCAATCTGCTTCCGCAATGAATCCACATCTCTAAGATATTCTGCTACATCCTTTCCTCTTCCATTATAATATCTCAAATTCCTGTAAATATTATCTGCCGCAGCTTCTATAAATTTTTTTGCAAGTATCATTCTTTTCTCATAATCCGTATAGTTTTCCACCTGTTTTACCAATAGCTGTCCTGCCAACAGGCTTTCTCTCGGATAATAACTTCCAGTATAAAAATTATAGTAATTAAAGAAATGAACTGGTATCCCATACTGAGAAATGTAATTGATAAATGCTGTATTAAAAGACATTTCTGACATCACATAAATATCTGATATTCGCTCTATTGGAATATCTCGCTTTTCACCTTCACAGGTTGTAAATTGCAATGTATTATCTTTACGTTTCAAATCCCCATTATTATAAACATAAAAGCTTTGCTTCATAACCTTCTCTCTATTCTCCTAATTATAAATTGAATGTTTATATAAAACACAAATCATAATAAGCACATTTTTTGCATAATTTAGAGTTTACAATCATCGGTGGCGTATCCATGCACTCTATCTCTGTAATTTCACCAATAATCTTCTCCAGCGTTTTTATATCATTTTCTGATAGCTCAACTATCACCGACTTTTTTAACAGCGGATAGTCAACCTTTCCTTTAATCCCTTTGACTCCACGTTTCCATAAATAATATAGATAGTACTTAACCTGCCATATTCCAGCGTCCTCTACTGCTTTGCTTTTCTTCACTTCATGCAATTCTTTATGTTCACTTATAAAATCAATGTTAATAATGTTATCAATATTTATATGCTTCTCATTTTTACTGTAACTGCTTTCATCAAGTATTTTTCCTAATATGACATCCTCATTTTCTGCTTCCATTCGGATTTCATGACAAAAATACCAGAGTTTTCGTTTGCATACAAAATAATAATAAATCATCACTCCTGTTATCCGATTTTCCATATCCACGCTCCATATTTACACAAATATTCCATCCAACTCTAATTGTTCATCAAACAATATTCCACGTCCTTTCCCGCTTTCAATGTCAAATTCATAATTATACTGTGCTCTGTGAATATCTGTAATTTTTCTGTTTTCGCTTAACCCAATTGTAGTTCTGTCCACTTCTGCCGGAAATTTTTGATAAAGATTTAAACTTAATGTAAGATTTTCCAATTTTGATTTTATCAGGCTTCTGGCTTCCCTGCTCATATTAGGTTTCTTCAAAAACTCTACTCCGTATTCGAATAAATTCTGGTTTTCAACATAAACATTTTCCGGAACAATAGTTACACTTCTGATATCCCGAACTTCAGCCTCATCAGCAGAATACTCCGTTGGATGAATTTCAGAGAATAATTTTAAATCTTTTTGAATGTTTTCAAAGTATATGGTTTCTTTCACACCATCTACACTATAAACCTCATTCATGTATGCAGTTTTTTTATCTTCAGAAAATAATATGTGTTCGTATTTGCTCAGTAATTCCAAAGACCTGTCATATAATTTGTCTTCATAAACACTCCGTCTTTTTCCTTCACTGACTCCATTTCTATTATCAAATACAACAATGTTCGCCTCATTCGGACAATAACGACCTTTACGATTACATCTTCCCATTCTCTGTAAAAGACTATCTGCCGTACACATTTCTGTATACAAAATATCAAAATCTATATCTAAACTAGCCTCAACTATTTGAGTTGTAATCCATATTCCAGATTCACCTGACTCCGAAAATTCCATAATTTTCCTTTCCAGAAATGCTCTGTCTCTTCTAATATATTTTGAATGTAAAAGCCATACATTTTCTCCCTCTAATTTCTTATAAAGCTTCTGAGCTTTAGAAACAGTATTACAGATAACTAACACTTTTCTATTTTTTCCTCGCAGCCTGATTTCATCTAAATTCATTTCCGAATGTCTGATTTCAACTTTATGTCTTGGATATTTCTCCACCTGATATTCTTTTCCGGTGAAATCTTTAAATATGTATTGTTTTCCCTCAACCAAACCATATTGTTCCATAAAATATTTAAGTACAGGTGGAAAAGTTGCTGTAATAATTGCAAATTTGCCACCCATTTCCTGTATCATTTTTAATCCATAAATAATAGTTGCAATTACACGTGGTTCATATGCCTGAATCTCATCCAGAACCAACTTTGAATATTTCAATGTAGCTGCAAATATCTCTGTTCCTAATGCTCTGTATACAAATCTAAACAGTTGGTCAACTGTACAGACAGTCAATGGTTGTGACAACATTTTTGACCTTTCATATTTCTCTCCAATATCTTCATTACCATTATACTCTCTTAAATACACCGCCATAGCATCAGAATGTAACAATGCAACGTCTTTATATTCATAATTTTCCTTTATACGTAAATATATCGCATTAGAAGATACCTTCAACGGTAATGTATAAAAACTTTTTTCACCATTCATCCATAATAGCGATGCTTCTGTTTTTCCAGATCCTGTAGGTGCTATAACAATCAGATTTTTATCTCTATTCATCTTCATAAATTTTTGCGCCGGCCTTAATTCTTTTCCGTTTAGAAATTTTTCTATATTCTTCACCAATTTTTTTTCATGAAGATCAATGGCGCTTTCTGCATTTTCATATCCTGCACTGACTGTATAATCAAATTTATTAAGCAAGCCTTTTATCAATAAATATTCTTTCCAGGCATTTGAATCTGGTATATATTTTCCAGTATATACATTGTTACGAAACAGTAAATCATCTAAATTACTGCAATTTAATTTTCTGATTTTTCTATTCAGATATTCTTCAATCTGTTTCATATAATACTTTTCAGCATATTTTCTAATTGCCGGACTGTTATAATGATCCTCCCTGTCATGATGATAATAAACCGCTGTAATAAATGGTCCAAAATCTTTATCCGAAAACAATTCCGACAAATCATCAAATTCATCTAAAGAAATAGTAACAGCACTTAAAAAGCCATGTGGAATCTGCGGAGTTTTTCTTACATCTATATGAAATTTTTCAGCTAATTTCGGACATATCATTGCCTGAAAAACAAGATTAACCTTTCCCAGATCATGAATCCTGCATGCCTCAACCACCAGTTTTTTTTCTTTTTCAGTAAAATATTCCCCATATTCTAAAAAAAACATCTCAGCACACGTTACTATGTCCTTATGATGTTCTTTCAATGTTTTCTGCTTTTCTTCAGTTTTTTCGGCTATATCGGTAATACTACTATTCAATATCTCAACATCTGTTTCGGTAAGATTCTCTTTCAAACATTCCTCAATATTCTTCATATTTTTCTTTATTTCATTGATCCGCTCCGAAGTGAATTGTACTTTTTTTGACTTTGCATAGTACTCCATACATATAATCCTTTCTGAAGCAAGACAGCCTCCATAGCTGCCTTGCTCTATATATTTATACAACAGATTATTAACAGAAAACTATAGCAGCATCCTCTTCAATATTATCTACATACGCACCTTTTCTTAACGTCATTCCCTGCGGACAATAATATGCTTTGATTCTTCCATTTTTCTTTTTCCATCGCCGTAATCCCTGCTTTGTAATTTCATATTCTTTTGTAAGATTATAAATAGTCATTTTTGGATTTTTGATTTTTATCTTTTCTTCATCCTTTTCCCATTCATTTTCTACCGGAATATACATATCTCTTTTCAAATCCACTTCATTTTCCGGATGAATTCTTACAATATCAACTCGTTCTATGTCCAGAAGATCTTCATATCGTCCCAGTGCCAAATATTGTGGAGGATTTTTTAATGATTGATATACCGTATCAAAGTCTTCTTCATCTGGAACAATATGAATAACCATACGATTTTCGCATATAAGTTCTACATTTGCAATTCCACGAAAAATACCATATTTTTCATCATCTTCAATGCAAATCTGATGCCTTCCTTCCTCAAATTTAGCTCCCGATGAAAAAGAATATCGCGTATATAATTCTGACACTGTACCACAATTTGTTCCTTGAATGCAAAGCTTCATTGGATGAAATTCCGTATAACCACATGCAGCATGAATCATTCCCAGTACAGTGGAATAAGGAGGTAATGGAAATGTTTCTTTAATAATAAAACTGCTGGGTTTTCTATAATTGACCAGATTTTGAAAACACTGTAATCTAATTGCTTTCTCCATAATATAGATTCACTTCCTCTTTCAAATGCTTAAATACTGTTCCAACAGATTCTGCTTTTAACTCTTCTCTGACAATCTTTTCGTTATCAAAAATACCTGACGTAATTCCGGTAAAAGTATATCCGGCAAGTTCATTATCTTTAATCAATTCCTGTAACGTTTCTACATTTATTTTATTATCATCAACCTTTACCCTGTTTTCAAAAAACGGATTTTTTCTGCTATATCTTCCTCCAATAACAAATAATGGACTCAAATTTTCACGTCTTCCTTTGATATCTCTATATAGATATTGCATAGTATCCAACAGGATCTTCACACGTTCTGCCTTTTCTTCTTTATCAATATCAATCTCTCCATCTATACCTACTCTGTCCAAATCAATTGACATAGTATATGCGTAATAAGAACGATGAACCTCACTTTGCGCAATTCCATTTTCCAGATTTCCTCTTACAGCCAGTCCCATATTAGTAAGAAATTCCAGATTTCCCTGAAATGGTTCCAAAGCAATAGCATTGCTAAGTCTGGCAACTGCAGATCTCGTAGCAGCACCTCCCTTTTGCTCATCACCTTTCGCTGTTGTTTTCATGTATCCAAACAAATCAATTTCGGGGTAATCTTTAATAGTTGCAGATGGTGCAAACTGTACAACTCCGCTTTTTCCATCCACCGGAGTTGTATCCCAATTAGACTGCTGCACAATATTATATCTCATAGCCTGTCTGGAAATATAAGAATACTGCTCATGATTTCCCCTCGTCATTTTTTTGAGAGAAGAAATGTTTCCAATCCCTTCCCCATAATTTGCACTTTCTGCCAGAAAAATCATTGTAATAGTTAAGCCTTCTCTTTTCATAATCATTTTTCCTCCTTTTTCTCATAGCATCCTTCCAATCCCATTACAAATGCATATCCATATCTTGTAAATTTTTCCGAATTTCCCAGCATTTGTACAAGACCTGTTGGAATTAACAACTCCTGACCATTTTCGCTTTTACGTGATCCGTACGCACTATACAGTCGCAATACAATATCCATAAATTTCTCTACATTTCTTACAGACAGAGCATTCAACAACTGATATTCCATTCCCCGCAGGCATTCGCCAGAAGACTCACCCTTAGCAGACATGATTGCTCTTCTTAAATCTGCTCCACTTTTTTTCATACTTGTGTACATAGCAATCTCCTTTCTCTTCTCTTCTTCTGTATAATATACAATTTCTGACCGCAGCTGAATTTCATATATACAGTTAACATAAAAATTTAATGAGCATGTTTCAACAGCCGCTTTCAATACCTTATCCAGCAATTGATATTGATTACGATATTGCAGCAGATTAATAACCACTATTTCATGTATATTGACAAATTCATTCTTAATTTTTATATAAGGATATTTCCCCAACAATTGCAATGCATTTGAAGTACCAGGCATACTTATAATGTCCAGCATACTTTTATGAACAATACCAAGCAGATACCTGTCTTCTGCCCTTATTCCACGCAAAATCACCTGAATATTAGAAATCTCTTTCGTTTTTTCTTTCAGCAATATATTAATTGTTCGGGCAAACCACTGCGAATATTTTTCATCCTCCTTTTTTTCTCCCTCTATACTGTCAGTTCCGTTTTTCGAATTAACATCCAATAATGCATGAATATCATTATTAATATTCATAAAGACAAATTTATTTACAAACAGCCGAAATCCCAACGGACTCAGAGCATAAACAAACGTACATCCCGGACAAAGAAATGCATCTACTTTGCAATCCCAGAAAGCAGAACGTTTTCTTGTAAAATCATCCCCCACTTCATTCATAAATGCAATTGAATTCTTCTCTTTCGGTCCTATCGTTGCTCCACAGTCAATGCATAAATCTTTTGCTTTTACATGATCTGTCTTCAGATATTTCCTAAACGGCTCGGAAAAATCTTTTTCAAATAATTCCCGCATATCTTTTTTTGCATTTGCCCGCAGTAAAAAACACTTTCCGCTCCAAAAACGATTAATATATGTATATATCACACTTTTCATGATAAATGTTTCCCTGCACTTTGGTTGCTGAAGAAATTTTTCCAAATCAATTAATCGTTTTTCCAAATCTGTCACGTCTAACTTGTCATTGAGTTTATCCTTTTTTAGAATTTGGTATACTTCCTGCATTTCTATATCATGTTTTATATTTTCAAATCCAGCCTGATAACTATTAGAAAGCAGTTTGTCATTAATAAATTTCAGATCTTCCTTTTCTTCCTTTCCTGGATTCCATTTTCCAATCTGAATTTTATCTATACACTTACTAATTCTGTCAAGGACTCCCTGATAAACTGTAAATGGTCCAAAATACTGTACACAGGCTTTAAAGTACATGTCTGTCCAGTCAGCATTCAATGCGAAATCCATATCAATCCATAATCCTTGTCCGTCTTGCGTAATGCCAAAGTCTGAATCTTCTTTTGCATCTGCTGCTTCTAACATATATCTGAAACCTACGATTCCTGCATTCTTCAGGAAATCCCCCAATGTAATTACATATTTATCCAAGAAATCACCGCCTCCTACTAAAATATGATTTCAAATTTTCCGTGTCCAGCAGAACGTCTGGTTCCAATTCCAGCTGCATACAATATTTCCAACAGTCTGAGATTTCCTGTTATTTTATAGATACCAATATTTCCATCTACAAATTGCCCCATAATTCTTGTAACTACCTTTTTTCCTTTTAAAGGTACAATAGAAAAATCACTTGTATCGCACTCTATGTTTATCCTCTGTAAAAAGATTTTCAGATTCTCCTTTACAATATCCGAAAATTCAGGCTCATCAAAGGTATAATAAACATCAGTATTATCATCACTATTATGTTTTCTCGCTATTAATGAACTCTGCATTTTTACAATCAATTCCGTTTCTTTAATTGTCTGAAGTTTCCTTGTTTTCACCGACAGCAGTTTCATGGAATTTCTGTTCATATGGAATATTTTATGCTTCATAAGACTAAATGCATTAAAAAATATCAGTAATTCTCCCATATCAATATCAGAAAAAGTTAACATAAATTTATTTGCTCCAAGTTTAATTGTGTCTGAAGTAAATTGGGCATGAGGCAAATAGCATGTCCAGCAATAAGTCTTTATCACAGACTCCCGCTTGTTGTATAACCTGTCAAATAAATCCAGCGAAAAATTTTCAATTGCTGCTTTCATAAAGCTTAATATCACTTTATCATAATCTATTGGCAATTCCGCATTTTCCAATTCAAATTCCAGTTTAAGTTCTGTCATCTCAGTTCCTCCTCTCTTCGTCCTTTCTTTTTTTATTGTATCACTATACTTTTATATTTTCAATACTATTTCAATGGATTTATTTTTTATATTTTGACTTTATCAAATTTTTACATTATAATATCAATACACCATTTTGGAATGTAAATTTGAAATAGTACTGAAACAGTATTTAATAATAGTACCATATTGGAGCAAAAATAGAGATTGTCAGCGATTTAACCACTGACAATCTCTATTTTTTATTTTATCAATCAGATCACTCTGAAATCTCAACAATTATTCATATAACAGAATGTCACTCTTTAGCAGTTTAACAAGAGAAATCTTTCATCCAATCGGCTCGAAGTCTACAACTCCATGTTTACACAGTGGGCAGATATAATCTTCCGGAAGTTCATCGCCTTCGTAGATATATCCGCAGACTTTACATACAAATCCTTTCTTACCTTCTGTTTCAGGTTTCGGTTTTACATTTTTCTGATAATAGGTGTAGCTCATTGTCTCCTGGTCACTTACCACGCGGGCTTCTGTCACACTGCAGATGAACATTCCGTGAGTTCCCAGATCTACATACTGCTCTACTTTCAGGGACATAAATGCGTTGATATATTTGTCCAGGAATATCAGTCCGTTATCAGAACGATTCACCTTCTGTCCCGCAAATTTATCCACGCTTCTTCCACTCTGAAAACCAAACTGTTCAAATACAGAGAACGGAGCTTCTACAGAGAGACAGTTTACATTCATCACCCCTGTCTGCTTGATAACATGGTGAGAATAATTTGTCTTATTGATATTAACTGCAACGCGGAACGGAGAGTCTGTCAGCTGGGTAACTGTATTGACGATCAGTCCGTTATCCTTTTTACCGTCATTTGATGTCACTACATAGAGACCATAACCAATGCGGAATAATGCTGTCATATCATTTTTATTTGCCAGTTCATCATTCTTTGCAATATATTCCTTACAAAGCTCGGAAGCCATCGCTTCCATCTGATCTCTGTTTTCCTGATTGACTGCGGACATGATCTTCACTGTGGTGTCCAGCCAGTTGATCTTCTTACATTCAGAAAGCATATTTTTCATTACTTTTGCTGCCAGAGGTGCCCAGGAACCGTTTTCAATAAGGCCTACCGTACGGTTCTGGAAATTATGTTCTGCCAGACGGGTAATAAAGTCATTCATAAACGGATAGATTCCTGCATTATAGGTAGTTGTTGCCAGTACCAGCTTACTGTAACGGAATGCATCACTGAGTGCCTGAGACATATCATCTCTTGCCAGATCATAAACAACTACCTTCGGACATCCCTTGCTTTTTAATTTCTCCACAAACTGATTGACTGCTTCTTTGGTATGTCCGTATACAGAAGTATATGCAACTACGATTCCTTCTTCCTCCGGTGTGTAAGAGGACCAGGTATCATAGAGGCTGATATAATGTCCCAGATTTTCTGTAAGTACCGGACCATGTAACGGACAGATGATCTGAATATCCAGAGTAGCTGCTACTTTCAGAAGTCTCTGTACCTGTGCGCCATATTTACCAACAATACCGATAAAGTATCTTCTTGCTTCATCATCCCAGTTTTCTTCCACATCCAGAGCACCGAACTTACCAAATCCATCTGCTGAAAAAAGAACTTTATCTGTGCTGTCATAAGTCACCATAACCTCCGGCCAGTGTACCATTGGCGCAAATACAAAAGTAAGATTATGATTTCCCAGACTCAGTGTAGAACCATTCTCTACTTCCAGTTTCTGCCCTTCCAGATCCAGTCCGAAGAAATTCTTGATCATTACAAATGTCTTCGCATTGGCTACTACTGTAGTGCCGGGATATACTTCCAGAAAGTTCGCTACATTTGCTGCATGGTCAGGCTCCATATGCTGAACGATCAGATAGTCCGGCTTACGTCCGCCCAGTGCCTGTTCAAGATTATCCAGCCATTCATGTTTGAAATTGGCATCTACAGTATCCATAACTGCAACCTTTTCATCCAGAATTACATAGGAATTATATGCCATTCCGTTTGGCACTGCATACTGTCCCTCAAATAAATCTACCTGATGGTCATTAACTCCGACATATTTAATGGTATCTGTAATCTTCATATTTCTGCCCTCAATTCTTTCTTTATAGTATATCGTCTGTTCGTTACTATTCAGCAATCTGCTGTCACTCAACGTTAATAAGTTATAGTTGCTATGCATTCTTAATTTGTTTATGTTTTTATATTATACTATTTCAATCCAATTTTCAAGTCCTTTTGGTAATTTTTTTCATTTATTTATGAGATTTTGTTATTGTTCACACACCACTGTCCCGCGAGGTGTTTTGGCATGAATATGCCAAAATCCCGAGACATACAAGCCAAAATTCCATT
>PPYF01370846.1_pt1 | contig 12758 bp, 11 predicted proteins | sample 1559871 | NCBI WGS metagenome assembly PPYF01 (sample SAMN08240021, study PRJNA423297) | Human gut metagenome, whole genome shotgun sequencing project. | reverse complement strand
GGCGTATACCGAGGACTAATCTTCCTGGGTGGTCTGCCCGGTACGCTGGGCTTTGGCGATATCGCCTTCCACCTGGGCTTCTTTTTGCTTTTTATAGCTAAGCGCCGCTGCCGGAACCGGCATCACTTTCCCGGTTTCCACCCATGTGCGCAGACGGCTGGCGTCGGCGAAGTGGGTATATTTGCCAAACGCATCCATCACCACCATCGCCACCGGGCGATTGTTCATCACGGTACGCATCACCAGGCAGTGACCCGCGGCGTTGGTAAAGCCGGTTTTGGTCAGCTGAATGCTCCAGTTATCGCGATACACCAGATGGTTGGTATTGCGGAATGGCAGCGTGTAAGCCGGATGGGCAAAGGTCGCGGTATCTTCTTTGGTAGTGCTCAACTGGCCAATCAGCGGATACTGTTTGGTGGCAATCAGCAGGCGAGACAGATCACGCGCGGTGGATACGTTGTGAATCGACAGCCCCGTCGGCTCAACGTAACGGGTGCGGCTCATGCCCAGCGCCTTGGCTTTCGCATTCATGGCACGAATAAACGCATCATAGCCACCCGGATAGTGGTGCGCCAGGCTTGCCGCCGCACGGTTTTCGGAAGACATCAGCGCCAGCAGCAGCATATTTTTACGGCTAATCTGGCTATTCAAACGCACGCGAGAGTAAATACCTTTCATCTCCGGCGTGTGGCTGATATCGACCGTCAGCATCTCATCCAGCGGTAAATGTGCATCCAGCACCACCATCGCCGTCATCAGCTTGGTTATCGAGGCCATTGGGCGCACAAGATCCGGCTGGTTTGAATAAATGACTTTATTAGTATTCAGATCGACAATCATTGCGCTGCCGGACGCAATTTCCGGCTGCGAGGAGACGGCAGAGACGGCCGTTTTAGCACTCGCCTGAGGCGCAAAAGGCACAGCCAGCACTAAAGCAAGGCTGAGCAGGGAAATACGAAATTTCTGCATGGTGAGTATTCTGGCGGTTATTTATGCACATGATGATAGACAACCGCTTCGTACCAAACGGTGACGAAGCGGAATGGCTCATCATAGCGCGGAGTGCGCGGAATCTACCAGTAAAGAATAGTGAATAAATGCTGCATTGCTGGCGTGTTTAAATTCACGCCAGCAATGAGTTAGAGCATCAGAACAGACGGTAGCCGTAGCCCCACAGCACGACGGTCAGCGCCAGCAGCACTTCCAGTACCAGCACGCCAATCGCCAGCGTCGAACTGGCAAAGCTCAGCCCTTCTTCCCGGTCGATATTCAGAAAGGTTGGAATGCCGACATACAGTAGATAGCCGGTGTAAAACAGCGCCACCGTCCCCACCAGCGCGCACAGCCAGACCAGTGGGTAGAGTGCGACAATACCGCTCAGGAAGATAGGCGTTGCGACATATCCCGCAAACACCATACAGCGCTTGAGCGACGGCCTGTTCGAATAGTGACGCGCCATCCACCAGATAACACGCCCCATCACCGCGACGCCCGCCAGCATCAGCGCATAGAACAGTACCGCCATCCCTAGCCCAGTCATGACTGATAGCCTGACGACATTGCCATCGCCAAAGTTCCAGCCAAGCTGGGTGGTACCAATGAAAGCACAGATGACCGGAATGGCCGCCATGATCAGTACGTGATGCACATAGTGGTGAGAAACGGTTTCGTTCTCGCTACGGATAATATGCATTTCTTTGTCAGGGTGGGAGAAAAGTCCCCATACATGGTTCATAACGCCTCCTCTGCACGGCTTCGTACCACGTTGCTGTAAGTATAATTCACGCTTATGGATTATTTTATGTACAACACGAAAAATAGACGCAGCTGCAGCCTGCTCATCAGGGTGTATCATTAAGGGAATGACGTTGTAAGGAGTACGTGTTTGCATGGATATCAATAACCTGATTTCCCACTATGGCTACGCCGCGCTGATTATCGGCAGCATGGCAGAAGGCGAAACAATTACGCTGCTCGGCGGCGTGGCGGCACATCAGGGCCTATTGAAATTTCCGCTGGTGGTGATTTCAGTGGCGCTAGGTGGGATGATTGGCGATCAGCTCCTTTATCTGCTGGGGCGACGGTTTGGCGGTCGGTTACTTAAGCGCTTCTCACGCCATCAGGCGCGAATTCGTAAAGCGCAGCGCTTAATTAAGAGTCATCCCTATCTGTTCGTTATCGGTACGCGGTTTATGTATGGCTTTCGCGTGATAGGCCCACTGCTGATTGGCGCCAGCGGCCTGCCGCCGAAAATTTTCCTGCCGCTGAATATTGTCGGAGCGATTATCTGGGCGCTGCTGTTTACCACCCTTGGCTATCTTGGCGGTGAAGCAATTGGCCCGTGGCTACATCATTTAGATAAACATCTTAAACACTTGATTTGGCTGGCGCTGGCTATCGTTCTGGTGCTCGCACTGCGCTGGTGGTTAAAGCGGCGGGAAGCGAGAAAACCGCAGGAATAACCGATATCAGCGGCGGCGGGGATTTGAAGGGATACGCCCTGTTGATGCTGAAATGTCCTCCCGTCGGGCAATACGGGAGGACGTCATTCACCGGCGTTTTTATTTATCGGTGATATGGTAGCCGCCACCCAGCGCAGAGGTCAGCTGAATGCTGGCGTCAATCCACTGGCCGTGCAGGCGGATTGCGCTCATCCGCTCCTGCAGCGCCGGTAATTTTGCCACGCTGACTTTCGCGCCAGAGATAATCCCGGCATTCTTGCGCTGCTGCGCCAGATTGACCACCCGCTGCACATCTTTCTCAACCTGCGCCTGCTGCTGGTTTTTCGCCATCAAGGTTTCGACCTGGCTTGCCGTTTTCGCCACCTGGTTCACTGCGTCGACCACCGCTTTGTTGTATTTGGCAACGGAAAGGTTGTTCTGCGCACTGGCGATATCCAGATTGGCATTCAAACGGCCGCTGTCAAAGATAGGCAGCGTCAACCCTGCGGTCACCCCCATCTGCTGGGCAGAGTGACGGAAGAGATCGCTTAAGTGCAGCGCATCCTGTTGCAGGAAGGCCATCAGGTTGATGTCCGGATAAAATGCTGCTTTCGCCGCATCAACTTCACTTAGCGAGGCTTCAATATACCAATGTGCTTCCTGCAAATCAGGGCGACGCGCCAGCAGCTCGTAACCTAAGGTGGTCGGCATTTTGCTGGCGACAGCAGGCAGCGCCACCTTACGCAAATTCAACGACCGGCTCTGACTGTTGGTCAGCGCCATCAGCCGGGCTTCGATCTCTTTCATATTACCTGCGACGTCCGCCAGCTGTTCATCGGTTTTGCTGACGTTAATATCGTTTTCAGCCCCTTCGGCGGAGTTGGTGATACCATGTTCGAGCAGCGCGGTATCGACGGTCACGATATTATTTTGTTCGCTTTTGATCTGCTGCAGCACATCCTGGATGGCCGCTTCGGTCTGCCACTGCCAGTAAAGGCGCGCCACGCTGCTGGAAAGCAGTTCGCGGGTTTGCGCGCGTTCAGCCAGCTGCGCTTTGACTTCGCCAATGCGCGCCTGCACCAGAGCGCGGTTTTTGCCCCACAGGTCAAGATCCCAGCCGGCCGTTAAACCGAACGTTCCGTTGGTGTACCACGGGCCGGTGTTCCCGTCGCTATCGGTAGCAAAGGGGCCCATTAGGCCCTCTGCGGACATTTTTTGCCGCTCAACGTCGGCGCCAAAATCGAGTTCAGGGCCGAGATCCGCCTGCGACATTCGCGCCTGCGCTTCTGCCAGCTTGATACGCTGATCGGCAATTTGCATATCCGGTGCATTGGCCAGCGCGCGGCTCATTAAGCTATTGAGCTGCGCATCATGGTAATCTTGCCACCAGTTGCTCTGCGGCCAGCCGTGTTGAACCGCCGCAGGAAGTTCCATAGAGACATTCGAGGCCGGAACCTGCTGTTTGGCCGGGGCACCAATATCATGCGACGGCGCGCAGCCGGCCAGCGCGATGAGCAGGGGCAAACCGGACAGCACGCTTTTTTTAAGAGTGAGATTCATTTGAGTGGTCAGGTTACAAAATCAGGGCGTGATCATAATTTAGATGAAGGAAATCTCTTTAGTAAAGCGTGTGGGAACATAAACAGACATACTTAAATACAGCTAATAATAGATAGAATTCATGGAGTGAAAATGAGCCAAAACATCTATGACGATGCCAATTTCTTCGCCGGATACGCCACGCTCGACCGCTCGGTTAAAGGGCTGGACGGTGCGCCAGAATGGCCTGCCATTCAGCAAATACTACCGACAATACGCGATCTACGTGCGGTCGACCTGGGCTGCGGTTACGGCTGGTTTTGCCGCTGGGCGCGCGACCAGGGTGCCGCGCAGATAACCGGGCTCGACCTGTCCCAGCGTATGCTGGAGCGCGCGCGTGAGATGACCGACGGCGACGGCATCGAGTACCACCGCGAAGATTTACAGGCCCTCAACCTACCCGCCAATAGCTGCGATCTGGTCTACAGCTCGCTGGCGCTGCACTATGTATCGGATATTGCCCCGCTGCTGGCCAACATCTACCAGGCATTAACGCCGGGTGGGACGCTGGTATTCACCGCCGAACATCCCATCTACACCGCCCCTCTCAAGCAGGGCTGGCAGGTGGATGAACACGGGCAGAAAAGCTGGCCGGTGAGTCATTATCAGCAGGAAGGCGAGCGCATCAGCAACTGGTTTGCCGACGGCGTCAAAAAACAGCACCGTACGCTGGGCACCTGGATTAACGCCCTGATTGGCGCCGGATTTGTGATTGAACATCTCAACGAATGGGGTCCCACAGCGGAGCAAATTGCCGCTAACCCGGCGCTGGACGAAGAGAAAGAGCGGCCGATGATTTTCATTCTGCGCGCGCGAAAGGCGGGCTAAAACACCGCGCGTTATTCGACCATCAGGCCGGATAACGCGCGGTTCTCTTCAGGTTTACTCTTTCAAGCTTGCGCCGTGAGTCGCAATCACCTCTTTATACCAGCCAAAGCTCTTCTTCTTACTGCGCGCCAGCGTGCCGCTGCCATCATCGTTGCGATCAACGTAGATAAAACCGTAGCGTTTGGACAGCTCGGCTTTCGAGGCGCTGACCAGATCGATTGGCCCCCAGCTGGTAAAGCCCATCAGCTCCACGCCGTCTTCAATCGCTTCACGCGCCTGTACCAGGTGATCGTTGAGGTAGCTGATCCGGTAGTCATCATTGATGCTGCCGTCGGCTTCCACTTTATCCTTCGCCCCCAGACCGTTTTCCACGATAAACAGCGGTTTTTGATAACGATCCCACAGCACGTTAAGCAGCGTGCGCAGCCCCAGTGGATCAATCTGCCAGCCCCACTCCGAGCTCTCCAGATGCGGGTTCGGCACCATATTAAGAATATTGCCGCGCGCTTTGTTATTCAGCGCCTCATCGGCGGTGACGCAGCCGGTCATGTAGTAGCTAAAGGAGATAAAATCGACGGTAGACTTCAGCGCGTCACGGTCGGCGTCAGTGATGTTCAGTTCGAAGCCGTTTTCGCGGAAATAGCGCAGCATATAGCCCGGATACGCGCCGCGGCACTGTACATCGCCAAAGAACTGCCAGCTGCGATTTTCCTGCAAGGTCTTAAACACGTCTTCCGGCTTGCAGCTTAACGGATACATCAGGCCGCCGAGCAGCATATTGCCAATTTTCCCCTCTGGGACGATTTCATGGCAGGCTTTCACCGCCAGCGCGCTCGCCACCAGCTGATGGTGAATGGCCTGATAAACCTCGGCTTTGCTGCTGTCGGCAGGCAGGCCAACGCCAGTCATCGGCGCGTGCAGCGACATGTTGATTTCATTAAAGGTCAGCCACAGTTTTACTTTGCCTTTGAAGCGTTCAAACACCGTGCGGGCGTAGCGTTCAAAGAAGCCAATCACCTTGCGGTTGCCCCAACCGCCGTAGTTTTTCACCAGCGCCCACGGCATCTCGTAGTGGGACAGCGTCACCAACGGGGTGATGTTGTGCTGCGCCATCTCATCGAACAGCTTGTCGTAAAATGCCAGCCCGGCTTCATTGGGTTCTGCATCGTCGCCGTTGGGGTAAATCCGCGTCCACGCAATAGAAACACGCAGACAGTTGAAGCCCATCTCGGCAAACAGTGCGATATCTTCCGGATAACGGTGATAGAAATCGATCGCCACATCTTTAATGCCGGAATCTCCCGGTACACGCTCGACAACTTCGCCAAAAACGCCGTGCGGCTGTACGTCGGAGGTCGACAGTCCTTTGCCATCTTCCAGATAAGCGCCTTCGACCTGATTTGCCGCGGTCGCGCCGCCCCAAAGAAACGTATGCGGGAATGTTTTCATCTCTCTCTCCTGTGATTAATGCTGTACGGACAACAGCGGCTGACCAGCGGTGACCGCGCTGGCGGCGCTGATTTCCAGCCCTGGATAGTCGTCGCTGTTGCTGATAATAATTGGCGTTGCCAGGTCGTAACCGGCATCGATAATCGCCTGACGATCGAAGGTCAGCAGCAGATCGCCGGCCTTCACTTTGTCACCCTCTTTCACGTGGGCGGTAAATGGCGCACCCTCGAGCTTGACGGTATCAATGCCAACGTGGATCAGCAGTTCTATACCGCTGTCGCTGAGCAAACCGATAGCGTGCTTGGTCTGAAAAATTGAGGCCACTTCGCCGTCAAACGGCGCAATCACTTGCCCCACGCTGGGAATAATCGCCACCCCTTTGCCCAATAGCCCGCTCGCGAACGTCGTGTCCGGCACCTGATCGAGGGCCAGCACGGTGCCCGTCATCGGGGCCAGCACATCATTTTCTGACGCTTTTGCCACCGTAATTGGTTCTGCAGATTTATGCGGCAGACCGGCAATCATCGTCATCACCAGTGCCAGAATAAAGGCAACGATCGCACCGGTGAGACCACCCCAGAAACTGGCATCCACACCACTAGGCGGAATCATCTGCGCCAGCGTGAAGATGTTGGCCAGACCAAATGAAAAGGTATAGCTGTGGCTAAATGCGGTGATAGCACCACCAATCGCACCGGCCACGCAGCCGAAAATAAACGGACGGCGCAGCGGCAGCGTCAAACCATAGATAGCCGGTTCGGTAATACCGAAAAGGCCAGCGGAAAACGCAGAGCCCGCCAGTACTTTCTGACGTGCATCACGAGTGGCAAGGAAAATCCCCAGCACCGCCCCAACCTGAGCAACGACCGCAGGCACAATGATCGGCATCATGGAGTCGTATCCCAGCACGGCCATGTTGTTTATCATCAGCGGCACCAGCCCCCAGTGCAGACCGAAAATCACGCACACCTGCCACAGCCCGCCAAGCGCAGCCCCCGCCAGCCACGGCGCGACGACATACACCGCCTGATAGCCGTTGGCCAATAGATGGCTAAGCCAGGTCGCCACCGGACCAATAATCAGGAACGTCAGCGGTACCACGATGGCAAGACAGATTGCTGGGGTGAAAAAGTTCTTCATCGCCGACGGCAGCCAGGCGTTGCTGCGCCGTTCAATCCAGCAGCTCACCCACGCGGCGAGAATAATCGGGATAACCGATGAGCTGTAGTTGATAAAAGTGACCGGGATACCGAGAAAATAGTCCGCCGTCGCCCCCGGTGCCTGTGCTGCTTCGAAAGCCTGAATCATCAGCGGGTGCGTGAGCGCGCCGCCGATGACCATGGTGATAAACGGGTTACCGCCAAACTTTTTCCCAGCGGTATAGCCGAGGAATAGCGGGAAGAAGAAGAACAGCGCATCGCTGGCCGCGAACCAGATTTTATAGGTCGCCTGCTCGGTGTTGAGCCAACCGCAGACCACCGCCAGCGCTAGCAGCCCTTTCAGTAAACCGGTGGCCGCCATCACGCCGATAAACGGCGCAAAAATACCGGAGACAATATCAATCACCTGGCCGAGGGCGGACGTTTTTTCCCCCTTCACGGCGACCGGTTCGCTGTCATCGTTAATCCCGGCTTCATAGCGCACTGCTTGCCACACGTCGTGGACGTGGTTGCCAATAACCACCTGAAACTGACCGCCGCTTTCAACGACCATAATGACGCCGGGGTTCTTTTTGAGCGCCTCGGCATCGGCTTTGCCGCTCTCTTTAAGCTTAAAACGCAGTCGGGTCGCGCAGTGAACCAGACTCACGATATTCTCTTTGCCGCCAACGTGGCTGAGAATATCCTGCGCGAGTGCTTTGTATTCCATACTGTAATTCCTTGACCGAGTATAAAAACAAAAAAACCCGAGAACGTCGTCCGAAGACGCCGCGCTCAGGTTTTGCCTGCAAAATGCAGTAACAATCCAATGATAAAGGGATTAACGCCCCTCTTTTCTCACCCGCTCAATATGAATGGCGAGAAACATAATTTCTTCCGTCGTTAGCGACCGCTGATAGCTGTTTTGCAGATGCAGCGCTACGGTTTCCGCGCATTTCCACGCTTTAGCGTAGTTGTCTTTCACCGCGCTATGCAGCGATGCGTCATCATCTGCCACCACCGTTCGCGTCAGCATTCGCTGGGCGAAAAACTTCAGGTGAGTGACAAAACGCTGGTAGCTTAACGACTCTTCGTCGTACTCCAGGTGCAGCTGATACTTCACCAGCTGCAAGATTTCCTGCATGACGCGGGTGACGTGCATCACTTCCGGCATTTCGCTGTTAAGCTGGCCCGTTACCAGATGCAAAGCAATAAACCCCGCTTCATCTTCCGCCAGCTCCACGCCGAGCCGACTGGCAATCAGCGCCCGCGCCTCCTGCCCCAGTGCAAACTCTTTCGGATAGAGCCGTTTGGTTTCCCACAGCAGAACATTTCGCAGCGCCACACCTTTTTTCTGCCGCTCTATAGCAAAATGACAGTGGTCGGTGAGCGTGATGTAAATGCTCTCCTGCAGCGGCCCTAGCCGCTCGCGGGCCCGTTCTATTATCCGGTCGCAGGTGGTCATCACCTCGAGCGGAATCTGACTGAGTAATTCGCCCAACCGCCCTACCAGCTCATCGCTCTGTAAGGCGAAAATTTTCTCGATTTTTGTCTCATCCAATGAGTCGCCGACGCGTTTCTGAAAGGCTAGCCCTCGCCCCATCACAACCTGCTCACGCCGGTGTTCATCCAGAACAACCACCACATTATTATTAAGCACTTTGGCGATTTGCATTTATGAACCCCAGAAACAAAAAAACCTGACTCCTGACAAGCGTCAGATAATCAGGTTTTGCCTGCCGAAGCAGTAACAATCGTTATGAGTATTTCATTTTCCCTATCAATACCTCAATGGCACAAAGGGAAATTTGTGATGTGGATCGGAACTTTATCCGCGCCAGTCGTTAATCACCTGGGCGATAAGCTTCGATTCCTGCAGCGCGCGGACGGCGGTAAACAGCGTGGTGGCCTCTGCGTACTCTTTGCGCAGATAGCCTAGCCACTGCTTGATGCGCGCCACGTGATACAGCCCGGTATCGCCCTGTTTTTCCAGGCGGGTGTATTTTTGCAGCAGCTCAACCACCTGCGGCCACGGTAATCGCGGTTCATTGTATTTGATGACCCGGCTCAGGTTTGGCACGTTCAGCGCCCCGCGGCCGATCATCACCGCATCGCAGCCGGTCACCGCCATACACGCCTGCGCACTTTGATAGTCCCAGATTTCGCCGTTGGCTATAACCGGAATGGTTAGCCGCTGACGAATGTCGGCAATCGCCTGCCAATTAATGCGCTCGGCCTTGTAACCATCTTCTTTGGTGCGCCCGTGCACCGCCAGCTCCGTCGCACCGGCCTGCTGCACCGCATCGGCGATTTCAAACTGCCGCGCCCCGCTGTCCCAGCCCAGACGCACTTTCACCGTGACCGGCAGATGCGCAGGCACCGCTTCGCGCATCGCTTTCGCGCCCTGGTAAATCAGTTCAGGATCTTTTAGCAGCGTGGCGCCGCCGCCGCTGCCGTTCACCGTCTTTGATGGGCAACCGCAGTTGAGATCCACGCCCCACGAGCCCAGCTCAACCGCGCGGGCGGCATTTTCCGCCAGCCACTGCGGGTATTGCCCTAGCAGCTGGATGCGCACGCGCGTACCGGAAGGAGTACGGCTGTGGTTATGTAATTCCGGGCAAAGCTTTTGGAACGATTTTACCGGCAGCAGTTGATCCACCACGCGCAAAAATTCGGTGATGCACAGATCGTAATCATTCACTTCGGTCAGCAGCTCGCGCACCAGCGAATCGAGCACGCCTTCCATTGGCGCCAGTAAAACACGCATATTGTTATCCGGAAAAAAAAGAGGCGCTATGGTAACGTCTTCACATGCAGCTTTCCACTGCCAGGAGCGCGACGCGCAATCGCGATTATCGACACACCAGGAGGTGAATCATGAATTCGAAAGTTATCCAGCTACAGACGACGCCAGCCCCGCAGCAGTTTCGCGATGTGCCGCCGGTTTTATTAACCGATGCTACCCTGCTGGCGCGTAAAAATAAGCTGCTGGAACGTATGCGCGAAGAGCGCTTCGACGCCCTGGTGATTTATGCCGATAAAGAGCATGGTGGCAACTTTGAATACCTCACCGGGTTTATACCGCGCTTTGAAGAAGGGCTGCTGGTGCTGGATAAATCCGGCCACGCCACCGCCATTCTGGGCAATGAAAACCTGAAGATGGCGCAGCATTCGCGTCTGCCGGTTACCCTCAAACACTGTCCGCTGTTTTCCCTGCCCAACCAGCCGATGGATAACGAAAAGCCGCTGGCCCAGTTGTTCAACGAGACCGGGCTCAGCACAATGTCGAAAATTGGTCTGGTCGGCTGGAAGATGTTTACCGCCGCGCATACCGATAACGCCAAACTCTTTGACCTACCGTGGTTTATCGTGGAAGCCGTCAAGAACAGCACCCACGCGGATCTGGTGAACGCCGCGCATCTGTTTATTCGCGGTGATAAAGGGGTGAGAACGGTCAACAATGCCAATGAAATCGCCCATTATGAATACGGTGCCAACCTCGCTTCAAACTGCATGCTTACTGCGCTGGACGCCGTCACGCCGGGGATTCGTGAAACCGAACTGGGCGCACTGCTGGCCGCTGAAGGACAGTATCAAACGGTAGTCACCATTGCCGCCGCCGGGCCGCGCTTTGCAAAAGCCAATCTTTATCCAACCTATAAACCGGTTGAGCACGGCCAGCCGCTGTCGATGACCACCGGCTTTAAGGGAGGGCTCTCTAGCCGCACCGGGTTTGTGATTGCCGATGAAAGCGAGCTGCCGGAAAATCAGCAGGATTATTTAGCGCGCGTAGCGAAGCCGTACTTTGGCGCGGTCGCGAGCTGGCTGGAGAATGTTCAGATAGGCATGGCGGGGGGTGAACTGTACAGCCTTATCGACAGCGTGCTGCCAAAGGAAACCTACGGTTGGCATCTGAATCCGGGGCACCTGAGCGCCGACGAAGAGTGGATGTCGTCACCGGTCTATCCGGCGTCGAACGAGACGTTAAAAAGCGGGATGATTTTACAGATCGATATTATCCCTTCGGTGCCGGGTTATACCGGGGTGAGTGCCGAAGAGAGCGTAGCGCTGGCGGATGCGGCGCTACAGCAAACGATCGCCGCGGATTATCCGGATCTGTGGGCGCGTATTGAAGCACGTCGCAGCTATATTCGCGACGTACTGAAGATTGCCATCAGCGATGATGTGATCCCGCTATCCAACAGCGTGGGGTATTTGCGACCGTTTATGCTGGCCAAAGATAAAGCGTTGGTTTGTTCGGTTGAGTGATATTTCAGGGGTTGGTGTATATGTCGGGTGGCGGCTACGCCTTACCCGACATATACAGGTCTTTCTGTAGGCTTGATAAGCGTAGCGCCACCAGGCGGCGCACGGTGGCTATTTGCCTTATCTTATAGAAACAGCAGAGTTATCCGGTCAGATGCCTGATGTTCCGCTTATCTATATCAGGTATGCTCAGAATTCATGGTGTGATCGGTAGCACACTTTAGGGTTTAATTGTATGATGAATGCATTCCACGAAAGGTGAATCCCATGCTCAAATCACTGAATATCATCTGGCAATACCTGCGTGCATTCGTCCTGATTTACGCCTGTCTTTACGCCGGTATTTTTATTGCGTCGCTGCTGCCGATTACCATTCCCGGCAGCATTATCGGGATGCTGATCCTCTTCATTCTGCTAGGGCTGCAAATTCTGCCCGCCAAATGGGTTAACCCCGGCTGCTACGTGCTGATTCGCTATATGGCGCTGCTGTTTGTGCCGATTGGCGTCGGCGTGATGCAGTACTTCTCGCTATTAAGCGCCCAGTTTGGCCCGGTTGTAGTGTCCTGTACCATCAGTACTCTCGTGGTGTTGGTGGTGGTGAGCTGGAGTTCACATCTGGTTCACGGTGAACGTAAAGTTGTTGGCCAGGAAGAGGCGAAAAAATAATGCTGCATTATATATGGTGGTCGCTACCGCTGACCTTAGCTGTCTTTTTTGCCGCCCGTAAGCTGGGCGCACGTTTTAAAATGCCGCTGCTCAACCCGCTGCTGGTGTCGATGGTGGTGATCATTCCCTTCCTGATGCTGACCGGGATCCCCTACGATCACTACTTTAAAGGCAGCGAAGTGTTAAACGACCTGCTGCAACCGGCGGTGGTCGCCCTCGCCTATCCGCTGTATGAACAGCTGCACCAGATTCGCGCACGTTGGAAATCCATCATCACCATCTGCTTTATCGGTAGCGCGGTAGCAATGATCACCGGCACATCCGTCGCACTGATGATGGGGGCATCACCGCAAATCGCCGCCTCTATTCT
>PPYF01470249.1_pt1 | contig 12759 bp, 12 predicted proteins | sample 1559871 | NCBI WGS metagenome assembly PPYF01 (sample SAMN08240021, study PRJNA423297) | Human gut metagenome, whole genome shotgun sequencing project. | reverse complement strand
GTGGTCACGACAGCCACCTACCTTTCTCATTAACTTATCATAGAAGATCTCAATTTACAGACTTTTTTTCATACTCTCATGGAAATTTGCAGATACTGATTATTACCTACTTACCTTTTTTAATTTGCGCACCCATATAGGATACGACAGCAAATATCTCCATATTAGCGTGTTATTTGCTGCTTCATATCTTATCTACAAGCCTTGTTATCACAACAAAACCTGCGGATAACGATTATCTTTTGTTTTTTAAGTGCGAACCTCTCAGGAAAAAATGTCCGCTTCCAATTCGAACCTCGCCGCAATTTATAACCATTTGGCCAGCGGATCCTGTTTCATCTTGGTAATGATGTCATCATACGAGATCCCATACCGGTTCATTTCTGTGTCGATCGCCTTTGTCAGCTGTGCAGCATCTTCCGCCTTTCGTGCACCGTAGATTTTACTCATGTTTTCTAATGTTTGTTTCCAAATAATTATGGGAGCGGATGTCTGATATTCCGGCAAACAAAAAGCTTCTCCGGTCAGGGAGAAGCTTTTCATAGGGATTTTCTGTTTTTCCAATGCAAGTGCAGCAAGGAATGATTTGATCCACTATAGTATAGCTCTTTAAGTGCTTTACAGTTTTGTGAATGCCAAATTCCAACAGTATGTGTACATGGTCTGGCATGATTTCCATTTCCAGAATGTCTACAGAAAGATTTGCAGCATACTGGGTAAGTAGTTCCTATAATCGGTCATCTACACCATTGATTAATACTTTTCGTCTATACTATGGGCACCATACAACATGGTATTAACAGGAATAGACATCAGCTAACCATATCAATGTTATGGAGATCATGCAGTCACGACTTATTAGATAACACTTCAACATTTTAGTTCTCCTCCCGTTCTAAATTAAACCATCATCCTTAAGCTCACATAAACAATGAATTTTTATTATCATGTCGGGAATGGCGTTTGCCTGGGACAGCATGGTATTTGACACCTGCCGGGTGATGTTGGCCGCCGTGTAATCCGTAAATTCCTGAGCCATGTTGGTATCCCGGCTCTGGCTCTCCGCCCGGTCATGTTCTCTGCCGTCACGCTGAGGTTATTATGAGTGTGTTCCAAATGGCTGTAGGCTGCACCGAAGGCTCCCCGCACATCATTGGTGGCCCCCACTGCTGCATCCAGATAACCCATGGACGCGTTGGCTTTTTTCACACTGGTAAAATCTGTCTTATCAATAAGAAGCTCCTTGCTTCCTATGTAAAACTGGTCCACATCTAGGGTCTCTGTCTCTGCGGCGCCAATCTGCAGGGTAATCTCATTATTTTTATCCTGCTCCGGGGGTGTCCAGCCAGGATATTGGCAGCCTGAGAAAAGAGGGGAACTCCACCGAAATCCGTGGCGGAACCGATGCGGTCGATCTCCGCCAGCAGTTCCCGCCGCCCCATTTCCAGATTCCTCCTGGCCGCTGTGTGGTAGGTTTCGTTGGCCGCCTCTACCGCCAATGTTTGCATGCGGTGGAGCATGTCATGAACTTCCGCCAGAGCGCCCTCACCTACATTAGTAAGACTGATCCCGTCGTCAATGTTGCTCATAGCCTGATTCAAACCGTTGATGCGGCTGCGCATGGACTCTGAAATAGCTAAGCCCTCCGCGCTCTCCTGGTTGCGGGATGTTAAAATGCTCCTTTTGCTGCTTCATCCTCGCTTTTCATATTCATTCGCAGAACAGGATCGCGGAAATCCCCAATTAAAATGGCTGTTTGATCATTTCCCGATACTGGGTTGGTGTCATGCCTTTTTTACGGCGGAAGATCTTGGTGAAGTAACTCAAATCAGGGATGCCGCAGGCAGAAGCGATTTCCTGAACCGGTTCGCTGGTGGTATTCAGCAGGTAAATGGCATGGCTGATTCGGCGTTCTGTCACAAAATCAGTGAGTGTTGTGCCGGTTTCCCGCTTAAAAAGAGTGGAAAGGTAACTCTTATGTACAGAAAGCTGGTCTGACAGTGTGCTCAGGCTTAGGTCGTCTTTGAGGTTTAGACAGATGAAATCAACCGCTTTCTGAATCAGCGGAGAGTAGGACCGTGTGGAGCGATTTTGAACCAGAAGACTGTATTTGTAAACCATTTCTCCCTGAATGGCATTCAGGCGGGACATGTTGTGCATGGTTTCCAACTGGATGGCAAAACGGGAGGAAAGCTCGTCCAAGTAGACCGGATGAACCCCGCCATACTGGGCTGCTTTCCGGCATAATGTATTGAAAATAATGAGATAATTCTTTTTGTCACGGATGGTGTCGGCAAGCCGCTGCTCCAGACCATAAGAATCCATCTGATTCAAGCATTCTTTTGCGGCAGCATAATCTCCCCGGGAAATGGCTTCCATCAGATTCTGCTCGCCTTGATACCGCTGTTCGATGCTTTTGGACACTTCATGATTTTGCCCCAGAGAATCAATGGTATCATATGACAGAGGCGGCGTTTCTTTCCATTCCTGGGTTAGAATACGGTAAGGTCCGTCATAAAGGCGGTTGCAAAGACAGATAAGCATGCTTCGCATACAGCTTTTGTCCCGAAGTACCGGAAGCGAGGTATGGTATTGGGACAAAAAAGAAAAATGAGTGTCAGGGATCTGCAGCTGTTCCGTCAGGGACCGCACAAGGCCGAGGGTGGCATCTTCTGTGGCGAAAGGGCCAATGAAAAGCACCCGCTTCTGTCCGGCATTTGGAACTGGTATGCACAGATAATGACACCAGAATAGGTCCTTGATAAAATAAACAAGATGCTTTTCATGAAAGTGTTCTTCAGGCTGAAAAAATGTGGATGCCACATCTTCATCGTATTTGAGAAGTGTGTGGCGAAGATTTAAGTCAAAGGCATCGTCCCAGGGATAGGGGGCGTCTATCAGCCGCGTATGGATACGCATTTCTTCAAAAAAATTTCTGGCAAAGTCCAATAATTCATTCTGCTCCATAAAAGCCTCCTGTTTGCTGCAAAACACCAATTAGTAGAATATTTGTATATATTAGTATAATATACGCTTTAAACAAAAACAATCTAAATATTATAGTATAAATAACAAATATTATTATGGATAAAAACGGTAAAAAAACATAAACTGAGTCACAGATAAAGGAATTGACAAGCAATCGACAAGAATCAGGAGGGTGACATGAAAAGTCAGGAAACAAGAGAAATTCCCTTTGGAATGAGGGACCGTCTGGGATACATGTTTGGCGATTTTGGAAATGATTTTACATTTTTACTTTCATCTATGTTCCTTATGAAATTTTACACAGATGTTATGGGTGTATCGGCGGCCCTGGTAGGCGCCATGATGATGATTGCCAGAATCGTGGATGCATTTACGGATGTGACCATGGGACAGATCTGCGACAGAAGCCGGCCGGGTAAAAAGGAAAATTCACTCCGTGGCTGCGTCGGATGTGCGGCCCTGTGGCATTGGCTTCCTTCTTAATGTATGCTGTGTGGTTTAAGGACATGCCCATGGGCTTTAAGGTATTCTGGATGTTCTTTACATATCTGCTCTGGGGCAGCATCTGCTATACGGGAATCAATATTCCATACGGTTCCATGGCATCTGCCATTACTGCGGATCCGAAAGAAAGAACTTCCCTTTCCAGTTTCCGCACCATCGGGGCAACGCTGGCCAATACGGTAATCGGTGTGGTTCTCCCGCTGATCGTTTATTATGAGGATGCTCAGGGAAATACGATTTTTTCCGGTGAACGAATGATGATTGCAGCTCTGCTTTGCTCCATTGGAGCGGTGATCTGTTACCTGCTTTGCTACCATATGACAACAGAACGTGTAAAATTGGAAAAAACTACAGAGAAGTTTTCTTTTGGGGAACTGATTCGTACAACGGTTTCCAACCGGGCCCTGGTGGGAATTGTGGCAGCAGCTCTTCTTCTTTTACTGGCGCAGCTGACACTGGCTGGTATGGGCAATTACATATATCCGAATTATTTTGGCAACCGTGAAGCAATGTCTACCGCAAACCTGGGTACGACCATCATTACACTGGCTCTCTCTATGGTGATCGTAAAAATTTCCGGAAAATACGGAAGAAAGGAACTCGCCGGAGCCGGAGCAGTGGTCGGAGCTGTTGCCCTGATTGCAGCATTTATTCTGCACACAGACAATGTCTGGGTTTTCGTAGGATTGTATCTGGTATCTTCTTTAGGTACTGCTATTTTTAACCTGGTATGCTGGGCAATGATTACCGACGTTATAGATGATGCGGAAGTTCGCACCGGAAAACGGTCTGACGGAACCATTTATGCAGTCTATTCCTTTGCAAGAAAATTAGGACAGGCAGCTTCCTCCGGATTGACTGGCGGTTTGCTGACCTTAGTAGGCTACTCTGCAGTCACAGCCTTTGATCCGAAGGTGGTTGACGGAATTTACAATATTACCTGTCTGGTACCCGCGGCGGGATTCCTTCTGCTGGCGCTGGCATTAAAATTCCTCTATCCGCTGGATAGAAAGAAAGTAGAAGAAAATACAAGAATTTTGAAAGAAAAGAGAGGAGAATAAACGTATGCTGTACCCTGTATTAACATCATCCCGATTATTAAGTGACCTGAGTGGAGTTTGGGATTTCAAACTGGATTACGGAAAAGGCTTTGAGGAGGAATGGTTCCAGAAGCCATTAGAGAATCCCATGACGATGCCGGTTCCGGCTGCTTACAATGACCTGAAAGAAGGGATTGACTTCAGAGATCACTATGGGTGGGTATTTTATCAGAGAACCTTTTCCGTACCGGAATTTATGAAGGCTCAGAGAGTAATGCTCCGTTTTGACGCAGTTGCTCATGGAGCGAAGGTTTATGTGAATGGAGACCTGCTCTGTGCCCATGAAGGCGGATTCCTTCCATTTGAGGTGGAGATCACGGATCTGGCCGGAAAGGGAGAATGTCTGCTGACCGTAGCTGTAAACAACATCATTGATTATACCACACTGCCGGTAGGCGGAAAAAACAATATTTTAAGCGGAGGGCTGCCTGGATTTGAGACCAAGGGACCTCAGAAACCAGTGAATAATCCAAACTTTGACTTCTTTAACTACTGCGGTATCATTCGTCCGGTAAGAATTTACACCACACCAAAGTCTTACATCAGCGACATTACCGTAACAGCAGAAGTAAACGGAGCAGATGCAGCTCTGAATTACAAGATTGATACCATAGGAACCGGGGAATGTCTGGTAGAGGTATTTGACCGGGAAGGCAATAAAGTGACAGAAGCAGCCGGATGCGAAGGTATATTAAAGATTGAACAAGTTAAACTGTGGCAGCCGTTAAATGCTTATCTTTATAATATCCGCGTGACCTTTGGCGAAGACGTTTATACACTTCCATATGGCGTCCGTACGGTCCGCATTGACGGAACAAAATTCCTGATCAATGAAAAACCATTTTATTTCAAAGGATATGGCAAACATGAGGATACCTTCCCGAATGGCCGCGGCATCAATCTGCCGATGAATACCAAAGACATTTCCCTGATGAAATGGCAGGGAGCCAACAGTTTCCGCACCAGCCATTATCCGTACAGCGAGGAAATGATGCGGCTGTGCGATCAGGAGGGGATCGTTGTCATTGACGAGACCACAGCAGTGGGTGTGAACCTGGAATTTGGCGGCGGCGCTAACTTCAATGGTCAGAAGATCAGCACCTTTGATAAAGAACATGGCGTGCAGACACAGGAACACCACAAAGAAGTGATCCGTGACCTGATTGCAAGGGATAAAAATCATGCCTGTGTTGTGATGTGGAGCATTGCAAATGAACCGGATTCTTATTCTGAGGGAGCTTATGAATATTTCGCACCTCTGTACGAACTGGCTCGCAGCCTGGATCCGCAGAAACGCCCATGTACTCTGGTCAGTGTCCAGATGGGCGGCGGTCCTGCAACGGATGTATCCGCAAAACTCAGTGATGTGATCTGCTTAAACCGCTACTATGGCTGGTATTTCGGAGCACCGGATCTGCAGGGACCGGAACTGGCCCTTCGTGAAGAACTGGATCAGTGGGCAGAATATGGTCTTCCGGTTATTTTTACAGAATACGGTGCAGATACAGTCATGGGATTCCATGATACAACTCCGGTGATGTATACTGAGGAATATCAGGTGGATTACTACAAGATGAATCACAGAGTATTCGATGACTATGATTTTGTTGTGGGAGAACAGGCATGGAACTTTGCGGACTTTGCAACCAGCCAGGGGCTTCTCCGTGTACAGGGCAACAAGAAGGGGTTATTCACCAGGGATAGAAGACCGAAACTAGCTGCCCATTACTTCAAAGAAAGATGGCATCAGATTCCGGATTTTGAATATAAGAAATAAGAAAATGGTGGGGCGCTGCCTGTAAAAGCCATGGAGTTTGTGTACTCATGCAATCAGTGGTTTCAAACTGCGAATATACTGATGTTTCTGGAGTTTATCAGCAACCAGTACTGCAATAAGCTGTGTGATCCCAGCAAGTAATAAATCAGCGTGCAGTGTTTTTTCGTTTTGGGGCACACAAACTTCATAGTAGGAAGACCACAACGCAGATGGGCTCTGCTCCCTTCCCGCTTCATTGCAGGAGACGGGTCTTTCGGACAGCAGGGAATCCCGTTTTCATTCAAAGGACAGTCAGCTTTCGGAAGAGCGATTTTGTACTTGAGTGGAATATATGTTTTCTCAGTTGAAGCATCCTGAAGAAGGTATTTATAAATTTCGATGGAATCAAAAGCAGCATCCCCAGGAAAAACTTTCGGGTTAATCAGCGGATGTTTTTGAAAGGAAGCCTTTAAAACAGGGATGAAAGCATTATAAAAGCTAATGTCCCTGACGATGCCAAGTCCGTTCGTGATGATGTGCAATTGCGAAACTCACTGACCAGAATTAATGCACATCGTATAGGAATGAATCTAAATTGAATATATTAAGCAAGATATTTTGTGCAAGGTGAATATAAAAATTCAAAGTTCAGTGAGGAGAAATGAAAAAACATGATTCAAAAAAGCTAGGTTTTACGCGGCTTTCAGAGTTTCGCAATTACCTAACGCTCCCTTAGATGGTATTTAGCGGACATAAATTTTCTCCTCCTCAAGTTGTGATTGTGTTGGTGCGGTTACCTCTATTTTACCACTTGCGGAGAGAAAATTTATATAAATTGAGTGACAAAACTCAGTAAAATCAATGGGTTCCGGCGTTTATCAAACGCCTAAAACCTAGATAAATAAGGAGAGTATAACCTTTGACAGCGCATTGGCGAGTTCCTGGTGCCCCTCTTTTGTCAGATGCATATAGTCATAGTGGTTCTGTTCCGTTACCACGGCATTGGCATCCAGATAATGGCATCCCATCAGGGAGGCGATTCCCTCAAATTCTTCGGCAAGACATTCTGATTTCTCAGCACAACCTATTCCCATGGTTTTTCCAACCGGAGTGGTCACATAGCGTTTGTCAATAGACTTGGGTGTGACCACCAGGATGTTGGGCTTTCCCATCTGCCATGCATCAGAAATGGAAGCTGCTTTAGCAATCAGGCGCTTTAGGCCCAAGGCGATGCATGTGGCAGAGGCGCCAAAACGCTCTTTGGTATCGTTTGTCCCCAGCATGATGACCAACAGGTCTACCGGCTCGTGGCTCATGAGACAGGGATAGATATAGTCTAGGCCAGATAATCCCTCGTGAATAGGATCAGGGAAGCAGGTGGTCCGGCCAGACAGCCCCTCCTCTATAATCAGATAATCGTCTCCAAGCTGTTTTTGCAAAAGACAGGTCCAACGCTCCTGCTCATCATAGCGGCTGTCGTTTGAAGCGCGGTAACCGTGGGTGTTGGAATCTCCAAAGCATACAATATGTTTTTTTTTCATCAGCGTACCTCCTGGATTTAGAGACTTTTTGTATCTGCCTCGGCCTGCTTGATATCATGAGACAGGGCCATAAGATTCTACACCATCTGCGCCTTCTCCCATTTGCCCTAGTTAGCTGGGGTGTCTATCTTTTAATATAATTTAATCGTGGCGCCGTAGGTGCCGCCGAGCCCTGCACCAACGCCCGTGAGACGGCCTACGATAAAATATTCGTCTGGTCCGTTGAATATGAGAAAATCCTTTCCACCGGTCAGCTTAAAGCGCAGGATGTCCTGGGCCGGGTCGGAAGAACATTTAATGCCGGCCGCTTTTTCATTCTCCAGCATACGCCTGAACAGACTCATGGAAAGGTGAAAGCCTGTGAGCTGTGGGATATTATAATGGAAAATGGAAGGTCAACTGCCTATGTGCTCTTGGTACGGTGCCGGAATACGCTTTCTTCGCCCATACAGTAATATACACATGGAACAGCACATCATACTTTGGTGTAATATTTTTCCAACTTTTTAAATTCAATTGTCTCCGGTATCATGGCTGCATTATATCACCTGCCATCCGAAAAAACAATAAAAAGTAAAAATCTTTTAAGGTTCCTCTGTTTGCGTTTTTTCTTTCGAGTATAGATACCTGCCTTCGCAGAGAAAAGTTGTCTATACTGAAATACCTGAATTAGTGGAAAGTGTGTTTTCCCAAGTATGAGGTGAGACGCAGATAAGTCTTTGCTGATAGAGTGTTCAATGTTTGTCCTAGACAGATAGTTTTTAAATCCATCCGGGATGACTTTTTGTCATCCCGGATTAAATGTTTAAATTTTATAATGAATATCATGATTCCCATAACGATACAGAGATAAGAATGATCAGAAGTAAGTAATTTATAAAATTGGAATGAAATATAAGCTTAGGGGGGCAGAATTTACTTTTAAATTTCTTTGGAAAATAGAAAAAAATTTCTTTTTAAAAAGAAATATTGACAAAAAATATCTTTTATATATTATATAAATATATAACATATTTAGGATATTGCGAGGCTGACCTGATTGGAGTTTGTGCATGTTGTATAGAAAAACTTGGCTTGAATATATGGAGCAAAAATTTTGTAAAGAGAGAATATGTAAATTCAAGGATTGGCAAGGGGGAGAGATAGAAAGACGGTTCCAAAAGGCGGAGAATTTATGGTATTCCGAGTCTCGCGATTACCTGATATAAAATATTTTCAAGGAGGAGAAGTCATGAAAAAAAATTTAGCTCTTGGTTTAGCAACAGCATTAGCGGTTGGAGTACTGTCTGGTTGTAGTGGAGACAAAACGGCAGAGACTACTGTGACAGAGTCAGCTATGGAATCGACAGAAGAATCTAGCGCAGCAGTGACGGAGATTACATGGTGGGCATTCCCTACATTTGGTGTAGACACTGGTTATGAGCAGGAGGTGGTTGACGCATTTAACACCTCTCATAATGACATAAAAGTTAAGGTTGAATACTTGGACTTTACATCCGGACCGGATAAACTGACAGCAGCCCTTACCTCAGACACTGCGCCCGATATCCTTTTTGATGCCCCAGGCCGTATCATTGAGTTTGGCGAGGCAGGATACCTGGTTTCCCTGGATGACATGCTGGGTGACCTTAAGAGCGACCTTACCAGCCAGTCACTTGTGGAAACCTGCGTGGGCGCGGACGGCACAGCCTGGATGTATCCGATTTCTTCCTCTCCATTCTATATGGGTCTAAATAAGGAAGCGCTGGAGAAGGCAGATGCGCTTCAGTACGTGAACCTGGAAGGCGACCGTACCTGGACAACGGAAAACTTTGTTAAGATGTGTGAAGCCCTTCGGGATGCAGCTCCCACTCAGGTTCCGGGTATTGTATACTGCGGCGGACAGGGCGGCGACCAGGGTACCCGTGCGTTGGTGAACAACTTATACGGTTCTTCCATCGTAGGTTCTGACGGAAAGTGGAACATTGACGCAAACGGCGTTAAGGCCCTTGCCCTTTTAAAGGAAATGTACGATAACAAGTCCATTGACGCTGGATTTGATATGGCAGCCGCCGATGAACTGCAGAAGTTCCAGCAGGAGACCTGCGCCATGACCTTCTGCTTTGGCACATCCGCAGAGATTACCTACGCGTCTGAAGATTATACCCAGCTCGCAGTGCCATTCCCATCCGAGGACGGCAAGCCTTCTCTGGAATACCTGGTAAACGGTTTCTGTGTATTTGACAATAAATCAGATGCCCGCGCAGCCGCAGCCAAAGAGTTTATTAAATTTATCTGTGATGATCCTGAATGGGGACCAAAGAGCGTGGTTAAGACCAATGCATTCCCGGTCCGCACCTCCTTTGGAGATTTATATCCCGGAGACGAGCACAAAGCTATGCTGGCTTCCTGGAGCCAGTACTATGGCCCATATTACAACACACGCACCGGATTTGCCGCTATGCGTCCTCTGTGGTTCAACATGCTGCAGCAGGTATTTAACGGTACCGACCCACAGGCAGCAGCAGATGAGTTTAACGCATCTGCAAACAGCAACTAACTGAAATATACCATGGACTCCCTTCCTCTGCCGGGTGCGGGGGGAGGGAATCTGCTTTCAGAGCATGTTTGGATGGGATGTTTCTTGCATCTGTTCAGAACGGAGATTTTGAACCAATCTTTAGAGAGGAATGAAAGAATATGGAAAAAACAACTGTTTCCAAGCAAAAGGAAAGAAGGCCCGGGAAGGAAAAGGCGCCGGCGCGCAGTATGGTCCTTCAGCGCAGGGAGACCATGGTCTCATATCTGTTCCTGCTTCCGGCGTTGTGTTTCTTTGTGGGATTTGTCATCACTCCTATGACAATGGGGGTTATTACCAGCTTTACCAATGCCAGCTTTGCGGATCCCAAAGGAACGTTCGTGGGTTTAGAGAATTACATCCGTCTTTTTAAAGATAAGATATTCCTGAAATCGGCTGTCAACACCGTGATCATCGTGGCAGTCTCAGTTCCCGCCGTCACTGCATTCTCCCTATGGGTAGGATCCTCTATCTACAGAATGCGTTCCGGTATCCGTTCATTTTTCCGCTGCGTCTTTTACCTGCCGGTAGTCACCGGTTCGGTAGCGGTTGTTGTGGTCTGGAAGTGGATGTTTGACAAATATGACGGTCTTCTCAATTATGTGATCAGGAGCTTTGGGGGCCAGCCTCTTCCCTGGACCGCCAGCGAATCCATGGCTTTGTGGTGTATCATCCTGATCCTGTTCACTACCTCCATTGGTCAGCCCATTGTCCTATATGTAGCTGCCCTGGGCAATGTGGACAGTTCCCTGGAGGAGGCTGCCAAAGTTGACGGCGCCAACAGCTTCCAGGTATTCTGGCGCATCAAGTGGCCATCCATCATGCCCACCACGCTGTATGTGGCTGTCATCACTACCATCAACAGCTTTCAGTGCTTTGCCCTGATTCAGCTGCTGACCTCCGGCGGGCCTAATTACAGCACCAGCACGGTTATGTACCTATTATATGAGATTGCGTTCAAGACAACCAAGGAATTTGGCTATGCCGATGCAATGGGTGTCATCCTGGCAATCGTGATCGCTCTGTTCAGTGCCCTGCAGTTTAAGGTCATGAACGGCGGAACAACAGAATAGGAGGACGGAACATATGACAGGCAAAAAGAAAATATTATCTCCTTACTATGTGGTCACGGTTATCATCCTTGCGTTCCTGGCTGTGTTTTTCCTCTTTCCCCTTTATTGGATCGTCACCGGATCTGTAAAGGAAAAGAGCGATATCATCATCAAGTCGGGTGAGATGGTCAAATGGATCCCCACCACTGTTTCCTGGGACAACTTTGCCAGGCTGTTTAAGAGCAAGACAGAGCTGTTTGGCATAGGCATGCCTATGGCGATCCGGTGGCTGTTCAATAGCGTGTTTATCTCGGCAACAGCCATGATACTTACCTGTATTACCGCATCCCTGGCAGGCTATGTCCTGGCAAAGAAACGCTTCTGGGGCAAAAAACTGATATTCAGCCTTTTCGTGTGCGCCATGGCGCTTCCCAAACAGGTTATCCTTATTCCGTTGATGAAGGAAATGTCGGATCTGGGATTGATCCACTCTGTGTGGGGCTCCATGTTTGCAGTGATCTGTCCCGTGGTGGGCTGGCCCTTTGGCGTGTTCATGATGAAACAGTTTTCTGAGAATATTCCTGTTTCCCTGCTGGAAGCTGCCCGCATTGACGGCGCCGGTGAACTGACAACCTTTATAAATGTGGCGTTCCCCATTATCAGACCGGGATTCGGCGCCTTGGCAATCTTTACCTTTATCAATTCCTGGAATGAGTATCCTCTGCAGCTGGTCATGCTGACCCAGAATGAGTCCAAGACCATTGCCCTGGGTATTGCCAGCAAGCTGAGCGAGATGTCCAATGACTTTGGACTTATTATGGCAGGAGCTGCCCTGGCTTCTGTTCCTATCATTATTGTGTTCCTTTGCTTCCAGAAGTATTTCACCCAAGGGATTACTATGGGGGCGGTCAAGGGATAGATGTTCCTTGATAGATACAGAGAGGAGAGCATACATCAAGGATAATTTTGAGCTTTATTTCCATCTCAGTGATATCTGGTAAGGGTAACTATTTGCTGGTGATAAAAGTTACAAAAGAATATGGCCTTTTAAGTGCTGATCTATTTTGATAGGGGCAGGGCCGAAAGAGGAGAAGGAAGCAGTGGCAGATATGGAAAAAGTCATGGTTGGGCCGTGTCCAGTATTTCTTGTGCAAGTTATGTGAGAATATGTTATATATAGAAACAAATCGTTAAGGAAAGAATCGAAGGTGGTGCAAACGAAAAAGCAGCTTTGATATTTCGATAACTGCCCTTTCGTTTG
>PPYF01671502.1_pt1 | contig 12762 bp, 11 predicted proteins | sample 1559871 | NCBI WGS metagenome assembly PPYF01 (sample SAMN08240021, study PRJNA423297) | Human gut metagenome, whole genome shotgun sequencing project. | reverse complement strand
GCGTCAGGTTGTAGCGGATAAGGGCGCCGTCCTGGTCCAGGAACCTTTTCCTCAACCCCGCGTAACTTTCCTGGAACATGCGGGCCAGACGGAAGATCCTGATCTCCTTGCGCACGGCGTCCGAGGTCAGCAGCGCGCGGAAATAGGAGGCGAGCCGTGACTGCGGCGCCCGCGCGTACTCGATGTCATAGGCCCTGGCTTGGAGACGGAACGTGGCCACCGCCGCCGGGACCGGGGCGACCAGGAGGATCAGCGCGATCCACCCGTTCCATGACGCGACCACCGCGGCCACGCCGAAGATCGCGATGACGGACTGGACCGCGGAACGCGCCGTATCGAACAATCCGAAGATATGCTCTCCCGTCGCCGAATCGACACGCTGTATCGTGTCGTACGTGTCGGCCGACTCGAAATCCTGGACCTCCAAGGCGCACAGCTTGCTGGTCACCTGCATGTCGGTGTCGTACGAAAGCCGTAGCGTCAGCCTGTCGCCCACGTATTTCATCAGATTGTCCAGCACGTAGGCCGTCAATATCGCGGCGGCGAGCAGCGCGAGCGACATTGTTCCACGTGGGTGAAGACTCCCGTCGGAATCGGCCACGCTGGAGACCAGGGTGCTGACGGCGAACACCTGCACGCCCGGGACAAGCCCGCGTATCACGGTCATGACGACCAGTCCGGCAAGGCTCAGGGCACCCGTGCCGCAAAGCATACGGACTGCGCACCGGAAGGACTCCCCCAACGGTGCGGCCCGCCGTCCCGCGGGAGAGGGAACAGGGGAACCCTCACCACCCGCATTCCGATCATCGCCCATCAGATGTCATCCTCCTCTTGTGTAGGTCGCGACGCAACAGCCAATACATGCTTTCTTCAAACGAATCGCCCGAAGAGCGAAGCCTATTGCAGTGCATATGAAGCATGTCCGCAACTATCCGAACCACCTGATTACGATTTTCCGACAAACGGGAAATCATCATAAAGGGTGATGGTGTGGATATGAGGCTGAATCGTCCATCGTCGTCGTGTGGCTTTGTACCGCTGTGGCTAATCTTCCTCCAGTATTCGCGTGCCGCGGCGGTAGGCTTGGCGCGAGAGGGAAGAATGTCGCAGTAGAGCTCACTGGGAACACCAAGCAAGTCCAAATAATTGATAATCGACTCAAGAGCATTACCAATATCGACGATATCATCTTCTGAAGTGTAAGATAACTTGTCATTGAGTTCCTTAACCACAAGCTCGGAGGATAGCCTGAAGGCTTCATGTATATTGTCAAGGAGTTTCCCTTTCCCGTATCGATGCGTTTCCGGGGAGTATTCGGTAATCTGCCAGCCTCGAATCAGTGCGGAGTTTCGTAGTTGCGTCGTAAGTTCAATCACTTTGGGTATAAGCTGTTCAGGTCCAGATTGTGCTTTCCATCTTAAACGTACGGAGCAGCCGTCATCGTTATAACGCACATAGAACCACGTGCTGATAATACCTTTCATATATTGTGTTTGTGTGAAATGGGCTGCGTGGATTATGAGCTCGTCAAGAAATTCCGGGACGGCCAACAAGATTATGGAAATCCATCGATCATCTCGGACTTCAATGGTGTTTGTATTTATGGGAAGTGACATCTCAACAGGGACATTCGCCTTGCATTTGATGCGACGGGATACCGAGAGGATGATTTCGGTTGATAGGCGACATTTCCCCTTGCTAGACGCTAGTTCCACTCCTTTGCAGTAATCAATGCTGCTTTTTTCTAAGCGATCGGTTCTTCCGGCTGTTTTCAACAGTTTAGCTGCCATCGCTAAAGATACCTGTGAGCGAGTATCAAAATGTAGTCTGTTGTCTCCTGAAGCGTAGATGAAATCTTCGTGAATCCCGATTTGTGACAATGCTTGTCGTAACAAACTGTAGTCTTGCTTCTTGATGGCTTCTCTTGCTGCATCGTTCAATTGTTTAGGGATGGTCCATTCAGCCGGACGTAACACCACATTGCCATAGCGAACCTCAGGAAGCCGTTTCAGGCCTTCCAATTGCGCCCAGCTGAAACCAGCCATGGCCTTGTATGAGGTCCGTGAAATATCCATAATGAGTCGAGCTTCGTTTGTAAAAGCAAGCGGAATGACCAGGCTCGGATGATTTATGACAATTCGTTCGAATTCGTGTGTGTCATCACGCCGACGTGCCAGCGCGAGCCCATGATCAGTCCCAATGATGAACAGCGAATCGAAAGGAATGTTTGCATCACTGGCATAGGTTGATGTCGCAGATTTGAATGATGCCGACACCGGGACAAGATAGTCTACCGTAGCGGATATAGGATGAGTTTCGAGCGCTGTGGCGCATCGAACACCCTGATCTTTGGCAAGATGGTTTAAAATTTCCTGCCACAATGCTCTTGTATGCTCATCCATCGTACGTTCGGTCCTCGTAAAGGTATGTCCACCCAGAGCGCACGCATCGGATCGGAGAAGAAAACTCCTCTCGTGATTTTCTTCACTCACCTGCATCGATATATCGAAGTCCGGATAGATGTCGTTCACATCGAATCTCTGCTGCAGATCAAAAAGATCCTGTTCAAATCGCTGATCTGAAATATCAATGGATTCCACCCCTCGATGTATCGTTGCTTCGCCAATCATCCTCAGTCGAAAGTCCAAATCCTCCTGCCTCCATTTTGACGGGCTCGCTCGATACGAGTCGTATGACGACGGAGCCGGATTCCCGTACCCGAACGGTGGTCCGATTCCTAATAATGGATTGAGTGCAACTGTAACTGGGATAGGATTGTTCAGCCCAAATTTTTCAACAAACTCATTGCTCCAAAGGGTAAGATTCCACACCGTGTCTGAGGCCAGCGTTGAAGTCGATATGATCGCATTTATGGCTTGCTCCAGTGTTTGTATTTCCTCCTTTTTCAGATGGATTTCACTCTGCTGATCAAGTTCCAGCTCAATAAACTCATGTCCAACTATCTCTCCCGCAGCATCTAAGATTCTCTCGCAATGCATCTCTTTTAATCGTATTGAACGCAGACAAGACCGTATCGGCGATATCGTATCTTCATCGGGATAAGGTAAGTCTATCGGGAAAGAAGCGAACAGGCTTTTATTTGCATCTGTATCGTTGTTGTCGAGAACTTCCAAAAAACCGATGTTTAATAAAGAGTCAATAAATGTCTTTATCCGCTTGCCCCATACACCATCAAGGGCATTCGTGATGAGGTCCGTCACGGCGTCTCTGCTCGCGAATCTGGTAGATTTAAAATACTTGACGATCATCGACAGTACAGGGGTACGTTTTAAACGCATATTCTTCGTGACACCACTAATTCGGTTTACCAGATGCACCCATGTGAAGGCATCACCAAATATGACAAGAGTTGGATTTAATCCGATAAGGTGAGAGGCATCGCATGTCGATTGCATTCGCAGTAGTTCGTGGAACTTCGGAGCGTAGGCAATCCGAACTTGTCCTTTCGAAATTATCGGTTCAGAACTTTTAGTATGAGAAAAATCATTTCTATAAGCTCTATGAGCAACGAATAATCCGAACGGTGTTGTTCGATTAGCATGTCTATCCAAATACTTAAATGCTCCACCAATAACCTTTTTCATTGATTGGTTATCATCGTCTAGGACAAGTTGTTGGTATAGATTGTTTGACGCATGTTCAAGCGCGAGGGCAGGCAAGCCGGAATTTACATATTCTTTTATTTCATCCTCGAAAACATTAGAATTATACAGAATTTTATTATACGATTTCAAATCGTGAGTACATATTCTGACTTGCATCAAACCATTAAACTTATAGTGTGATTTCACGGATCCTCCTATGCCCGAAGAACATAACATCGAGTTCGTCACACGTATCGGCAATGGGATCGCAGGACAGGTACAATACACTTGATATGGTTCCTGTGATGCCATTCAGAAAACCAGTATTTCGGCAATCTTCGGTCATAAGATCCTTATACGGGATATCATGTTTCAATCTTGCCACCTGATCGGCAATAAAATCCGATGATTCTTGGGATAGAGGGATTCCGTCACGTATTTGCTCCACATTGCTGATAAGAAAACGCAAAGTCAGTAGAAATCCCGCGAGGCCGTGACATAGACCAAGCTTTCCGCTTCCATAAAGGGAATCCGCGATAAGCTGCAGTTTTTCAGTAGTTAAAACTTTTTCAAGATACTCATTCATTAGATGATGTGCACGCGGCTCGATTATGGTGCATGGTAAAGCTTGTATGCTAGCTATGCGAGCCAACTGTCCATAACACCACGTACCCTCCATACCAGAAATAGGTTTGGTTTCATTCATGCTGGTTCTTTCGGGTTTTTCAGAAACAGTATGTATCCCTTCGCTGGCAGGCCCTAAGGTCATTTCAATAAGCCAAGTCACATATCTGCTTAGTTGTCGAGTGAGTTCCGAATTCATGAAAATATAATCATCACATAAGTTTATTAATCTAGGAACGATTCCCGCTACTCCATGAGCCACCCCAAAATCTATGTATCCATCTGGATATTTTTGATATAGTTCTTCGGAAGGGAAGTATTCCGAAATATAAAAATCATTTGCAGGATTTCGAGGAAGCGTTTCGAGAATAGCGGTAAGTGGTGCCGTATTTTCGAATCCACTGGTGGGATCCACCAGTTGGCATGCCGACAATGCACCTGACGCCCCGGAGATCACGTCATAAAGCGGTTGAATATATGGGCTACCAAATGACCGTCGTGAAAGAGAATCCATAATCTCAAGTTTCACTTTGCGAGCTAAACGAGAGGCTCTCTGCTTACCATTCCCTGCCGTTCTATCATAAGCGTCAAGGGCTAAGATATAACCTGTGACACCATCAAAAAGCCCATAAGATCGATAATCGGACGTTTTCCATTTTTTTGCTGCCTTTAGTAGATGCTGTTGGGACAGATCAAGGAGATCATGGGTCTCTCTCTTGCGTCCGTAGCGCCTAGTGGTCCTTGATAATTGCGTGAGCATCAAGGCGTACCCGGCATGTCCGGAGGCTATGCTGTACTGATTGTCTTCACTGATGAACTCTGCTTTCTTTGAAGCGTTTACTGCGGTTGCGACAAGCCAGTCAAGCATAGCCTCCATGTAGTCTGCATCAGATCCTACATCCCGAACATGCCTAAACATTTCTGCGTTATCATTCATTCTCTGCGGATGTCGTGCATAAAATAGTACATGTAGAGGTGCATCCGTTACATGTCCATCGTTTAATAGAAGGACATATCTTCATAGAAATCTTGAAGCAGAACGCATTGACGGTAATGAACTGAGGTGATATACTATTGCTTTTGCCTTGAATATCAAGTTCCAGCGGATCCATGAGAACTCCTTTGATCTTGTGCTTGAATCCGTCACCCCTCTTAATTGTAGTATTACATGATATGTTTGCAATGTCAACACTTTTATGTTGGATTATGAATTCCACGGCTGATATTTTGCACTCACGGATTAATGATCACTTAAGATGCAAGTCCACATGCTTCGAGACATCCTTAATGGTTCATTGGATATTGCCTTTCTCCTCTTATTTCCTTTCACCTTGACGGATTATCTCGAGAGGTTTCTTCTCATATTCGTTCCGATCTGCCATACGAACCAAACCTATCGATAGAACACCCGTCCAAGTCAAAATCATCTCGACTATAAGCCATATACGCACCATCCGGAAAAGGTGTTTTAAGAACTGTCACCGTGATCAAGGTGATAAGAAGGTCAAATATCCACGTCTTCTTCATGGTCTGAACTTTTTGCCATGTCTCGTCTTCCATCTGTATTACATGCCCCCCTTGTTTCTCTTCAGACATCTGTAAACAACGAAGCCTCCCATATTCATCATCTCGGCTATCTAATCCATCGTCGCCGATCCAGATTCGCACGGATGCCGCACCTCCCTGATCTACGTCTCGTTGAGCTTCGCAAGACGGCCGCCCTTCCTGTATCTTGCGATCATTGGCTGACCATGGCCTTCTTCGGAGTATCCCCTGAGGAATCCTTGGGGTTGTCGGCACGCTTCTTTCCCCGACTTTCCATGATCTTACGAAGGAATTCAGCACATTTAGTTTTTATCGTTCTCTTCATTTGCCAATGTCGGCGCACAAAGGCGATTAAAGAATATGCCAACGTCCTCGCCCTGCCTTCAGCAGCCTCGTCGTACTTTCCGACAATAAGCATTGGACGGCGCCGAGTTGTTCCCGCGCGCACATCGTCATTTCGGATTGGAATGACGCTTGAGCCCACTAACGGCGCATGATTCCCTTCTTATTCCCGGGGCAAGGCGTCGGTGGAACACATGCCGAAGTTCGCTCTCGCGGAATCATTCGTGTCATGGACTCCAGCCGGATCAGGCATCGGCGGGTTCGGTTTAGCGTTATCCGTCAGGTCGGATGGCACGACGTCCACGTGCCATGCCTTCGTCATCGAATCAGTCGAGCCTGTAGGATGCTGGATCGCCGTTGTCATCCCGCACCGTGATCTCGTATCCGGAGAACTGCCCGGCGTCGCTCTCGCGTGACCCCGCATCCGGATCCTTCTCGTTGGTGCATCCCATGATGTGGTTCGTCGAACACGCTGTAACGGCCCGCCAAGGCAACATCGGGCTCGCTGGTCTCGCATTCTCTTCGATGCGCCTGTCGTCGTCCATATCCGCCCCTCCTACATGTCGAGGCCGGGATCGTCGGACCTGTCGAGTCCGGGACCGTCGATGGGATCGGGCAGCGGCAGCGTGCCGGATCCGATGCCGGCCCACGGGTCGCCCTCCCATGGATCACGGCCCTGCAGGCCGGCCTCGTAGATTCTCACGTCGATGAGGTCCACGGTCTCCTTCTCATCGAGGCGCATATCGTCGAGAGGTTCCGCTTTCGTCGTTTCGCCGCCGTCGAGGCGCATGAGGCTTGGATGCGTACGCCCGTTCGGATCCATGTCGACCCCCGCGGTGAAGACGGTGCCGTTGTCGATGTCTATCAGGACCTCCACACGGGCGGGGTCCGTGGTTCCCACCGGGTTTCCGGTGTCGTTCATGCTGATGGTGACGTGCGGGTTGTCGGCGTATCGGCGTTCGAGCATGTCCGCGAGATCCATGGTCTGCCGTACCGCGTCGCGTGCCGGCCACGCATACCAGCCGGGACGCTCCCCCGTTGCCGCGGCCTGCGTTTCGCAGAGCCTTGAGGCTTCCTTCCGCTCGTCGAACGGGCCTTCGATGCCCCGTGCGTGCGCGGGCGGGTCATCGACGGAATGGTATCGTGAGATCATCCGGAACAGGTTTTCGAACGCGTCGCTTTCGGAGTCGTATGGGCCGGCATGCCAGGCCCGCGTGTCTTCGAGTCGTGCGATGTAGCCGCCGTCCGGAAGGGTCATGACGTATCCGAGCGGTGTTCCGTCGGGCATGTCGTAATAGAATCTGGGCCGTTCGTTCCGATATTTGGCGCGCATGTTCTCGCGCAGGTCGTCGAGGGAGAACCGGGTGCCGTGGTATTCGAGCCTGCCGGCCATGTCGGGCTCCTTGGGTCGGGTCGCCGTCATGGACCGGTTTTTCGCCATGTCGATGACGTCGTTGATGTCTTCGGCGTCCAGACCGGGCATGTAGTCGGCGGGATCGAGACCGCATGTGGCACAGAGCCTGGCGAACGTGTCGAGGGTGATGGTCGAACCGGCGTTGAGCCGGCTGAACATGGCGGGGCTGACACCGGCGAACCCGGCGAACGTGTTCCAACTGACGCCGAACGCCTGTCTTTTGACGTCGAGGTCCGCACGCAGACGGTTAAGGTCGATGAGCGTGTCCATTCCCGCCCCTCCTATATGCCGAGTCCGGAATCGACGGGAGCTGATACGGGGTGGATCATGGGATCGGCCGGCGGCAAAGCCCCATTCAAGGCTTCGATGGTCATGTTGGCCGGCGCATCGCGTATGGGATCGTCGTCCAGGTACGCCATTCGTTCGATCCGATCGATGCAGGCCATGCCGATGGGGGTCCAGGACGCTGCGGCGATGATGTCTTCCCGATGGTTCCAGACGAGTCGGTCCGCACCCGTCTGGTCGAGTCCCTCGAAGTCGCCGTCCTCGTTGATCCTCATGTATGTGTCGCGTTCGGGATCCCAGCCGCCGTATCGCGTCTTGCCTTTCACGTCCTCGCCGGTCAGGTTCCATCCGGCGGTGAGACGGTTGACCTGGCCGGACGGCCATATCCTGTAGTGTCCGATCACGCTTTCTGGCCTGAGCTCGTTGATTTCGTCGACCAGGTCATGCAGGAGCTGGATGTTCCGTGGCGTCCGCCGTATCCGGCCCATGCTCTCGATGGCGGTCCTGCAGGCCTCCTTGCGACGGATCTCGATGGCGATATCGGTATCCGGATCGTCGGTGTCGTTCATGTGTCCGTTCCTTCCATGACGGGATCATTCGTCCCATCATGGGGTTCACGGGCCCTTCAAACGTTTCGTCCCCGATATGGATGCGTCAGAGGGCTTGCACTTCGCATCCCGCCGACGCGGGCTTTCCGCAGTCCGTGTCTTCTTTCGTGTCCGAAACGGGAGCTAGTGCCGATATCGGCATGCCCGCGCATGGGTCGTCGGATCGTCGGCTTTCGCACAGGCGTGCGCATGCGGTTGGTCGTGGCGGAGCAACGTTCGGCCGTTCTTGCCCTCGTGCAGACACTGGAAGACGTGGGTCGGGGCGATGGATTCGCGGATACTCCTTTGAGACACTGCGCGGCCGAAGCCTGTACCGCAAGAACAACCTCCTCAACATCATCAACAGTGGAGGCCTGAGCGGCGGCTCACGGATCCTCTCCCAAGACGCGTTGTTCACCACCGAATCAACCGGTGAGGACGACGAATGGGAGCCATTCCCAGAACCAGAATACGAGGTCAACGAAACCACGGGAGAAATACTCAACTAACGATGAAGATCAGAGAAGTGAACACCATCGAGGACGCCCAGACCGTTCTGGAACTATTCGTCATCCGCGTCAGAAGAGTCGTTGAGCATTCGATGATCAAAAGCGGAGATGCGGAAAGATTCGCGGCGTATTCCTATTCCATGACCATGCAAATGGTTGAACACGCTCTACCACGCAGGAATTTCCCGCGGAACGAGGAGATCGTCGAGTCCCTTGCTGTTCGACTCCGGCCATGCATGCTGCGATCCGAATCTATATATTGGGAGAAGGTCCTCAAAGCCATCGAGCTCATCGCAAACGGATCGCTTGATGAATCCACATCAGCGAAGTTGAACGAACTTAAGCAATGGTTCAAATAATTTGAAAATAAAGAGCGAGTCTCTTATGTGATCCAGATCTACGACAATGAGGGAACCCCATCTCACAGCCGATGAACAACCAGCTCATCGCAGATGGATGGATTTACCCCGACCTTGTTCACGTCGACGCCGAAGGTGAGAAGGCTTCGACCCTTATCCTTCCCTACGAAGAACGTTACTTTGCGACCACATCGAACTGCTGCGCCCTAGCGATGAAAGTGACGGGACTGCTCGCCTTGATCACGGATCTGTCGAAAGGCATTGATTTTGGGGTATCAGAAGATGTCTGGACCAAGCAAGTCGTTTACGACGGAGGGCAACACAAAGTTGTGGCTTCGCGAATCTTTTTCGGGGAACCCGGCACCGAAATCCCCGAAGGAGACATCACCAAAGCCAAAGGATTCACTGAACTGACTCCCACGATATTCATTTCCACGATAAGTCCGAGGAATAAAGCCCCATTCTGCATCGTCGATATACATGGCCACACATTACGACAGCTTCAGGGCATCTGTGTAAGCGATCAAGGAAAACTTCTACTGACAATAGACGACTTAATAATGATCGCCGTCGAGAATGTCGGACGCGTATCAGCCGCTCATCCGAGAATCCTCAGCATACGAACAACAAAAAAGCACGAACAAGAAGCGAAGGAACTTCCTGATCTTTGATGGATCCCAATAAGACAAGCGTGTATATCTTCGTAAACAAGAAATCGCAAGGCATGACTTTGGAAATCCGACAGAAAGATTTGAGGCTGCTTCGTTGACCATCGGCCAAAACTAGTGCTTTCAAGAAATGCTAGGTGCCAGAGGTGTCTTCCCAGTGGAAGTGTGGGCGAATTCTCTTATAGCTTATTGGTCAAGCCAGTGTCATTAAGAAGGTGTTTGCCAATGTGTCCTATAATCAGTTTCCCGGTTAACTGATCCCAGCAATAATATATGCGCAATGAATTCTCATCATCCTTGCCACCTCCCGACTTTAAATGGGGAGTGATGTCGAACACGCGCTTGTCGTATGTGATTTGTCGAAGACGCATAAGTTTGGGATTTCGTTTGGTGTTCTTCCCCTCAGATAACGCGAGTTCGAACTGGCCGGGAACGTTAGGCTGCTCCTTCAGTCTTTTCTCAGGGCTTCCTGTCCCCTGATCCTCAGAGTAGATATCATAGACGGCTGTGCACATGCATAGCATTCCCTGCCATAGGAGACGGGGGTTGGTCACACAGTCCTTCAGAGCATCTTTCATCACAGCGATTCGATCGGAGTAGACGCATTCAAACATGTGAACGATGTCTTTGTCGATTCCTGGGTAATCGCGCGTGTTGGTCGAAGAGAACAGATTCGGCAAGGCGTACGTGAGTATACAGTTCAGCGATTCATTGCTTTCGCTATTTTCACCGTATCGATAGGATCTGAGTTGTTCAGACAGGCAATAGAGTTCTGATCGACTTTCACGCAATTCCCTCGCCGTCTCGACCCTTGCCTCGTCGGCTTTTTCAGCTAGATCCAGCGCATCCTCGACTTCCCGCTCAAGACGTTCCACCTCCTCTTGAAGCGAGGATGCTTTGGTCTTGGTAGCGGCAAGTATATCGTTCAGCTTCCGGATTTCCCCGGACTCGGAAAGATCCGCACTGATGCGAGTCGTTATGAGGTGGTCGACACTTGCCTGAAGCTCGTCCTGTTTACGTTTACGTGCGTCGCGTTCGGCTCGCATATCGGCAAGTCTCTTTTTGGACCGCTCAGCTGCATCGAGCGCGTCGGTCAACCTAAGCCGTGCAGATTCGAGCTTGTTTTGATAACGTTTTCTATCCAACTCGAACTTGACCTTCTCCAATGTGAGAAGGTCCTCGCCCTCGGAAAAAGTAACGTCTTCTCCCAGTGCACGTCTGAGCATGATGACGATGGGATCGGGCATATCCTCGCCCCACCATATTTTAGATGCTCCGTTTTCCCATTCATCTTTGCGTATGCTTTCCAGCTTCCTCGCGTTAAACCCGTTTTGCCTTACCGATGTTCCCCGTGGTGGGAAATACACGCTGACTCCATTCCATTGGCAATATATGTTTGACGGTCTGGTTTCCATCAAACGTCGTTCAGCGTCCGCGTCGATCGGATAACAAACCAGCGCGTTAGGGAAAATGACCCCATCCAATTCATTCAGGTCGATGGTTCTCTCATCTTTTTCGTCAACGCCGACGTAAATGATCGGATACTCTCGTCCTGGATCGTTCACTCTAGACCAGAACATCATTGCTGAATTATTGAAAGAACTTCCCCCGACACCAAGGACCATATCGTCAATGGGCATTTCAGAAACATTGCAACGTAGGTCATTCAGATCGGTTATACGACGCACGATGTTCGGAACGTTTGGCAATACCGGAGGTCTAACTCTTCCGATGAAGCGCGGCTCGTTGTAATACGAGGTGATGATACTGACCTCGCCTTTCCGTTCTTCGCCGCTTTGCCTATAGCCTATTTCAGTCGTCCAGGTTTGTTTGGCCAGACGAGTGCCGATGGTGCTGTCCCAGCCGCCTTTGATCAGTTCCTCGATGCGACATGCCCATTTCAGATCACCCGAGCCATCGTCCGCCTCGCAGATGACTGAACGAATGTGGACGTCGGCATCGTCAGAAGTAAGATATCCTCCATATTTTACCTGCTTAGTCCAAAGAATGTTGCTGTTCGGGAGATTACGATGTTTCCCGCACATCCATCCACGAATTTGATTGACTATCGCCCATAGAGGGTCGGTTTGATCCGGTGTCGGTGCGGTCTGAAAGCGACATTTATAAAAGAGTTCAGCTCCTTGGTGCATACGTCCATTATCACAGCAGTGTCGGGACGACGCACGGACGAAATCATCGGAGATGCGGATAGCGGGGGACGCGCAGTTTACGATTGTTCACGGCAATAGATCCCAAAAGGCCCCTTAGCGTCCCTGCACGAAAGGCGCCATGGCGCTCGATCGCCCATTCCTCCAAATAGTTCTAGTAGGTATTCTGAAGTAGCTTTACAAGATGGTGTTGGCCGGCATACTATAAGCCATTCATGTTTGAACGATTGGAGATCTTGGCGTTCCTACCACTTCATTGAGATATGATTGTTTGGTAATTCTTGGGTTGGCTACATTCAAGGCACAAAGACGGTTCCAACCATATACAAAGTTCAAGCAGAGTGGATAGTGGTTTGCTGCTGGTCGTGATTCCAACCACAAATTTTGCATACCCGTAATCCGGTGATGGTTGCCATGTCCGCCGTCCTTTCCGGTTTTCGAGGTCCTTTTCCTCCCCTTCCACATGCTTTACGGCCGATGCCGGCCGATTCGCGCCTGCACGATCCGCTCGACAAGGAGACTGGCGGCTGGGGTGTCGCGGCATGGACGACGTGGACATCCCCGGATCATCGGCTTATATCCGCAACCCGTTACGCGGCCTGTCGGAAGGCTCCCGTGATGGCTGCCATGCCGTTGCCTCTTCCGGTCTCGTCGAC
>PPYF01268726.1_pt1 | contig 12763 bp, 9 predicted proteins | sample 1559871 | NCBI WGS metagenome assembly PPYF01 (sample SAMN08240021, study PRJNA423297) | Human gut metagenome, whole genome shotgun sequencing project. | reverse complement strand
CGACTCAGATATGAAAGTAATGGGAAAAGCTGCCGACATGCTGGAAAAGTTTGGAATCGATTATGAGATGACGATCATCTCGGCACACCGTGAGCCTGATGTATTCTATGAATATGCGAAGTCTGCAGAAGCAAAAGACTTCAAAGTAATTATTGCAGGTGCAGGTATGGCAGCACATCTTCCGGGAATGTGTGCAGCAATTTTCCCGATGCCGGTTATCGGAATCCCAATGTCAGGGAAGAATCTGGAGGGTGTCGACGCACTCTATTCAATCGTTCAGATGCCGCCTGGAATCCCGGTTGCCACAGTTGCGATCGATGGCGGAGCAAACGCAGCTATTCTGGCTGCAAAGATTCTTGCAACCTCAGATCCTGAGCTTCTTCAGAAATTGAAGGATTACACTGCAGAAATGAAAGAAACCGTCCAGAAAAAAGCAGAAAAGCTTGAAAAAATCGGACACAAAGAATATATCAAGCAGATGTAGGCATACAGATGTCAGTGAAAATACCAGGAGGATATAGAAAATGTTGGATTATAAGACAGCCGGCGTAGATATCGAGGCAGGATATAAATCAGTAGAACTTATGAAAAAGCATGTAAAAGAAACCATGAGACCGGAAGTGTTAGGAGGGCTTGGCGGTTTTGCAGGTGCATTTGATTTAAGTGGAATCAAGAATATGGAAGAACCAGTACTTCTTTCCGGAACAGATGGATGTGGAACAAAGGTGAAGCTTGCATTTGTAATGGACAAGCATGATACGATCGGTATTGATGCTGTTGCCATGTGTGTGAATGATATCGCATGCTCTGGTGGAGAACCGTTATTCTTCCTGGATTATATTGCCTGTGGCAAGAATTACCCGGAAAAGATCGCTACGATCGTAAGCGGTGTGGCAGAGGGCTGTAAGCAGTCAGGATGTGCACTTGTAGGTGGAGAGACAGCAGAACATCCGGGACTGATGCCAGAGAATGATTACGACCTTGCAGGTTTTGCAGTCGGAGTTGTAGATAAGAAAGACATTATCGACGGTTCTGATATTAAGCCAGGTGATGTACTTGTTGCAATGCCGTCTACAGGGGTTCACAGCAATGGATTTTCACTGGTTCGTAAGGTATTCGACATTACAGAAGAATCCTTAAATACATACTATGATGAATTAGGAAAGACACTTGGCGAAGCACTTCTTGCTCCGACCAGAATTTATGTAAAAGCACTGAAGAACGTAAAAGAAGCCGGTGTAAGAGTCAAAGGATGCAGCCATATCACAGGCGGTGGATTCTATGAAAATATTCCGAGAATGCTTCCGGAAGGAATCCGTGCAGTGGTAAAGAAGGACAGCTATGAAATCCCTGCAATCTTCAACCTGATCGCAAAGACTGGCAACATTGCAGAAGAGATGATGTACAATACCTTCAATATGGGTATCGGTATGGTTGTCGCTGTCGATGAAAAGGATGTAGATGCTACAATTAAGGCAATGAAAGAAGCTGGAGATGAAGCATTTGTGGTTGGTTATGTAGAAGCAGGAGAAAAAGGAGTTACTTTATGTTAAGAGTTGCTGTACTTGTATCCGGAGGCGGAACCAATCTGCAGGCAATCATTGATGCAGTGGAAAATGGCACGATCACCAATACAGAGCTGGTCGGTGTCATCAGCAATAATAAGAACGCATATGCACTCACAAGAGCCGGGAATCATCAGATCCCGGCACAGTGCGTTTCGCCGAAGGATTTTGAGACAAGAGAAGAGTTTAACAAAGTTTTTCTTGAAAAGGTAGACGAACTGAAACCGGATCTGATCGTTCTGGCGGGATTTTTGGTTGTGATTCCGGAAGAAATGATCAGCAGATACCGAAATAAGATCATCAATATCCATCCATCTCTGATTCCGTCGTTCTGCGGAACGGGATATTATGGACTGAAGGTTCATGAGGCAGCACTTGCCAGAGGGGTAAAGGTGGTTGGAGCAACCGTACATTTTGTAGACGAAGGAACGGATACCGGTCCGATCATTCTCCAGAAGGCTGTTGAAGTAGAAGAAGGCGATACACCGGAGGTTCTGCAGAGACGAGTGATGGAGCAGGCGGAGTGGAAGATCCTTCCACATGCGATCGACCTGATCGCAAATGGAAAAGTAACAGTAAAAGATGGCAGAGTGTCAATTGCCCGTTAGAGAAGGAGGAGCACCAATGAAAGTATTGATCGTAGGCGGTGGCGGAAGAGAACACGCAATTGCATATTGTGTAGCAAAGAGCAGCAAGGTAGAGAAGATGTACTGTGCACCGGGAAATGCCGGGATTGCAGAGCTTGCAGAATGTGTACCGATTGGTGCGATGGAATTTGACAAGCTGGTTACATTTGCAAAGGAAAAAGAGATTGATCTGGCAATCGTAGGAATGGATGATCCGCTGGTTGGCGGCCTTATAGATGAATTTGAAAAAGCCGGGATCCGCGCATTCGGACCAAGAAAAAATGCAGCAATCCTGGAGGGAAGCAAGGCATTTTCAAAAGATCTGATGAAAAAATATGACATCCCGACCGCAGCATATGAGAACTTTGACAATGCAGACGAAGCGCTGGCTTATCTGGAGACAGCCAAATTTCCGATCGTTCTGAAGGCAGATGGTCTGGCACTTGGAAAAGGTGTACTGATCTGTAATACGTTGGAAGAAGCAAAAGCCGGCGTGAAAGAGATCATGCTGGACAAGAAATTCGGTGCATCCGGTAATACCATGGTTGTAGAAGAATTCATGACAGGACGTGAGGTTTCTGTTCTTTCCTTTGTAGATGGAAAGACCATCAAGACTATGACAAGCGCGCAGGATCACAAGAGAGCCAAAGACGGAGACCAGGGATTGAATACCGGTGGTATGGGAACTTTCTCACCGAGTCCTTTCTATACAAAAGAAGTTGACGAATTCTGCCGGAAATATGTGTACCAGAAGACGGTAGATGCAATGGCAGCAGAGGGAAGAGAGTTCAAGGGGATCATCTTCTTCGGACTGATGCTTACCGAAGACGGACCGAAGGTTCTGGAATACAATGCCAGATTCGGAGATCCTGAGGCACAGGTTGTTCTTCCGCGTATGAAAAATGATCTGATCGATGTGATCGAAGCCTGTATCGACGGAACACTGGATCAGGTAGATCTTCAGTTTGAAGACAATGCAGCAGTCTGTGTGGTACTTGCATCTGACGGTTATCCGGTCGCTTATGAAAAAGGACTTCCGATCACAGGTCTTGACGAGTTCAAGAAGCATGAAGGATACTATTGCTTCCATGCCGGAACCAAATTCGATGGAGACCAGATCGTGACAAACGGAGGACGTGTCCTCGGTGTGACAGCCAAAGGAGCAACGCTCAAAGAGGCCCGTGCCAATGCTTACAAAGCAACCGAATGGGTTAAATTTGATAACAAATATATGCGCCACGATATCGGAAAAGCGATTGACGAGGCTTAGGAATTTAGGGCGGGATCTTTCTTATTCAGAGGGATTTCGCCTTTTTTGAGTTAAGTGAAAAATTTAATCTTTAAGAAGTTCTAAAGATTTCATGAACTTCTTGACAAATCGGACTTTGAATACTATGATTATCAATAGTTATGGGAAAAGGCAATGAGAAAGAGGAGTATGCAGACTGATCCGAAGAAGAGAGAACCGTTCACAGGCTGAGAGACGGTTTACGGGAAGTGGTTGCAGAAGGTAGCTTTGGAGCCGGGTATCTGAAAAAGGGCGAGTAGGATATCACGGGGTGGTTTCCGTTATAGAACTGTGAGAGATACGAGATGGATTTATTTCGTGGAACAAAGGTGGTACCGCGTTTATACACGCCCTTTACATATTGTAAAGGGCTTTTTTTATTCTTTATAGAGAGCAAAAGTGCGCGGTGGACTTATAAGAGGAGGAAACAATGAGTAAGAATCTTGAAAAGACCTACAATCCGAAAGAGATTGAAGCGAAACTTTATGAAAAATGGTGTGAAGAAAAGTATTTTCACGCTGAAGTTGACAGAAGTAAAAAACCATTTACAACGGTAATGCCGCCACCGAATATCACCGGTAAGCTGCATATGGGACATGCTCTCGATAATACGCTTCAGGATATCCTGATCCGTTACAAGAGAATGCAGGGATATAATGCACTGTGGATCCCGGGAACAGACCACGCTGCAATTTCAACAGAAGTAAAGGTTACAAACCAGTTAAAGGCAGAGGGAATTGATAAGAAAGAACTCGGAAGAGAAGGATTCCTTAAGAGAACCTGGCAGTGGAAAGAAGAGTACGCAGGAACCATCGAAGGTCAGCTGAAAAAGCTTGGTGTATCCTGTGACTGGGACAGAGAACGTTTCACCATGGATGAAGGATGCTCGAATGCGGTCAAAGAAGTATTCCTTCGTCTTCACGAAAAAGGATTTATCTACAAAGGTTCCAGAATCATCAACTGGTGTCCGGTATGTAAGACTTCCCTTTCTGACGCAGAAGTTGAGCATGAGGAACAGGCAGGACATTTCTGGCACATCAAGTACCCGATCGTAGGAACAGAACGTTTCCTTGAGATCGCAACTACACGTCCGGAAACTCTGCTTGGAGATACAGCAATCGCCGTACACCCGGACGATGACAGGTACAAAGATATCGTAGGAAAGAATGTCATCCTTCCGTTAGTTGGAAGAGAAATCCCGATCGTGGCAGACGCTTACGTTGATAAAGAATTCGGAACAGGTGCGGTTAAGATCACACCGGCACATGACCCGAATGACTTTGAAGTAGGAAAGAGACATAATCTTCCGGAAATCAACATCCTGAATGATGATGCTACCATCGTAGAAGGATACGGAAGATATTCCGGAATGGATCGCTACGAAGCAAGAAAAGCAATCGTAGAAGATCTGGAAAAAGAAGGATACCTTGTAAGCATCGAAGAACATGTACACAACGTTGGAACACATGACAGATGTAAGACAACCGTTGAACCGATGATTAAACCACAGTGGTTTGTTAAGATGGATGAGCTTGCCAAACCGGCGATCAATGCGATCAAGACCGGCGAATTAAAATTCGTACCGGAACGTTTTGGTAAAATCTACCTGAACTGGCTGGAAAATATCCGTGACTGGTGTATTTCACGTCAGATCTGGTGGGGACACAGAATTCCGGCCTACTATTGTGATGAATGTGGAGAAGTGGTTGTTGCACGTGAGATGCCGGAAAAATGCCCGCATTGCGGATGCACACATCTGACACAGGATGAAGATACACTGGATACCTGGTTCAGTTCAGCACTGTGGCCGTTCTCAACACTTGGATGGCCGGAAGAGACAGAGGACTTCAAGTATTTCTATCCGACAGATGTACTGGTAACCGGTTATGATATTATTTTCTTCTGGGTAATCCGTATGGTATTCTCCGGATATGCACATACTGGAAAAGCACCGTTCCATACTGTTCTGATCCATGGACTGGTAAGGGATTCCCAGGGACGTAAGATGAGTAAATCTCTTGGAAATGGTATCGATCCGCTGGAGGTCATTGATGAGTACGGTGCAGATGCACTCCGTCTGACTCTGATCACAGGAAATGCACCCGGAAATGATATGCGTTTCTACAACGAACGTGTAGAATCCAGCCGTAACTTTGCCAATAAGGTATGGAATGCATCCAGATTTATCATGATGAACATGGAAGATAAGGTAATTTCCAAACCGGATGAGGCAGACTTTGAAGTAACCGATAAATGGATTTTATCCAAGGTAAATACACTTGCAAAAGATGTAACTGAGAACATGGATAAATTTGAACTGGGTATTGCAGTACAGAAAGTATATGACTTTATCTGGGATGAATTCTGTGACTGGTACATTGAGCTTGTAAAATACAGGATCTACCATTCTGATGAAAATTATAAGAGCGCTAATGCAGCACTTTGGACACTGAAGACGGTTCTTGGTAATGCACTGAAGATGTTACATCCATTTATGCCATTTGTAACAGAAGAAATCTATAGCGCACTGGTACCGGAGGAAAAATCTCTGATGATGTCAGACTGGCCGCAGTTTAGCGAAGACTGGTGCTATGCAGACGCTGAAAATATAACAGATCATATGAAAGAAGTTATCCGTGGTGTCAGAAATGCGCGGGCAGAAAAGAATGTACCGCCGAGCCGTAAAGCAAAGGTTTATGTAGTATGCGAAGATGAGAAGCTCTGTGAAGGATTCGAAGAACTGACAACATGTGCATGCCCGCTTATGAGTGCTTCTGAACTTGCTGTCCAGGCTGATAAGGCAGGTATTGCGGATGATGCCGTATCGATCGTAGTACCGGATGCTTCTGTATATGTACCACTGGAAGAGCTGATTGACTTCGAACAGGAAATCGAGCGTCTGACAAAAGAAGAAGAAAAGCTTACAAAAGAAATCAACCGTGCAAAGGGAATGCTTTCAAATGAAAAATTCGTCAGCAAAGCACCACAGGCAAAGGTTGATGAAGAAAAAGCAAAGCTTGAAAAGTATACACAGATGATGGAACAGGTGAAAGAACGTCTGGAGGCTTTAAAGGCAGGAAGATAATCACTGCAGGAAAGTACTAAGGCATATTCTTTTTTAGCCGGATATACCGTCAGGCGCAGCATAAACTGCGCCTGACGGTACAGAAACACGTAAGGGGTTAAAAGACGATGAAGGAAATTCATTTTAAAAAGATTCAGTGGAAAAAACCGGATCTGAAAGGAAAATGGCAGAAGCTGAAGAATATGAAGCCAGGAGATATAAAGGCGCATTTAAAAAAGCAGCATGAGCGAAGACAGCAGATTCTTGAAAAGCGGCGAAACAGCAAATTCGCAAAAAAGATGGCACCGTACTATAAGATAATGAATCGGTTCTCTTTGCCGCTTCAGGCACTGTGGGCTTGTATCATTAACTTTATCATTGAAGCACTGTCCAGACATTCTGCAATTGCAGCTTGGCAGTATATGACAGGAACACCGCTGGTATTTTTGTACAATGCCGGAATGATTTTCGTTACACTTTTAATCGCTTATCTGGTGCGACGCCGGGTGTTTACACGACTGATCATCAGTGCATTGTGGCTCTTTCTGGGTGTTGTCAACGGAGTGATGTTGGCAAAGCGTGTTACGCCGTTTAATGCACAGGATCTAAAGACATTTACAGAAGGATTGTCACTGTTTACAAACTATTTCTCGGTGGCAGAGCTTGTGATGATGGGAATTGGTGTTCCGGCACTGCTCATCTGGCTGGTTGCCATGTGGAGACGTGCCGGACAGTATGAAGGAAAGATGCACAGGATCCCGATGCTGATTATTGTTGTTGCAGCGTTTTTTGGATATTCTGTACTGACAAATGTTGCTGTAGATAAGAGGATTATTTCTACTTACTTTGGAAATATCGCATTTGCTTATCAGGATTACGGACTTCCGTATTGTTTCTCGGCCAGCCTTTTTAATACAGGTATTTCAGAACCGAATGATTATAACAAAGACACGATCGAGAAGATCACGGATAATAGAGAGATGACAGAGAGCACATCCGACAATGGTGTGAGACCGAATGTCTTGTTTGTACAGCTGGAATCTTTCTTTGATCCTATTGAATATGAGGATCTGCAGATGTCAGAGGATCCGATTCCGAATCTGCGCAAGATGTTTGAAAATTATTCTTCCGGATATTTTAAGGTTCCTTCGGTAGGGGCCGGAACAGCCAATACAGAATTTGAAGTGCTGACAGGTATGAACCTGCGTTATTTCGGACCGGGCGAGTATCCTTATAAGACAAAGCTTAAGAATCAGGTATGTGAAAGTGCAGCAACTGCATTTTCTGCATTCGGTTACGGAACCCATGCGATTCACAACAACGGTGGTAATTTCTACAGCCGTGCGAAGGTATTTAACAATATTGGTTTTGACAGCTTTACAAGTAAAGAGTTTATGAATATTCTCCAGACAACAGAGAATGGATGGTCGAAGGATGATATTCTTCTGACGCACATCAAAGACGCTCTGGACTCTACCGAGCAGGAGGATTTTGTATTTACAGTCAGTGTACAGGGACATGGAAATTATCCGACAGAAAAGGTGATTGAGAACCCGAAGATCACCGTAACAGGAGCACCGACAGAAGAGAAGAACAATGCCTGGGAATACTATGTGAACCAGGTATATGAGATGGATCAGTTTGCCGGTAATCTGGTAAAAATGATGGAAGAACGCGGTGAGCCGACTGTGGTTGTATTCTATGGTGACCATCTGCCGACAATGGGACTGGAAGCAAAGGATATGAAGAACCGTTATCTGTACAATACAAATTATGTGATCTGGGACAATCTTGGACTTCAGAAAGAGGACCGGAACATTCCGTCCTACCAGATCATGGCGGATGTGATGGACCGCCTGGGATTACATTCCGGTACGGTATTCAACTATCACCAGCAGAGACGCCAGACAAAGGATTATCTGAAGGATCTGGAGCTGTTACAGTATGATATTCTGTATGGAGACCAGTATGTATACAATGGTAAGCCGCCGATCACAGAAGGCCATATGCAGATGGGGATCAAGGAGGTTACGCTCACGGATCTTGTAGAAAATCTGGATGAGACCTATAGCCTCTACGGAACAAACTTTACTAAATGGAGCAAGGTTTACATCAATGATGAAAAGCAGGAATCTACTTTCCTCAATAATACAAGGATCGAACTTCCGGACAGTAAGCTGAAGGATGGAGACATCATTACGGTCAGCCAGGTCGGATCAAGCAATACCATCTTCAGGACTTCAAGAGAATATATTTACATGGATGGAAAAATCCTGGAATATACAGATGAAGTAAAAGAACAGAAGAATTCTGCAAAGACGGACGGCAATCAGCAGAAGACAGAAAATGCCGGACAGTCCGGAGAACAGCAGGATCAGAATAATAAAGAAGAAAAGAGCGGGCAGCAGTAGAGTTCCGCTTAAGAAAGACGGGAAAGATTGTGAAGTATGAAGAAGTAGTCCGATATATAGAGGACATACCAAAATTTACAAAGAAGCATACGCTTTTGCATACCCGTGAATTTATGAGAAGATTGGGGAATCCCTGCCAGGGAAGAAAGGTTCTTCATGTGGCAGGGACGAACGGAAAGGGAAGCGTCTGCGCATATATGCAGGCGATTCTTCTTTTTGAGGGAAAGCGTGTCGGATTTTTTACATCACCACATCTGGTGAAGCTCAACGAGAGGATCCGGATCAATGGAAAAGATATTGACGATGATACCTTCTGCCGGATTTTTACAAAGGTGCGGCAGGTGGCAGAAGAACTGGAAAAGGAAGGGCTGGAACATCCTTCTTATTTTGAATTCCTGTATGGAATGGGTATGCTTGCATTTGAAGAGAATGATGCAGAGTATATTGTACTGGAGACAGGACTTGGAGGAAGGCTGGATGCGACTAATTCCTTCGAGCATCCGTTCCTGAGCGTGATCACATCGATCGGACTGGATCACACAGAGATCCTTGGAGATACGATTGAAAAGATTGCGGGAGAAAAAGCCGGAATCATCAAAAAAGGCGTACCGGTATTTTTTGACGGATCTGATGAAAGAAGTAGTCGGGTTATAGAAGAAACTGCCGAAAATGTAGAAGCACCGTGGTATAAAATGGAAAAAGATGCGTTGAAAATTCAAGAAATTACAGATAAACATATTGCTTTTTCTATTTTGGATGAGTATGATAATAATACCGTATGGCAGGTGGCCAGCACCGGAATCTATCAGGTGATGAACGCAGCACTTGCAATCCGGGCGATGAGATATACATTTGGCGACAAGGCAGAAATCTGCAAATGGCAGAAGGTGGTTGCATCTGTTAAATGGCAGGGAAGAATGGAAGAGGTTCTTCCCGGAGTTATCTTTGACGGGGCGCATAATCTTGCGGCAATCCGTGAATTTACAAAGAGTATCCGGCTGCAAAGAGAGGCGGAAGGGGAAATCCATCCACTGATAATCCTTTTTTCAGCCGTTGCAGATAAGGATTACAGTCATATGATCGAGCTTTTATGCAGAGAATCGAAAGCAGATGCTTATGTCATTGCCAAAGTAGACAATAAAAGGGGAGCGCAGGCAGATACACTTGCCGCGTTGTTCCGGAAGTATACAGACAGACCGGTCTATCGGGAGGACACGCTTGCTGATGCATTTACACGTGCATTGAATGAAAAGGGCAGCGAAGGGAAACTTTACTGTCTGGGGTCGCTCTATCTGGTAGGGGAGTTAAAAGAACTGATAGGAGGAGAAGATGCTTAATTTTGAAGAAGAACTTAAGAAGTTCAAACCAAGTCTGGAAGTAGAAGATATCGAGAATGCAGTATATCAGGAGGATCTGTCTGATATGACAGATATCTTAAGAGAGATGATGGATCAGAAAAAATAGGGGAGATTTTGATGGACTATAAGCAGAAACTCGAGTACCAGTCGAACTACTGGTACAATGATGGACTGAAGAAAGCGCAGATCCGGGATCTGTCCGGGGCAATTGTGTCGTTAAAAAGAAGTTTGCAGTTTAACAGAGAAAATATCACAGCGAGGAATCTTCTCGGACTTGTCTATTATGGACGTGGAGAAGTAGCGGAGGCTCTTGTAGAGTGGATCATCAGTAAAAACTTCAGGGCTTCAGAGAATATTGCCAGCTACTATATCAGTAAGGTTCAGGATAATCCAAGTGAGCTGGAGAAAGTGAATCAGGCAGTTCACAAATACAACCAGTGTCTTGGATACTGCAGACAGAATGGAGAAGATCTTGCGATCATCCAGCTGAAAAAGGTGGTTGTGGCACATCCGTCTTTCCTGAAGGCATATCAGCTTCTGGCACTTCTTTATATGCATTCCGGACAGTATTCCAAAGCAAGACAGAGCCTGAAGACGGCACTCAAGCTGGATGTGACGAATGATATTACGCTCCGGTATATGCATGAGCTGAACCGTCAGCGGAATCGGCAGGTTGCACATATTAAAGAGGAAAAGCATGGCAGACAGTCGGTTGTCACATACAATCTGGGAAATGAGACGATCATCCAGCCTGCAGCAACACTGCGAGACAATGCGGCAGTGATGACAGTTGTCAATATTCTGATCGGTATGGTGGTTGGAGCGGCAGTGGTGTGGTTCCTGATCGCTCCGGCGGTAAACCAGACAAAGTCGTCTACAAAAAACCGGAATGTCATTGCACTAAGCGAGCAGATAGCTTCACAGAAGACACAGATCCAGACGCTTAAGGATGAACTGGAGGGATACCGTAACAGCAGTGATGAGGTAGAATCGGCAAAGCAGACCGCCGCATCCACACAGGACAGCTATGATGCCCTGATCAAGGTATATCAGCAGTATTATGGCGGAACAACGAGCAATGCGGATATGGCAGATACGTTGCTTGGACTGAACAGGGATTCGTTGGGAGAAGAGGGACAGAAAATCTACGATTCGATCTCCGGTTCCGTGTTCCCGCGAGTATGTGTGAGCCTGTATTCGACTGCGCAGTATGAAGTGCAGAGTGGAAATTATGATGATGCCATTTCGGATCTTGAAAAGATCCAGAAGATGGATGACTCTTATAGTGATGGTGGTGTGTACAAGCTTCTTGGAGACGCGTATGCCGGTAAAGGTGATAAGGACAATGCAAAGAGCAATTACGAAAAAGCAGCGACCGATTATCCGGGAACACAGGCAGCATATTCGGCACAGAGCGCACTGGATGCAATGGGATCAGATGGAACTTCGGAGAATACTTCCGGTGGAACAGGCACCCAGGGACAATAAAATATAAAAGGCACAAAAGAGAAAGTAGCGAAAAAAGGCGTTACTTTCTCTTTTGTTTTATAGGAAATTCCGAAGGAACTTCCTATAAAACAAAAGGCACTATGTGCCGTAAATGCGCACTCTTTTTATAAATCCATCAAGGCTATTGGCGTATTTGTATAAATAAAAAAGACAGAAAGGGGTTTAAGCAAAAATGCAGTATCAGATCAAAGAAAATTGTCTTACGATTTTTCTTCCGGCGGAGGTGGATCATCACAATGCGGAGGAGATCAAACGGGAGGCGGATAAGGTGATCGAGGAGCAACATATCAAATATGTGATCTTTGATTTTGGAAGAACGAATTTTATGGACAGTTCCGGGATTGGAGTGATCATGGGACGGTACCGGCATATCTTTCTTCTTGGCGGGGAAGTATGGGCGATACATACAAGTGAACGGATGCGGCAGATTCTGAATATGTCCGGCGTGACGAAGATCATACAGATTTATGAGGAGGGAATGATGTAATGGAATATTTTAACGAGATGGAAGTAGTTTTTGACAGCAGATCGGAGAATGAGGGATTTGCAAGGGTGGCAGTGGCTGCGTTTATGACGCAGATGGATCCGGTTCTGGAGGAAGTGGCAGACGTGAAGACAGCGGTTTCCGAAGCAGTGACAAACAGTATTATTCATGGATATGAGGGACGGACGTCCGGAAAGATCACGGTCTGGTGCGGGATTGAAAAAGATAAGAAGACCATTCTAGTCACAGTGAAGGATCAGGGCATCGGTATCGAAAACGTGGAGCAGGCGATGGAGCCACTCTATACGACCAGGCCGGATATGGATCGGTCCGGGATGGGATTTGCATTTATGGAAGCATTTATGGATGAAGTACAGGTGGAATCTGTGCCTGGAAAAGGGACTACGGTTTGGATGAAGAAAACGACAGGAGGGGAAAAGAAGGAAGCTGTATGGACC
>PPYF01220720.1_pt1 | contig 12764 bp, 9 predicted proteins | sample 1559871 | NCBI WGS metagenome assembly PPYF01 (sample SAMN08240021, study PRJNA423297) | Human gut metagenome, whole genome shotgun sequencing project. | reverse complement strand
TCAGAATTCCTTCGCCATAAACATCTACAAGCACACCATGAATGGAAATACATGGAGCCAGCTGAACACCAAGCCAGCGGATAATCTCTGCCATCAGACTGGAAGTGGTTCTCTCTGTAACAAATGTCGGCACATTGTATTTGATTGCCATATCGATCATGTCCTGTGAGGGCTTGGTCATCGTACTGAAGATAACGCATGGAATCTTACTTGAAATAAAACGTTCATATTTCATCATTCTCTTTTCATCACTGAGCTGCATCAGATATGTGTACTCTACATAACCAATGATCTGAACACGTTCATTTGCAAAATGCTCCAGATAACCGGTCAGCTGCAGTGCCGGACGGTTGATTTCCGCCGTCATGATCCGCATCTCGGACAGATCAATTTCAGGAGTCAGATTTGTAAGGTTAAGCTCCTGTACCATCTTTGTCATCAATACACCTTTCATAATGTGTTCTCCTTTAATGTTTATTTATTCGGGTGAAAAAATTCATACACCTGTTTTGCACTTCCTATATTCATTGACTCCGTCTCTGCAAGTTCTTCTACCGTTGCATCACGGATTCCTTCTATCGAACGGTAACGTCGCATCAGAGCTTTTCGTCTCCGTTCGCCGATTCCCGGAATATCATCCAGAACAGAATGAACCTGTTCTTTACTTCGAAGCGATCGATGATATTCTATTGCGAAACGGTGAGCCTCATCCTGTATTCTTGTGATCAGGCGAAATCCTTCGCTGTTGGTGTCGATTGGTATTTCAATATTATCAAAATAAAGTCCTCTCGTTCGATGATGATCATCTTTTACCATACCACAGACCGGGATCCGTATTCCAAGTTTATCAAGAACACCCAGTGCTATATTTACCTGGCCTCTTCCACCATCCATCAAAAGCAGATCCGGCATTCTGGAAAAGCTGTCAAATTCTCCGTTGCTTTCATGTGTAAACCGCCTTGTCAAAACCTCTTCCATACTTGCATAATCGTTCGGGCCCTGCACAGATTTAATGCGAAACTTACGGTAATCGCTGCGCTTTGGCTTTCCTTTCTCATAAACAACCATGGAACCTACGGACTCAAATCCACTGATATTAGAGATATCAAAAGCTTCCATTCGATTAAGACCTTTAAGGCCAAGCCAATCTTCCACTTCATGAACCGCTCCGATCGTTCTGCCTTCTTCCCTTCGAATACGCTCACGGTCCTTCTCCAGAACCATTCGCGCGTTCTCCCATGCAAGTTCAACAAGCTTTTCCTTGGTTCCTTTTTTGGGCACAACAATACGAACTTTCTGTTTTCTTCTAGATGTCAGCCATTCCTCAATAACATCCGCATCTTCTATCTCTGTCTGCAGTGTAATCTCTCCCGGAATAAATGGTGTACCGGCATAAAACTGCTTTACAAAACTGGACAATACTTGTGACCGGGTATCTCCTCTGGCCACTCTCAGATAAAAATGATCCCTTCCAATCAGCTTGCCATCACGCATAAAAAACACCTGAACAACTGCATCCTGTTCTCGCAGATCAAGGCTTTCATCCATATCACACGCTATGATATCTCTGTCTTCTTCTCCATATGCTGTAATCTTCTGCCGCTCGCCGATCTTCTGGATACTTCGTATCAGATCTCGAGCTTCTGCAGCATCCTCAAAGCGCATTTCTTCAGATGCTTTCTGCATTTTTTCAGTGAGTTGATCGATCGTTTCCTGAAAATCTCCGTTTAGAAAACGAATGACCTTCTGGATATTTTCTTTATAGGCACGCTGATCCGCATGGCCGGTACACGGGCCCATGCACTGTTTCATGTGATAATACAGGCATGGACGGTCCTTTCCACAGTCTCTCGGAAGGTTCCGATTACAAGAACGTACCTGATACAATTTACGTACCAGTTCTATGACATCTTTTACAGCGCCACCGCTGGTATATGGACCAAAATAACGATTCTTGTCTTTTTTCATTCTTCTGGCGAACAATACCCTTGGATAAGCCTCCTGAACAGTCACCTTAATAAACGGGTAACTCTTGTCATCTTTCAGCATGGTATTATATTTCGGTCGATGTTCCTTGATCAGATTGCTTTCAAGGACCAGGGCCTCCAGTTCAGAATCTGTAATGATATATTCAAATCTGGCTATGTGGGTGACCATCTGCTCAATCTTGGCACCTTTGTTACGGCTACTCTGAAAATACTGCCGCACACGGTTTTTAAGGCTGATCGCTTTTCCTACATAAATGATCTCATCCCGTTCATCGTGCATCAGATAGACACCCGGTTTCGCGGGAAGTTTTTTTAGTTCTTCTTCAATCTGAAACATATTACTCCTCAGAATCAGATTCGTCGTTGTCTGTTTCAGTCACATCAACAGCAGAAATTTCATGTACAGGTTCTGCCGGTGTTTCTTCCACTGTCAACCCTTCTGTATTTTCCACTGCTGTCCTGTCTGCAATCGTCTGTACTTCATCCGGAAGGTCATCCAGATTCTCCGGAATCTCCAGTCCTTTCTCAACCGCACGGAAGATCTTCATAAATTCCTTACCAGTGATCGTCTCTCTGCTGATGAGATATCCGGCAATCTTATCCAGTGCCTCTCTGTGCTCATTCAGAAGTCTCTTGGCTTCTTCATAAGAATAATGTAGAAGCTGCATAACCTCATGATCAATCTCTGTTGCAGTATCATCACCACAGTTCAGCACCGCACGTCCTGACAAATACTGATTTTCCTGAGATGCCAGTCCCATCAGTCCAAATTTCTGAGACATACCATACTGTGTGATCATTGCCCGTGCGACTTTAGTTGCCTGTTCAATATCATTGGCAGCACCGGTAGTGACCGTATCAAACACAATTTCTTCTGCTGCACGTCCGCCCAGATATCCGACCAGCATTGCTTCCAGTTCTTTCTGGGTATTAAGATATTTTTCTTCCTCAGGTACCTGCATAACATAACCAAGTGCTCCCATAGTTCTCGGCACGATCGTTATTTTCTGCACAGGTTCTGCATCTTTCTGTAATGCATTGACAAGCGCATGGCCAACTTCATGATAGGAAACTATTTTTCTTTCCTGCGGGCTTAAGATACGATCTTTCTTCTCTTTACCAACAAGTACAACTTCAACAGATTCCTGAAGATCTTTCTGCGAAACAGCTCTGCGGCCATTTTTGACAGCAAGGATTGCAGCTTCATTGATCATATTGGCAAGATCCGATCCCACAGCCCCTGATGTAGCAAGCGCAATTGCTTCCAGATTGACCGTTTCATCTAGCATGACGTTTTTGGCATGGACTTTGAGAATTTCCACACGTCCTTTCAGATCCGGGCGATCAACAATGATACGTCTGTCAAAACGGCCAGGACGCAGAAGTGCCGGATCCAGTACTTCCGGACGATTGGTTGCCGCGAGGATCAGAAGACCTTTTGAAGTATCAAATCCATCCATTTCCGCAAGCAGCTGATTCAGTGTCTGCTCACGTTCATCATTGCCTCCACCGTAACGTGAATCACGGCTTTTACCGATTGCATCGATTTCATCGATAAATACGATACATGGTGCATTTTTCTTCGCTTCTTCAAACAGGTCCCTTACTCGGGATGCACCTACACCAACAAACATCTCTACAAATTCCGAACCAGAAAGTGAAAAGAACGGTACATTCGCTTCGCCTGCTACTGCCTTGGCAAGAAGTGTCTTACCTGTTCCCGGAGGTCCTACAAGAAGTGCTCCTTTCGGAAGTTTTGCACCAATTGCAGTATATTTGCCCGGATTATGCAGAAAATCCACAACTTCCTGCAAAGATTCTTTTGCTTCTTCCTGTCCTGCAACATCTTTAAATGTCACTCCGGTTTCTTTTTGAATATAAGCTTTTGCCCTGCTCTTACCGACACCCATGATGCCGTTTCCACCTTTGTTCATCCGCCGCATAAAGAACATCAGCATGAAAAACAGAACTACTGTCGGCAGCAGAACACTGATCATGGTCGAAACAAATTCTCCCATAGCATCCGGCTGTTCATAATGAAATACGATATCCGTTCCCTCCAGACGTTTTGTAAGGGCGTCTGCATCCTCCATCTGATTTACTTTATAACTTACATTCTGGTAGTAGGATTTCTGGATCTTAGGTACAACAGTCAGCACACCTGACTGAAGGGTAACTTCTTTTATCTGATCCTTCTCTACCATTTCGATAAATTTATCATATGTGATCTCACTGGACTTGTCACTCATCATGTCTGTTACAAAGCTCAGGCATACCAGTGAAATCAGCAGACAAATCAAAAAAGCCAGAATAGACTGGCGGTTTTTATTCGGTCCCTGATTACCAGGATTGTTTCGATTCGGACGGTTTCGATCCGGCCGATTGTCCATCTGATTGTTCATTCTTGTCCTCCTCTTGTTATCTTCTCTATTATAAAGAGATTTCCTGTATAAATCAACTGGAAAACTGTGAATGTTTGCCGTACATTACTTGCCTGTGAACAGTAAGTGTAGTATACTATCAACGTGGTAGCCGGAAGTTTGTTCCGGCTAAATGTGATGGGAAAGGAAAACGATAAATGAAAATTGGATTTGATAATGACAAGTATCTGACCATGCAGTCCGAACATATTCGTGACCGCATCAGCAAATTTGACAACAAACTTTATCTGGAATTCGGCGGAAAACTTTTTGATGATTATCATGCTTCCCGTGTTCTTCCAGGCTTCGAACCTGACAGTAAGCTACGTATGCTCATGCAGCTGAGCGATCAGGCAGAGATCGTTATCGTTATCAGTGCTGCAGATATTGACAAAAACAAAATGCGAGGAGACCTTGGTATTACTTACGATGAAGATGTTCTGCGTCTGATCGATGCCTTTACAGAACGTGGTCTCTATGTAGGCAGTGTATGCATTACACGTTATGCCGGTCAGGAAAGTGCTGATCATTTCAAGAAACGTCTTGAAAAACTCGGCATCAAAGTATATTTCCACTACAGTATTCCCGGATATCCAAGCAATATCCCTCTTATCGTAAGTGATGAAGGATATGGAAAGAACGAATATATCGAGACCACAAGACCGCTGGTAGTTATCACTGCACCAGGACCGGGAAGCGGAAAAATGGCAACCTGTCTTTCCCAGCTGTATCACGAATACAAACGCGGAGTAGCTGCCGGTTATGCCAAATTTGAAACATTCCCAATCTGGAACATTCCGCTGAAACATCCGGTCAATCTGGCATACGAAGCAGCAACTGCTGACCTGAATGATGTAAATATGATCGACCCGTTCCATCTGGAAGCTTACGGCAAAACAACGGTCAACTATAACCGTGATGTGGAGATTTTCCCGGTTCTCCAGGCAATGTTCGAAAAGATCATGGGCGAGTGCCCTTACAAATCACCTACTGACATGGGTGTAAATATGGCCGGAAACTGTATCGTAGATGATGAAGCCTGCTGTGAAGCATCACGCCAGGAGATTATCCGCCGCTACTATAAGAGCTGTGCAGCGCTTCTCGCCGGTACAGGTACTGAAGAAGAAATCCGTAAGATCGAACTGCTTCTGAAACAGGCTCATGCCTCTCTGGAAGACCGTAAAGTTGTTCCGGCAAGCCTTCAGAAAGAAAAAGAAACCGAAGGTCCTGCTGCCGCTCTGGAGCTGCCTGACGGACGTATGATCTTCGGCAAAACTTCTGAACTGCTCGGTGCCTCCTCTGCCCTTCTTCTGAATGCATTGAAAGAGCTGGCTGGTATTCCTCATGAGAACCATGTAATCTCACCAGAAGCAATACGACCGATTCAGGAATTAAAGACGCAGTATCTCGGAAGCAAAAACCCACGTCTTCATACTGACGAGACACTGATCGCACTTTCCGTCAGCGCAGCAAATAATCCGGAAGCACGCAAGGCACTGGAACAGTTACCATCTCTTCGTGGCTGCCAGGCGCATACCTCTGTCATGCTGTCTTCTGTTGATATCTGGGAGTTCCGCAAACTTGGCATTGAACTGACCTGCGAGCCAAAATTTGAAAAAGAAAAAATATATCATTAATTCAATCAACTTTCATCAGATTCCAAAAAATCCCCGATACCGTAATGGTATCGGGGATCTTTATATATATGCTTCTGAGATTTAGTCTTCGTATCCGTTCGGATTCTTCTGCTGGAAATTCCAGGAATCTGCACACATATCTTTGATATCGTACTCTGCTTCCCAGCCAAGTTCTTTCTTTGCTTTGGTCGCATCAGAATAACATGTCGCAACATCACCTGCACGACGTGGTTTGATAGAGTAAGGAATTTTGATTCCTGTCGCAGCTTCAAAATTCTTAACGATGTCAAGGACGCTGTATCCTTTGCCTGTTCCCAGATTGTAAATACTGAGTCCGGAATTATCTTCCAGTTTCTTAACTGCTTTTACATGTCCCTTTGCAAGGTCAACTACATGAATGTAATCTCTCACTCCGGTTCCATCCGGTGTATCATAATCATTACCAAATACTCCAAGCTCTTTCAGCTTACCAACTGCAACCTGTGTGATATATGGCATCAGGTTGTTCGGAATACCGTTCGGATTCTCACCGATAAGGCCACTCTTATGAGCACCGATCGGATTGAAGTAACGAAGAAGTACTACATTCCATTCCGGATCTGCTTTCTGGATATCTGTAAGAATCTGCTCCAGCATGGATTTGGTCCAGCCATAAGGATTGGTACACTGTCCTTTCGGGCATTCTTCTGTGATCGGAATAATTGCCGGATCGCCATATACAGTTGCTGAAGAGGAGAAAATAATATTTTTGACACCATGTTTTCTCATCACATCTACAAGAGTAAGTGTACCGGCAATATTGTTCTCATAATATTCCCAAGGTTTTACAACAGACTCTCCGACTGCTTTCAATCCTGCAAAATGTATACAGGAATCAATGTCTTCCTTTTCAAAAACTTCATTCAATCCTTCACGATCAAGAATATCTTTTTTATAAAACTTCACTGGCTTACCTGTGATCTTTTCTACTCGTTCCAGGCTTTTTTCACTGGAGTTGCTTAAATTATCCAGAACAACCACATCATATCCTGCATTCTGCAGCTCTACCACTGTGTGACTTCCAATAAAACCTGCTCCACCTGTTACTAAAATTGCCATGATTTATCTCCTCCTGACGTTTGCTTTAGTTCTGCTTTATTTCGATGTCATTGTATCACCATTCTTTTTTTTTCACAATATATTCCAGAAGTATCCCTCAGATTTTACTAAAACTCCCTCAGATTTTACTATTACCAGAATATTTGTGAGGATTTTATTTATCCCATATACCCGAACTTCTGCATTCTTGTGTTTGTGCAATCTGTCATTCCATATTTTTGTGCAATATATATCATTTTTTTTTGTGATTTCAGACCTTTTTTATACATTTTTTATTGACACTGTCTGGTATAAACGATATAATCAACCTAAATTCTTCGTGCTAACCACGAAACCAAACTGACGATTCTGTCAGTTTCACCAAACAAAAGGGAGGACTTATCTATGAAACGAAAAATCGCATTAGCCATGGTACTGGCAATGACCGCATCAATGGCTCAGCCTGTTCTTGCAGCAGACAGTAAAACTACTCTGGATGTTATCATCAGTCAGTATGGCACTCAGACTCAGACCTGGTGGACTCAGTTTGAGAAAGATTTTGAAGCAGAGAATCCTGATATCGATCTGAATGTGGAAATTGTTTCCTGGAATGATCTTTATACAAAAGTAAATACACTTGTTGCAAACAACAATGCACCTGATATTCTGAACATCGACGTTCTTGCAGATTATGTGGCTGATGATCTGCTGATGCCTGCTACAGAATATGCTTCTGAGGATCTCCAGGCAAAATTCTTCCCGGCATTCTGGGAAGCAAGCACAATCGATGATACTGTATACGCATTACCGATCCTGGCATCCTGCCGTGCTCTCTTCTATAATAAAGATATCCTTGATGAAGCAGGCGCTTCCGTTCCTACTACATGGGCTGAAGTTCAGGAAACAGCACAGAAGATCAAAGATAAATTCGGTGATGACGTTTATCCATGGGGTATTGATATGACAACTGACGAAGGTCAGGCTGCATTCTCCTATTATACATGGAACAACGGTGGTGGATTTGTAGACGAAAACGGTGACTGGGCTCTGAACAGTGACAAGAACGTTGAAGCTCTTAACTTTGCAATCGGTCTTGTAAACGATGGATATACAAACTCTGACCCGGCCAACGAAACACGTTATGATCTTCAGGATATGTTCGGTGCAGGAAAAGTTGCTATGATGATCGGACCGAACAACATTCCTACTTATCTTTCTGATGGCGGATATGACATCAACTACGATGTAACTACTATCCCGGCTAACGAAGGATGTGACTCTGTTGCAATGGGTGTTTGCGACCGTCTCGAGGTATTCAAAGATGACTCCGCTGAAGATCAGGAAGCTCGTACAGCTGCCATCAGTAAATTCTTCGACTTCTTCTATGATGACGAACGTTACGCTGATTACATGGTATTTGAAGGATTCCTTCCTACTACTCAGACAGCAGCAGACCTTCTTGCAAAAGATGATGATACTTTCGCATCCTGGATCGATATCCTGCAGAGCTGCAACTTCTACCCGGCAACTAAGACCGAATGGGCAGATGTTAAACAGGGCGTAATCGAAGTTGAACAGAACGCACTTCTCGGTGATGACGTTCAGACACTTCTGGATGACCTTCAGGCTGATATTGCCGGCTGATCATCTTACAATTAAATGTAACTTTACCGGGAGCCGGAACATTAGTGACCGGCTCCCGCTTCTTTTGAAAATTTCTGTTAAAAACTTCTCAGAAAATTTTTAACAAATGATTTGGTGGTGTTATTATGAAAAAAAAGAAAACTCTGGCTGCTCTGGAGCCCTATCTGTGGTTGCTCCCAAGTATCCTTCTTATGACAATCTTCATACTCTTTCCAATCTTTGAAGTATTTCGTACTTCAATGAGCGAAGTGAGTAAGGCCGGACTTGTAAAAGGCTTCTGTGGATTTGACAACTTTGCAAAAGTCCTCAGAGGTTCTACCTTTAAACTGGTTCTCAAAAATACACTTGTATGGACCATTGCCGTTGTTGTGATCTCTACTGTGTTTGGTTTTATCCTGGCACTTGTACTGAACAACAAGTTCCGTTTCCGTAAAGCCGTTCGTGCAATTATTGTATTCCCATGGGCTACTTCCCTGATCATTCAGGCAGGTGTCTGGAAATTCATCATTGATAAAGATTACGGTGCACTGAATACACTTTTAATGAAAATCGGTCTGATCTCCAGCCCGGTAAACTGGACTCCTACCCCTGGTGCATATTTTGCATGGGAAATTTTTGTAGGTATCTTTGTTACCGTGCCATTCGTTACCTTCTGTGTACTTTCCGGTCTGCAGAGCATTGATAACTCTTATTATGAAGCTGCAACTGTTGATGGAGCAAATTACTGGCAAAAACTGTTTAAGATCACACTTCCGCTGGTAAAATCTTCTCTGACTGTAAGTACTGTGTTGAATATTATTTATGTATTCAACTCCTTCCCAATTATCTGGACCATTACCAAGGGTGATCCGGCAAGCCGTACCGATACCCTTGTTACATACCTTTATAAACTAGCCTTCTACAAAGGCAAATCCGGTGAAGCAGCTGCAGTCTCTGTGATTGGTTTCCTGATTCTGTGTATCTGTGCTTCTGTTTATATGGTACTTTCACTGAGAAAGGAGGATGAAGACTAATGAAAAAAACACGTGACACCAAAAGCATACTCCTTCGAGTTCTTCTTTATCTTTTTGTAATTCTGGTGGTATTGGTTACATTGTATCCATACTTTGTTATGTTCACAACAGCAGCCAAAAGCCGTGCAGAAATTTATTCCACCGATGGAACGCTCCTGCCAATCCACTGGTTGTGGCAAAATTTCAAAGACATCTGGACTCTGGCTCCACTTTCGAGATACTTTATCAATTCACTGATCGTTGCAGGTGGTTCCACTCTGATCGCGATCGTATGTGGTATCCCGGCAGCCTATGCACTTGCACGAATGAAATTCAAAGGTAAAAAAATCTTCCTGGGAATTGTCATTATTTCTCAGATGTTTGCACCGGTTGTCCTTCTGGTAGGTATCTACAAAATCATGTCCACTTTTGGCATGACAGACAGCCTCGTAGGGCTGGTATTTATCAATGCAGCATTTAACCAGGCATTTGCAATCTGGCTGCTGCGCGGTACCTTTATCTCCATTTCTCCTGAAATGGAACAGGCAGCTACCGTAGACGGCTGTGGAAAGGTTTCTGCCCTGATCCGTATCCTTCTTCCTGTAGCAGCACCTGGTATCGTTACTGCCCTGATTTTCGTATTCATCAACGCCTGGAACGAATATACCGTTGCTCTGACATTGATTTCTACAGATGTCCTGAAACCTCTGACAGTCGGTATTACAATCTTCAATGGCTACAATATGGTGGAATGGCAGTATCTGTTTGCATCCTCTCTGTTTGCAACAGTGCCAGTTATTATTCTTTTTGTCGCAATCGAGAAACACCTTGTCGGCGGTCTTACTTCCGGTGGTGTCAAAGGCTGATATGCACACTAAAAAAGCTTCGGAGCTGTTCACAAAGTTCCGAAGCTTTTTTATTTGATCATATTTAATATTATTTATATTTCTGAATGATTGCATTCATCTGCGGCAGTTTTTCCTGCATATCTTTAACAAGAGTAAGCTGTGTCCTGCAGCGGTCAAGGTTGTGCCCCTCACGATGAATATGGAAATAATGATCACCCTCCAGATGATCAGTCAGGAAACGGATCCCATTCTCAAATGTCATAAGGATCGCCCCCATCGGCAGCATGTCGATTTCTAAATCGGTCAGTGCTCCTCCACATCCTTCAATAAATCCCCTCGCATATACATCAAAAAGATGAAGATCACAGGATACCTTTGAAAGATCCTGCTCATCTTCCAGCGCAGTACTTGCTCCAAAACGAATAGAATCGCCAAAATCATTTGCAGTAAGGCCAGGCATAACCGTATCCAGATCGATGACACAGATTGCCTTTCCTGTCTCATCGTCAATCATGATATTGTTCAGTTTCGTATCATTATGTGTAACTCGAAGAGGAAGTCTTCCATCCAGCTGCAGATCATACAGTGCATGTGTCAGTTCTTCTCTTTCGAGAATAAAATCAATTTCTTTCTGAACAGAAGCAGCTCTTCCACAGATATCCTCTGCAACTGCTTTCTTAAATTTCTCCAGACGATCCGGTGTATTATGAAAATCCTTGATTGTCTCATGCAGAGTTTCTGCCGGATAATCCGCAAGAAGTCTCTGGAAATGTCCAAAAGCCACTGCACTCTGATAAAAATCATTATCATCCTTTACTGCATCATAGCAGGTCGCACCTTCTATAAAGAGATATACTCTCCAGTATTCTCCTGTAGAATCTACAAAATACGGAAGGCCATCATTACTTTTTACCAAAGTAAGCGTCTCTCTCTCCGGATCTCCGCCATTCTCGATGATCTTTTTACGAAGCCAGGCAGTAACGCCGCTGACATTCTCCATCAGTTCTACCGGTTTCTTAAAAATACTCTTACTCATTCTCTGCAGAATATAACGTTTTGTTCCCTGTGGTGTCTCGTAGGTCAGTCTGTATGTATCATTAATATGTCCACTTCCATATCGGATACATTCTTTCAGTTCACCCGGCAGTTTAAATCCATCAATTGCTTCGTGCACTTTATTACTGGTCTCCACTTATGCTTCCTCCCACAGTTTCTGCGGATACAGACCCTGATCTTTCAGATTCTGGATTGCAGTCATTACCATTGGTTTATCTTCTTTGTAAGTAACTCCATACCATTTATCTTCGGATTTTAGCACCTTGACAGTAGCTTTCTTTTCCTGAAGAAGTTCATCCACAACAAACGGAAGGAAGTATTCACCTTTCATCGGGTTATTCTTGATCGCATCATCCAGGAATGCTGTGAAACGCTCTTTTAATTCCTTAAGGATGCTGTTCGAAAATCCCCACATATTCATGGAAACAATACTGCCTTCCGGAAGCATTGTCCAAGATTTCCCATCGTCTTCTGTATATGCCGTACCTCCATCATGTTTCTCGATATGAGTACGCTCATTGATCTTGATCAGATGACCTTCCTCATCTGTCACGCATACCCCTCTGGCAACATGACCATTCTCTGTCAGAGTATTTTCCAGACGATATCCAACCATCATATAATGGTAAACATCTTCTTTTTCCTGCTCAGAAGTCAGGAAATCATATGCCATCTTAAATGCATGTACTCCATAATAGTCATCTGCATTGATAACAGCAAATGGTCCGTCAATCTCATCAATACAGCTTAAGACGGCATGACCGGTTCCCCATGGTTTTACTCTTCCCTCAGGAACAGTATATCCCTCCGGGAGATTATCAAGTTCCTGGAACACATATGCAACTTCGATCTGCTTACTCAGACGCTCTCCGATTGCTTCACGAAAAGCTTTTTCATTTTCTTTCTTTATGATAAATACAACTTTTTCAAATCCGGCTCTCACTGCATCATAAATAGAAAAATCCATAATAATATGACCTTCTTTATCGATCGGATCGATCTGTTTCAGTCCACCGTAACGGCTTCCCATTCCCGCAGCCATAACTACTAAAACTGGTTTCTTCATCAATTTTCCCTCCTGTTTCTTCATACTCTTTTAAAT
>PPYF01103348.1_pt1 | contig 12766 bp, 14 predicted proteins | sample 1559871 | NCBI WGS metagenome assembly PPYF01 (sample SAMN08240021, study PRJNA423297) | Human gut metagenome, whole genome shotgun sequencing project. | reverse complement strand
CGTTATAATCTTGTCAGAAAGTAAAGAGAATATGTTCGAAAGTTACTAGATAAATATGGTGAAGGAGGAGTCATATCATGAATGAGAAACAAAGAGCAAGAATAAATTTCATGAAAGAACGTGTTGTTAATAAAATCCCAGAAATGGATCTAGAAAATGCAAGAATTATGACGGAGAGTTTCAGGGAGACGGGTGGAGAGCCACTGGCTATTCAGAAAGCAAAGTCTTTTCGCAGACAGTGCCAGGAGAAAACAATCAAGATATGGGATCAAGAGCTGATCGTAGGATGTGCCGGAAGCAAGATGCGAGGCGGTATTCTCAGTGCAGATACTTGCTGGTCTATCTTGGACAAAGAACTGGATACCATCAATGAAAGAAAATATGATCCATTTATTTTAAAGCCGGAAGACAGACAGATGTTCTTGGATGTAGTAAAACCATTTTGGGAGGGGCGATCCACTTATGAAGCATGGCTCAAACAGATTCCAGATGATGTACGCGCATTAAGAGACAGTGGACAGATCTACATTGATAAGAAAGCTGTACGAGGCTGGGGCGAGACGACTGCCGGATACAAGCAGATTATTGATGAAGGTATTGAAAGTATCATGAATACGATCAAGGTAGAGCGAGAAGCGCTTGACCTGACGGACGCGGGAGCATTTGATAAAGATAATTATCTTCAGGCACTGCTGATTTCGGCAGAAGGCATCTGTATTATGGCTGAAAGATATGCGAAAGAAGCAGAACGTCTGGCAGAGCTGGAGAAAGACGAAGAAAGAAAAGCTGAATTATTAACGATTGCTGAGACTTGCCATCATGTACCGAGATATCCGGCAAGGACATTTCAGGAGGCAATTCAGTCATTCTACTTCTATCATATTTCGATTTTTATGGAGCAGAATGCAGCAGCATATAATCCGGGAAGAATGGATCAGTATTTTTATCCATATTACAAAGCCGATATTGAAAGTGGAAGAATCACAGAGGACGAAGGACAGGAGCTTCTGGAGTGTCTGTGGGTGAAGTTCTCTGAACCATGTGTATTCCAGGATGCAACAACAGCAAGATATTCAGCAGGATATCCAATGTTCCAGACACTGTGCTGTGGTGGCATCGATGCAGAGGGCAGAGATGCAGTTAATGATATTTCTTATATGATGTTACAGGCTACACAGGATGTGCAGCTCTATCAGCCAAACATGTGTGTAAGATACAGTATGGCTAAGAATCCGACTAAGTTTTTGAAGAAGGTTGCAGAAGTTATCAGCCTGGGTACCGGATTCCCGGCATTCTATAATGATGATGTGGGAATACGTATGTTGATGAATAAAGGTATTCCACTTAAGGAAGCATATGACTGGAATCCGGCAGGCTGTGTAGAGACAAATCTAGACGGAAGACTGCGTCACTATTCCGCATTTGCAGATATTAATCTGGGCGGTATCATTGAGTTCGCATTGACGAATGGCGTGAACCGTAAGACAGGAAGAAAGGTAGCAGCAGAGACCGGAGATCCGACTACATTTGAGACATATGAGGATTTTGAAAATGCAGTAAAAGAGCAATTAAAGTATTCTGTACGTATCTGTGTAAAGGGAAGCCATATTATCGATGATATCTGCATGGATCGAATCGTTCCGGCACTTTCCTTATCCTTCCGCGAATGTGTGAAGAGTGCCAAAGATTATGCGTGGGGCGGAGCGAAATACAACACCGGTAATGGTATCATTCTGATCGGTGTAGCGGATCTGATAAACAGTATGGAAGCAATCCGTGATCTGGTATATGACCGTAAGCTGGTCAGCATGGAAGATATGGTGAAAACTCTTGATGCTGATTTTGAAGGATATGAAGAGATTCAGAAACTTTGTAAAGAAAGTCATAAATATGGCAATGATGACGATGATGTAAATGATATTACTAGCCATATGCTTACATTTATTGCAGATGAAATTGAAAAATATCACAGTAAATTTGGACAGATGACACCTGGTATCTTACCAGTATCCGGTAATACACCATTTGGACAGGACGTTGGAGCACTGCCATCAGGAAGAAAAGCATGGATGCCACTTGCAGATGGTATCAGTCCGAATGGAGGAACAGACGTAGAAGGACCGGCAGCGGTAATTAAGTCAGTTGCAAGTATTCCACATTCAAGATATACACAGGGAACATTGCTTAATATGAAACTGGAACCGGATATGGTAAAGACTGAAAACGGTATTCGGCAGCTGATGGCACTGTTGAGAGGTTTGTGTACGTTGGATGTATATCATGTACAGTTCAACGTTATCGATAAAGAGACACTTCTTGCAGCACAGAAAAAGCCGGAAAATTACAAAGGTCTGCTGGTGCGTGTAGCTGGATATACAGCATATTTTACGGAGCTTGGAAGAGAAGTGCAGGATGAGATTATTGCTAGAACCGCACAGAGCAACTTCTGTAGCACCTGTTAACAGGAGGTAATAATGGAAAGACGGACAGGAAAGGTACTTCGGATAGAAAAAGCATCCATCCATGACGGAGATGGTCTTAGAACTGTCGTGTTCGTGAAAGGTTGCCCACTCCGGTGTCAGTGGTGTTCGACACCGGAGTCGCAGTCCATAGAATGTATGATGGATTATGGATATGATGCAACACCGGAAAGTATTATGAAGATTATACGCAAGGATGAAGTTTTTTACTTTCATTCAGGTGGTGGTGTGACAATCAGTGGCGGAGAAGTGCTTCTGCAGTCGGATTTTGTCCGAGATATTCTGAAAGAATGCAGGGATGAAGGAATCAATACAGCGATTGAATCCAGTCTGTATGGACCATATGAGGCACTGGAGAAGATGCTTCCTTATCTAAATACGGTTTTTGTGGATTTCAAACTGGCCGATGAGCAACAGCATCTAAAATATACAGGTGCATCCAATAAAATCATCAAGGACAATATCCGTCGTATGGATGCGGAGTTTACAGGAGATATTCATGTGAGAATTCCGACAATTCCTACAATTAATATGACAGAAGAAAACATGAGGCTTACGGCTGAATTTGTCAGACCATTGAAACAAGTCAGGGACATTGAATTGTTGCCATATCATAAGCTGGGAGTAGATACCTATAGAAAAATGGGGAAAAAGTATGAGCTTGAAGATATCCAGTCACCAAATCAGGAGCAGATGAGCAGCATAGCATCAAAGCTACAGGAATATCAGCCAGGATGTGCAATTAAAATCAATGGAATCTATTATAGAAAAGTATGAGTGAGGAGATAGCTAGATGATATTAAAAATAATTCAGATTATTCTGATCGTGTATGCGATCGTGGCAGGTGCCATTATTGTAAGAGATTATAAGAAGAATAAAGAAGAAGGAGTATCTAAAAAAGAGACGATACTGCATTACATCATAGGAGCAGTTGTGAACTTCTTCGATGCACTTGGAATTGGATCATTTGCAACAACAACGGCGGCCTACGGCTTGTTCCGTCTAGTAGATGACAAGAAAATTCCGGGGACATTGAATGCTGGAGTTGCAATCCCGGTCATCTTTGAAGCATTACTTTTTACTAGTTCTGTGAAAGTGGAATTCGGCACATTGATTCCGATTGTAATATGCGGAGTGTTGGGAGCTGCTATTGGCAACAAACTGGTTGCAAGGATTTCAGAAAGAACAGTTACGATTGTTATGGCATTTGGACTTCTGCTGTCAGCACTTCTGATGCTAGGAAGCAAGTTTGGAATCCTGCCGGCAGGCGGAGACGCAATTGGACTGGAAGGAATTAAACTGGTAATCGCATGTGTTGGTAACTTTATCTTTGGTGTGGCATTAAACTTCAGTATTGGTAATTTTACACCGTGTATGTGTATGATCTATATGCTGGGCATGAGTCCTCTGGTGTCATTCCCTATCATGATGTGTACCGGAGCAGTATCTACTCCGACAACAGGTCTGATGAGTCTAAAAGAAGGTCTGGTTGACCGTCATGCAGTGATGGGATTGACTGTAGGCGGTGTGTTTGGTGTAGCGGTTGCAGTATATATTGTAAAGTCAATGTCGATTTCCACATTACAGTGGATGGTAATAGTAGTAGTGCTTTATACCAGTGTCAATATGTTCCGGAGAGCTTTGAAAAAAGTGGACAAAAAAGAAGCAGTATACGGTAACAATTTGGAAACAAATTGATTATTAATGAAAAAGGATTTGAAGGAGGAAACAATAATGAAATTAGGTGGAATTGGATATGGATTGATCTCAGGAGCGATTCTTGGAGGTATTGTAAATAATGATCTTGTAAAACCTGAAAATATTACCATATCGGATAAATTTGAAGGAAGCAGAAAAAGAGCGGTAGAAGCAGGATTTACAGCTGTCGATGATAATATGATCGCAGCAAAGAATGATGTACTTCTTGTAGCAGTACAACCATGGCTGGTACCGGCTATTATGGATGAAATCAAAGATACCGTTAAGGAGAATAGAACAATCGTATGGTGTGTTGCAGCAGGTGTTACAATTGCAGAACTGGAAGAACATTTGGGGAGTGATGCGAAGATCGTACGTTGCATGCCAAATACATGTGCTCAGGTAGGCGCAGCTGTTACAGCCGTTGTACCGAATAAGAATGTAAGCAAGGAAGAGACAGAGATGATGTTAAAGCTGATCTCTGGATTTGGAATAGCAGAAATTTTGGATGAAAGCAAGCTGAATGGTATTATCCCAGTAACAGGAAGTTCTCCGGCAATGGTATTTATGCTGATTGATGCTATGGCCAATGGAGCAGCAAGAGAAGGATTTACCTGGGAGCAGGCAATCAAATTCAGTGCACAGGCTGTAAAGGGAAGTGCTGAGATGGTACTTCGTTCAGGGAAACATCCGGCAGAACTTCAGAATCAGGTATGTACACCTGGCGGAATTACGATTGAAATGGTCAAGAGATTGGAATCATTCGGATTTAGAAATGCTGTGATGGAAGCTATGCAGGCTTGTACAGAAGATCTGGATTAATCGGAAAAGCTCAGGATTGAAAATACATCTTCATATCTTTATAATAATCTCATAAAACAAGGGCGTTTTTCTTAGCGGAAGAACGCCCTCTTTCATAATATCACTTTATAAATTCACACGATCAAGAGTACAAATCAATATAGGAGTATAGGCGGTTTGGAATTGGTGGAAAACAGTTCTGGAAAGCATAAGGGAGACAGGCCAACACCGGAAGAAGTTATTAACTATGCGGTGAAGCGATTAAAAGGAAATTAGAATCTATGAAAAAGAAAATAGATGTGGTAGGCAACTTTGCTATGAATCGGGATGAATTACAGAAAAAAACCGCAAGATTAGGGGAATTAAATACATTGCTTGGTATGGATAAGAAAGAACATCCGATTTTGAATGTGGAGCCGGATGAAAGTGTGGAAGTACAGACAACAAGAAATAAGGTTGTGATGGAGCGATAGTTATAACGGTATTGGTGGGCCAATACCGCATACATAGCATGGAATATGTAAACTCTGTAAAATGCAAATTCGCACATTGGGACGAGTGTAGATGTATTTGCTTGGGAGGAGGCATATATAGGAGTTGTTAAATTTGTGATAGTAGAGAAAAAGTTTTCTTTTAATAAATAAAAAGGTTTACTTTCACACAGTAATAAAATATAATCAATGTGTGAAAGTAAGGTGGTAAAAATGAATAAAAAAGAAAAGTTAGACAACATGCTATGTGAAAAGAATGGAGTTCTTCAAACTGCCGATGTGATTGAGGCAGGAATTTCAAAAACTTATTTTATGGAATATGCAAGGAAAATGGAGTTAGAACGTGTGGCAAAAGGAATTTACTTGTCGCCGGACGCATGGGAAGATCCTTTTTATTTACTGCAAACGAGGTATCCACAGATTATTTTTTCTCATGAAACTTCACTTTATTTGTTAGGAATGGCAGAGCGAGAGCCGTTACAATTTACGGTTACTGTAAAAGCAGGATACCATGCAAAAAGTATGAAAGAGCAGAAGATAAAAGTATATCGTGTAAAAAGAGAACTTTTAGAGTTGGGAGTAGTAAATTTAGAATCACGAGAGGGACATCTTGTGAAAGCGTACAATGCGGAACGTACCGTGTGTGATTTATTACGCAGCCGCAGTAATGTAGAGATTCAGGATTTACAGTCAGCAATAAAGGAATACCTGCGAAGTAAAGAAAAAAATCTGCCGCAACTTATGCGATATGCAAAGGAGTTTCGTGTAGAAAAAATTTTAAGACCATATTTGGAGGTGTTGTTATAATGATTAAAACTTCAAGACAGTTGAAAGCGTTAGTAAGAAATTTAACAAAAGGGGATAGCTTACAGGCACAGATTATTATGCGTAACTATGTGATGGAGCGTTTCTTAGAACGGATTTCTCTTTCAAAATATAGAAACAATTTTATTTTGAAAGGGGGAATGCTAGTAGCTGCTATGGTAGGAGTGGATACTCGTTCTACAATGGATATTGATACAACCATAAAGAATATGCCACTGTCCGTAGAAAATGCAAGGGAAATGATAGAAGAAATTATTGCGGTTCCCATTGATGATGGTATGACATTTTCTATAAAAAGTGTCGGTGAAATTATGGATGAGGCAGAATATATCGGAGTACGAGTAAATCTAGAGGCTACATTGGAAACAATGCGGACGCCATTAAAAGTAGATATTTCCACCGGTGATATTATTACACCGAGAGAAGTATCGTATTCGTTTAATTTGATGTTTGAAGAACGTACTATATCTATTTTAGCCTATAATTTGGAAACAGTACTTGCAGAGAAAATGGAAACAGTAATAGCAAGAGGTGTAGCGAATACAAGATTGAGAGATTACTACGATCTGTATATTTTACAGAATGAATATACCTATGCGATTAACATGGAACAATTTAAGGCAGCGTTTTTAGCAACAAGCAAAAAGCGTAATTCCATACAACTGATAGCCGAGGGTAATAAAATTTTAAAAGAAATAGTAGATAGTGAAGTTATGCACAGACTATGGAAAAGTTATCAAAAGAAATTCAGTTACGCAGAAGATATTAGTTGGGAAATGGTAATGGATAGTATTGAAAAATTGTTTGCAGAAGTAGTGTGATAGATAATGCAATTACTGATGGATAAGCTTGAAGTTACATACAATATACTACATAGCCGAGTGGTTTTCAATATGAGAATCACCCGGCTATTTTTATGCCCTGATATTCTGAAAATTCATTTGAGAATATCAAATTATGGGCAGGAGAGGAGATGAAAATTATACCCTATATCGCGCTGGAAGTTGTGCAGGAAGTAAAGAGAATGGATTTACTGACATACCTGAAGAACTATGAACCGTAGGAACTTGTGCATTTCTCAGGGAATACCTACACAACGAGAAGTCATGACGGTTTGAAGATTTCCAACGGGAAATGGATGTGGTGGAGTCTGAGTATCCGTGGCAGATCAGTGCTGGATTATCTGATTAAGGTCAGAGGTTATTCTTTTATCGAGGCGATAGAAATCATTGCAGGACAGGCGGCAATTCAGCCGCCTGTTTCGTCCTTCACTCGGCTATCTAACACCAGTTGAGTATCTGATGAATAACCTTAAAAAAGTTGTTTAGTTTACTGTTGACAATCCAAGATTCGTTATTAAAAATGGAATTAGTGTAAATTAATCTAGTAGGAGGAAGTTTATGGTAGAGGAATTAAAAAGTATGGTCGGATTGGAAGAAACAATCTTATACGAAGGGAAACCAGATAAAAAATGTTTTATTTTTGAAAGTATATTTAATCCATTGATGCCATTTGCGATCGTTTGGGCAATATTTGATATGAGTTTTCTCCATATGAGCATGGGAGGGATGTCTTTTGTCATCATACCATTTTTGTTGCTGCATATGATGCCGGTATGGATTTATCTTGCCAGTGTGGTTTTTGCGGTTAGAAAATATAAGAATACATACTATATAGTGACAGATCATGCAGTGTATGTTTCAGGTGGTATTTTTACAATGAATCTGGAAACAAAAACATTTGCAGAATTATCTCGTGTGAACTTGCATAGAGGTATCTTTGATCAGATATTTCATGTGGGAGATGTGTTGATTACAGCAAATCAATTTACACGAAAAGGGATGCCGGCGGTAATGGGGATAAATAGTATTTCTGAGTATTCGAAAGTGTTTCAGCTTGTGAAAAAACTTCAGAAAGATATTTATTCTGATATTATGTATCCGAACGATTTGCGTCCAGAAGAGAATCATGGATATAAGACAAAATATCGTGGATAGGAATAGAGAGTTATTTTAGTTGAGTTTTCAACTTGACTTCCAAAAAAACTTAGAGTAAACTAGAAAAGAAATCAGGGGTGCCGGGAGAACCTGGCTGAGAGTAAACTACGAGAATGTTTAGACCCTTAACCTGATCTGGGTAATGCCAGCGTAGGGAGAATATTGAAACACAAAGTAGATTCTATAATGAGATAGATGAGTTTGTATACAATATAAGGCTTCCTTTCAGAGAGAAAGGAAGCTTTTTCTTCTGGAAAAGCAGTTCTTTTATGAACCCAGATATCAAATATGAAAAGAAAGAAGGAGACAAAGATGAACGCAAGTGTAGCAATTCAAACTTTACCGGAGGCAAAAAACGATGAGGAATTAATCCGTATTGTGGATGAGGTGATCGCCTATATTAAGAGCACCGGACTAAATTATTATGTAGGACCGTTTGAGACAGCAATCGAGGGAGATTATGATGAACTGATGGATATCGTGAAAGAATGTCAGCACATCGCAATCCGCGCGGGAGCACCGTCTGTGGCTGCTTACATCAAAGTGACATACAAACCTGAAGGAGATGTGCTTACTATTGAAAAGAAAGTTACAAAACATCACGAGTAAGGCATACTCTGTGGCAGCGATTGTAGTTTTGCTGTTCGTATGGCAGATACTGTCAAGTGCCGGAATTGTGCCGTCCTTTTTGCTGCCGTCGCCACTGGAGGTCGTACAGGCATTTGTGAAAGACTTTCCACTTTTGATGGAACACGCGAAAGTAACCTTAACGGAAGGTTTTTTAGGTCTGACTTTGGGAGTGGTAATCGGGTTTGTTGCTGCAGTTTTAATGGATCATTTTCAAGGATTTTACAAAGCGTTTTATCCGATTATGGTGATCACACAAACGATACCGACGATTGCGATCGCTCCGCTTCTTGTACTGTGGATGGGATACGAGATGGCGCCGAAAGTAACTTTGATTGTGATTGTGACTTTTTTCCCGATCGCAATCGGATTGTTGGAAGGATTTCAGTCGGCTGACAAAGACACGGTTAATTTACTGAAAGCGATGGGAGCGAATCGGCTTCAGATTTTTTTACATGTAAAATTTCCAAGTTCTCTCGGAAGATTTTTTGCAAGTCTTCGGATTTCGGTGTCCTACTGTGTGGTAGGGGCTGTAATCTCAGAGTGGCTTGGAGGATATAATGGTCTCGGTGTGTACATGACGCGGGTGCGAAAATCTTATGCATTTGACAAGATGTTTGCGGTTATTTTTCTGATTTCTGCAATCAGTCTGCTTTTGATGTGGCTTGTGTCAATACTTCAGAAGAAATGTATGCCTTGGGAGGAACGAAAAGGAGAATAAAAATGAAAAAGAAAATAGTAGCGTTGGCGCTTGCTGTGGCAACAGTATGTTCCTTGACAGCTTGCGGCGAAAAGAAGGAAAAACAAGAAGGAAAAGAGCTTGAGAAAATTACATTTGTGCTGGACTGGACGCCAAATACGAATCATACTGGATTATATGTGGCAGAAGAAAAAGGATATTTTGAGGATGCAGGGCTGGATGTAGAGATTGTACAGCCACCGGAAGACGGTGCAAGTGCTTTGGTTGCATCCGGAAAAGCACAGTTTGGAATTGATTTTCAAGATTCTATTGCACCTGCTTTTGCAAGTGATGATCCGCTGCCTGTGACAGCAGTTGCCACTTTGATTCAGCACAATACATCAGGTATCATTTCCAGAAAAGGGGAGGGCATGGATCGGCCTAAGGGAATGGAAGGCAAAACATATGCGACTTGGGATATGGAAGTGGAGAAAGCAATGATTAAAAACGTGGTGGAATCCGATGGTGGTGATTACAGCAAAATTAACATGATTCCGAGTAATGTGACGGACGAGGTGACTGCATTGGAATCCAAACAGGTAGATGCAATCTGGGTGTATTATGCATGGGGAGGAATTGCGACAGAAGTAAAAAATCTTCCTACAGACTATTTTGCTTTCAAAGATATCAATCCGGTATTTGACTATTATACACCGGTAATTGTTGCAAATAATGACTTTTTGGAAGAGAAACCGGACACTGCAAAAGTATTTTTGAGTGCAGTGGAGAAGGGGTATGAAGATGCGATCGCAGACCCGAAAGAGGCGGCGGATATTTTATGCGAGGCAGCGCCGGAACTTGATAAAGAGTTAGTGCTCGCAAGTCAGGAATGGCTGGCAGATCAGTATAAAGCTGAAGTAGAGCAGTGGGGTTATATCGATCCGGCGAGATGGGATGCATTTTATAAATGGCTCGGAGATAATGAGTTGATTGAGCAGGAGATTCCGGCAGGATTTGGATTCTCTAACGATTATTTGGAAAAGTAGGATGAGCAGCATGATTCGATTGGAAACCAAACAAGTGTCAAAATCGTTTGATGGAAAGAAAGTGATTGAGGATATTTCCATCTCCTTACAGAAAAATGAGATCGTGAGTCTTCTCGGCGTCAGCGGTGCTGGAAAGACGACGCTTTTTAATGTGATTTCAGGGTTGATGGAGCCGGATTCCGGGGAAGTTCTTTTAAATGGGAAGGAGATTACCGGGCAGGCGGGACATATCAGCTATATGCTGCAGAAAGATTTGCTTCTTCCATATAAAACGATTGAGGAAAATGTGGCGCTTCCGCTCATGATAAAGGGAGAGAAGAAAAAAGATGCCCTTGCAAAGGTGCGTCCGCAATTTGGACCATTTGGACTTGCGGGAACAGAAAAGAAATATCCAAGTCAGCTGTCCGGCGGAATGCGCCAACGCGCCGCACTGCTTCGGACTTATCTGTTTTCAGAAGGGGTGGCATTGTTAGATGAGCCGTTCAGTGCGCTGGATACAATCACGAAAAGTGCGATGCACAAATGGTATTTGGATATTATGAATCAGATTGAATTGTCTACTATTTTTATTACGCACGATATTGACGAGGCGATTTTGCTGTCTGACCGTATTTTTTTGATGACAGGAAAGCCGGGAAGGATTACAAAAGAGATTGTAATTCGGGAGAAAAAACCACGCGGCGGAGAGTTTAATCTGACGGAGGCATTTTTAAATTATAAAAGGGAGATCATTACCCAGTTAGGTGTGGAATAGGCAGATGTGATATGCTAGAATGAAAATAGAAACAATGCTATAACACATAGGAGGCACGCGTTATGAGTATGAAAGAGAAGATGCATACAGGAGAGCTTTATCTGCCAAATGATGAAGAGATTATGAATGAGCAGTTACAAAGACTGGAGAGGTTATATGATTTTAATGCGACACGTCCTTTAGAGCAGGAGAAGAGAACGGCGTTGCTAAAAGAGATGTTTGCGGAAATCGGTGAGGGCTGTTATATTGAACCGCCATTTCACTCTAACTTTGGTGGCGGACATGTACATTTTGGGAAAAATATTTATGCCAATTTCAATTTGACATTGGTCGATGACACTCATATTTATGTGGGTGATTATACAATGTTTGGTCCGAATGTCACAGTGGCCACGGTAGGGCATCCGATTCTGCCAGAGCTGCGCAGTCAGGGGTACCAATATAATGCGCCTGTTCATATAGGAAAGAATTGCTGGATTGGAGCAGGGGCGATTATCGTGCCGGGAATTACGATTGGAGATAATGTTGTGATTGGTGCAGGAAGCGTGGTGACAAAAGACATTCCGTCCAATGTAGTGGCAGTCGGGGTGCCATGTGAGATACTTCGCAAAGTGAATGAACATGACAGAGAATATTATTTTAAAGACCGAAAGATTGTATGGTCAGAGGATTAAATGGATGACAAAACAGGAGGATGTTTCATATGGAATTAGTAAATCATGTAGAAATCCCTGAGATTGGGCTTGGCGTTTATAAGATGGAGGCGGGAGCTGAGATGAACGAAGCAATTGGAAATGCATATCAATATGGCTACAGATTGTTTGACACAGCTCAGATGTATAAGAATGAGGAGGCATTGGGGGATGCGTTGAAAGAAAATCATATCCAAAGAGAGACTGTTTTTCTGAACAGTAAAGTGGATAATTGTAATCAGGGATATGAAAAGACCATCTCAAGTTTTCATGATTCTTTAAAAAGATTGCAAACAGATTACCTGGATTCTTTTTTGATACATTGGCCGGGATTGAATAAAGAGAGGACTTTGAGTACATGGAAGGCTTTGGAGGAACTATATAAGGCTGGGCTGATCCGGGCAATCGGTGTCTCAAATTTTGAGATCAGTCAGCTGGAGATTTTGTTAGAGAACTGTGAAACTCCTCCGATGATAAATCAAATCGAGCACACTCCTTTTTTGCATGATGAACAGTTGAATTCTTTTTGTAAAAAGAATAAAATTCAAATTATGGCATGGGGACCATTGCTTCGTGGAAAAATGGAGGATGATGGAATTAAAGAAATAGCCAGCCGCTACGCAAAAAGTCCGGCTCAATTATTGCTTCGATGGAATATTCAACAGGGAATTATTC
>PPYF01268724.1_pt1 | contig 12769 bp, 11 predicted proteins | sample 1559871 | NCBI WGS metagenome assembly PPYF01 (sample SAMN08240021, study PRJNA423297) | Human gut metagenome, whole genome shotgun sequencing project. | reverse complement strand
CAACACCAATCGCTATTCCTACCTTGACGCATCTAAAATCAAAATGGTCAAGAACAGGAAAAAGCGTACACGGCAGCTCTATGAACTTAGCATCAATCCGGTTACGATTGACGCCCGCTCAAACATAGACGAATTGCCCTCGATCCAGGCATTACTCTTTCTCCCTTGATCTCGCTCCGGGCTTTCGCACGACTGAACTGCGTTTAAATTTAATCACACCACAATAACTCTATAAGGGCAGCAAAAATTTTACTTCTGCCCAGCCGGATACCGGCATACTCTCAATTAAGGAGGAATTTTATAATGAATGACTCTCATTGCAAGAGCTACTTTAAAAGCGGCGAGGACTGCACCACCGTTCAGAACTATACCAATGTTTGGATTCAGCTGATCAATCAGCTGGAACGCTCCAAGCTGATTCTGTCCGGTGCCAGATAACTGAATATCGGTGCAAATACATAAACCCGCTTTCATCGCGCTCAAGCTGTGATGGAAGCGGGTCTTTTTATCTGTTGATTCATATTGATCGGAGGCAGAGCAAATGGAAAAGGTTGCGATTTATTGCCGACTGTCTGAAGAAGACCGCGACAAGAAACAGGAAACGGATGACAGCAACAGCATCCAAAATCAAAAGGCTATGCTGGTGGAATATTCTATCCAGCACGGCTGGGAAGTATATGACATTTACAGTGATGATAATTACGCTGGTTCTAACCGTAACAGGCCGGAATTCAATCGTTTGTTGGACGATGCCAAAGCCCATAAATTTGACATTGTTCTTTGCAAGAGCCAGTCCCGTTTTACCCGTGAAATGGTGCTGGTGGAAAAGTATATCAACGATCTCTTCCCCCTTTGGGGCGTTCGCTTTATCAGCTTGGTTGACAACGCCGATACGGCGAACAAGGGAAACAAAAAGTCTCGGCAGATCAATGGCCTGGTCAATGAATGGTATCTGGAGGACATGTCTGAAAATATCCGTGCCGTTCTCACCAATCGCCGCAAAAACGGCTTTCATATCGGCGCTTTTGCACTCTACGGCTACCAGAAAGATCCAGAGCAAAAGGGACACCTCATCATAGATGAAGAGGCAGCCGCAATCGTGCGGGAGGTGTTCACTCTCTTTTCGCAAGGGTATGGAAAAACCGCTATTGCCCGGATGCTCAATGAGCGCGGCGTCCCGAATCCCACAGAATATAAGCGGCAGCACGGCCTGCGGTACCAGCAGCCAAAGCGCAAGAACAGCACACTTTGGAAGTATTTTGCCATTTCCGATATGCTAACCAATGAAATTTACATAGGAAATATGGTACAGGGCAAGTATGGCAGCGTTTCCTATAAAACAAAGCAGAATAAACCCCGTCCTAAGGATGACTGGTATCGCGTGGAGGGGACCCATGAGGCCATCATCGACCGGGATTTGTGGGATCGGGTACAGAGGATCGTTGCCTCCCGTGCAAAACCTTTTGATGTGGGGACCGTCGGTCTGTTTGCCAGAAAAGTACGCTGTGCCCACTGTGGGTATACGATGCGTTCCTCGAAAAATCACGGCAAGCACTATCTGCAATGCTCCAACCGCCACGTGGCAAAGGACGCCTGTATCGGATCCTTCATCGCAGTTGATAAGCTGGAAAAAATCGTGATACAGGAGCTGAACGCCCTCTCACAGCGGTATCTGGATCAGGACGAACTGGAGCGCAGCATCGAGTTTGATCAGAATTTAGCGCAGCAAAAAGCGTCCTGTCTGAAGTCCAGATCAAAGCTCCAAAAGCAGCTGGAGGACAGCAGCGATTATCTGCTCACCCTCTATAAGGATAAGGTGCGGGGCATTATCGGTGAAAAGGAGTATCTCTCCATGGCAGATAATCTGTCTAAAGAGCGCGAGCGCACGGAAGATCAGATCAAAGAAGCTAACCGTCGCTTAGAGGAGCTGGAGGCCCAGATGCTTGCCGGAGATCAGCGAAAGGAGCTTATCCTGCGCTATACCCACGTAGAGCACCTGACCCGCGAGATGGTGGAAATTTTGATCGACTACATCGCCGTCGGCAAGCGGGTCCCCGGAACACGGGATGTTCCCATTGAAATTCATTGGAATTTTTAAACTCTAAAAGGAAGCACCTACCGGATACAAACACGGTAGGTGCTTCTTTTTTAACGCAGAATATCTATTTTTCATTCATTATCCGTTTCTTCGATCCGCTCCTTGACTTTCTGTGCGTCCTCTGGCAGCACTTCGCAGCTGTTCAGCAGTTTCTGATAGAATACTTTGACATCTGCATCCCCCAGGATATAAAAAACTTGGCTGTTGTTGCGTGCAGCGATAAAGAGTTTTTCCATTTCCTTCTGTGTCCACGCTGTGATCTTCCACATTTTTCTAATCACGCTGTGTGTGGTGGCAAAGTCGCGGCTGCTGGCCAAATCACTAATCAGTTCCGCTTTCTTGCGCTCGTTCTCATCCGTCCGCTTGTCCGCGTCGATTTGTTCCTTTTTATAGGTATAAAATCTGGACTCCAGCGCTTCATTTTCCGCTGTGCGGTCAATGATTGCTTTGAGCAGAGTATCAAGTTCCTTGCCCTCGGAATAATCCGCAGGGGCATAATACTTAATACGATTTTCTCGCATCATTTTATAGACTTTGGTCTTATCCTTGACATCTGCATTGTAGACACCAATGGAATATCCACCATTGACATTGACTAGCTTCATACAAGGAACGTCTGTATCGCTATCCCCGATATAGACCATATTGCGGAACGGGACACGCATCTCATCCGGTGCAAAAGAATCATTTACACCGGGGTCGTTAATATCCAAAACACCCTTTTCAATACGGAACAGGAACTGCGTCTTATTCGTGTAGTTGACCACCTGAGCCGGCCATATCGCAACATTGTTTTCATTGTAATAAAACGAACTGGCATAGATTTTTTTGAACTCTCCAGCGACAGCTGTACCTTCGATCATTTCTTTTAGCCCGGAAGAGATAATGTAGTGCTCAACAATGACTCCGCGATTTTCTCCGTATGTCCGAATACGTTCAAACCAATTTTGAACACCGGGAAACAAAGCAACTTCCGCTCCATAGTCCATGAGCTTTTGGCGCGTGAAGAGGACCCGACCTTCCGCAGTCTGCTTCATCGTTAGCATATACGCAAGGTTTTGGTCCATGTCGTTGCTGCTGGCTAAGCTGTTGGATTGCTTCCAGAATTCTCCTACATCGAAGCCGACAGATTGAATATAGCCCTGTGCCTGCATATCGTCCGGTGACAGCGTTTTATCAAAGTCATAACAGATTGCCAGTACCGGCTTTTCCTCTTTGCGCTCTCTTTTGTATTCAGTACTCATGGAAACCCTCCCCTATCGTTGATCACTCGTTGAATCCTGTCAAACCAGTTGACAGTTCTCTAATATGCGTTTATTATAACATAAAATCAGGAAAAACACATGTTTTTCTTCCGACAATATCCAACGATTCGGAAATGTTGTCCTTACAAAAGCGCAGCAGAGCAGAAGGCCCGCCTGACCTATGACAACATCCTCCGCCTGTCCGACGACCCGGACGTGAACAACGTTATCCGCTTTTTGCAGGAGCGGGAGATCGTTCACTTCCAACGCTTCGGAGAATGCCTGCGCCTGTGCAAGGAAAAAATGGACGCCAAAAACGTCTACCTCACCAACCCCGCCTTCGACGCCCCCACCGCTGCGCCGCTGACCCAGGGGTAAACTCAAGAGGAGCCCCCGGTCCGTACAATGGACTGGGGGCTCCTTTGGGGCAAACGTGCTTTTTATGCCTTTCCTACACAGATAAAACGCTGGTCTTTAAGTTTATATGCATATTCAAAATCGCTGCTGATGAACAATGTTTCAATCGTATCGGGTTCTTTTTCCACCCACTGGCACTCGCCAAACCCGATTTGCCGGATAGCAATTCTCTTATCGGTCGGCCTATCATCCACTAAAAGTGCGAATATGTCCCCCACATGGATCGGCGCATTGCTTATTTTAGTCGTTACACGATACTTTCCCACTTTTTCTAACGGGAACGCAGCAAGTACTTTTATCTCACATGCCCTGTCTTGATTCTGCGCTTTCTCATTTGGGCTCACTTTTTCATTCTTTTCCACCGCAAGCGACGGGTCACAAAGTTCGATCAAACGCCGCATGGACTCTTGGAACGCCTGAGCTTCTTCTTTGTCCGTTACCTTTCCAGCCAGCAGTTGGTCACGGATATCAAGTAAACTCTGAGCGGATTCAGGGAAAACTTGTGGCAGATCGTTTTCAGCCTTTTTATTCTTCACTTTCCCGGCAAGCAGCTGGTCGTAGATGTCCAGTAAATGCCGATTGGGCGCTGCATCCAGTTCATACTCAATATCGTTCAGCAGGGCATCGTACTCTTCTCGATTTTCCTGTTTGGTTTTCTGCCCGCACAGGAATTCTCCCGCCCGCTCCTCCAGTGGACGGCATTTATCCGCAGTTTCGTCGTTGGCCAGGTCAGACGCAGGAGCTTTGGCCTGCTCTTTTCCTTCGGTCCCCTTATATCCGATGCTGCTCAACTGTTTTTTGTAAAAGCGTCCAGCGGCATTCCAGCCAACAAACTCTGTCAGGCCGGCAGCCGTCGTCGCATTGACCGCATTTCCGAACAAGGGGACCCATCCAAGTAACACCTGAGAAGTCGCACGTCCGGCAAAAGAAGCTTCCACGCTGGAAAAAATCGCTCTCGCAGCTGATTTTGTGATTTTCTGATCAAAAACTTTTCCCAGTGCAACGATCATTCCGACCTGAAGCGGCGTGATCACTACGGTGTCGGCTGTCGGAAGTTGTGCGGTACCCAGTGCAGCAAAGCCGGCCAACGCCGCAAAACCGTGAATGATCGTATGACACTTCTGCTTTTGATCTTCCGGCATTGCTATGTTAGACATATCCATGGGGTTCTCCTTTCGTCACGTTTCCTCAAGCAGTTTTTCTTCGATCTGTTCGATCAGGCTATAGAGCATTCCGATACAAACAGAGTCATTCGCAAACGTATCCGGCCACCCAAGCTGAAGCGTCTCCTTGTTTTTGTACTTCACATAGCTGATCCTGGCATAATCTCGCAGGGCCTGGACCTTGTTGTTCCGAACGATAACAAAGCCCTTTCTGGTCAGAAGCAGATCAAAGTCCTTCTTGGACTTGTCGTCCAGAATTGCGATGGTATCGTCTCGAATATCTATGCGGCTGAGGGCCGAATTTTTGAAGTAAGTCTCAAATTCCTTGTCCCCATGCACATAAAACGCCGCATGGGCCGAAACGATGATCTGGTCGGCCATATGCTTTGCCAAAGCGCACAGTTCCTGGAAGTACCGTTCGTCAGCCATATCCGCAACATCGCTCCCCAACATTGCATAACGCAAATAACCGGAATCCCGTGATATGCGCTTCGTGTCCTCATCCGAAGAGACGGATATCTTTGACAAATCAATGTTCTGTGCCAAGCAAAAAGACTCAATTTCAAACTCAAGCGTCTCCAGCTCCGCATTTGTTTCGCTTGAATCGATCACCTGTACCATGTGAGCTTTGAACCGGTCAAGAAAGCCTTTGCTTATGGTACGCAGGGCCATATCAGTCTGCAAGCTGCGGTACATATCAACAGAGAACATCCGATTGTCCATCGCACTTTGATAGGCTGCCAGCTGTCCTTGTTTACGATAAATGCTGGACTTCAGCGCACGAAGCATATCGGTTTTTTCATCTGCATCAGCGGAAAAAACGCTGAGTGAATCCAGCCCGCAAAGCATATGGTTTAACAGGTCAATATACTGCTTTCTGAAATTCTCCCGTCCGAACTCTGCGATATACTGTTCCTTATTGTCACAGGTCAGCGCTCTTTTGGCATCCTCATCTCTCCTGCTCTTTGCAGCAGGGTCGTCGCTGTAATAGTCGTCTCCAATGTTCTCAGATTTCGCAGGGAGCGACAAGATACGATTTGCTTTGACTGCATACTGCTTCACATACTCGCCGAACGCATATCTGTATTCCCGCTGCAGCAGCGACCGCTGTTCGGCCATGTACGCCGCCTGCAGCTGCTCGTCGCTCACGCCCTTCTCCTCCGGCATCGGGAAAAGGCAGGATGCATCCACTCTCATACTTAAAATGTCATACTCTGTGCGAATTTCTCTGTCACCCGACTGCAGAAATCCGGACACATAAATTCTGCTGAGCAGGCGGGCGTTCGTCGATTTGTTATAGTCCTCGTTGACCAGGATTTTCAGGATCGGTGCGGCCTCTTCCGTTTTACCGATTCGGATATAGGTCAGTGCGCATAGCTGCAAGACATCATTGGCGTTTCCCGATTTTTTCACAGCTTCACGCAGAAGCCCGGAGATTTTTTCATGATCCGGTGTTTCCTCCAGCAGAAGCAGATCCGCATATTCCAGCATACAGGAAGCTGCGATCTGGTCCTCACGCAGGATGCTGAGCTTATTGAGCTCCGCATAAGTCTCAAAATGCTCTTTGGCCAAATCTTGATACTTTTTCCGGGTCTCTTCATCCAAGTTAAACGCTTTTGCCCCGGCGATATAGTTGGCCGTGTGTCCAAAGAAATACCAAAATGGCGGATAGGCGTGGAAATTCTCCTGAATTGCCTCTAATCGCTCGTACTTTCGGAGCTCATCCCGATCCATCAAAATAAGGTTGTATTGCTTGATCTGTTTTTCGGTCAGACGATATTCGTCCGGGAAGTGATGCGTGTCGGCCAAGCGCCACGCAGTTGTAAACAGCTCCCGTTTGATCGCATTGAACTGCTCGATGGCCGTGATTTGAAGTTCAACTTTTTCTTTGTCCCGGTCAACTGCGGCGTTTGCCCTTTCCTTGCGGTAATTCATGTATCCGATCCCCACCTGGGAGGCCAAGGAAATTGCCATTGTAACGGGGTTCCCCCCTGCTACGATCAGCCCAATGTTCGGAACCGCCGACCAAATAGCGTTGGAAAGTCTGCGATTATACTCTTTTTCAATCTGTTTCTTCTTGATCTCTTGAATACGGAAAAAGGTGATGGTATTCAAAAGCTCCGTCAGAATATTCAGCAGGGCTTCATCCTTGGGGATCTGCTCCAGATTAAGGTTGTTCAGAATGGCATCATATTCCTGTTCCAGGATATATTCATCGTTATAGTCAACGATCTGTGCCACCGACACAGTACACATATTAAGCGCATATGCGGCTTTTTTTATTGTCTCTTCCTCTTTCTTTTTCTCCGCTGTATCCAGGTCCCGCTTTTGGGGGGTCGTCCTCAAATTATTGTTGCCTTTCATGATGGCGCTCCTTCAAGATCATTTTCTGAAATCAATGTCCAAAATAATGGGAACGTGGTCTGATACGTCCCGATAGAACCCTGCAAATTTCTCTTCTTCCGTCTGGTCCTCCGGTTTTTCCTGGCTGTGGACCGCATCAATTCGCCCGATCCCGACTACGATGCCCTTTACCCTATCGTCAAAAGAGAAATGATCGTAGTTATTCGAGTATTGGTCCTTACCCAACGTAGTCATTTCATCCTGCACCGTGTAAATTGCTCTTGCATCCGCCACAGGTACTGCTGTCTGCCGCCCTGTGGAATCAAAGAATGCGACCGCATCCACAAATGCGTGATCTGCCCCGCTGGAACGAAGATTCAGATTATAGTCGCCCAAGATCACGGTATACGGGACCGTCACATTCACATCTGCACGGTAATCGCTGATTCTGGAATATACACTTCCGGCCAAAACACTGAACTCATGCTGCCGGAGTGCGATCGCACCTTTGTCATGGTCATAACCTTCTTTGGTGTTTCCCGCACTCGGTTTGCCAAAGGCAATGTGCGTTGTGATCAGACGCAGCTCGACCTTCGTTCCTTTTAGTTTAAATCTGCCATAAAGAGGGTCCCGTATCAAGCGCCAGGCTCCATCTCCGTAATCTGTTTTATAATTCCGAAAAATGGATGGGTAAATCAACCGATCATTCTCGTTTCTGAGCAATTCTAATTTCTCACTGTTCCACAGGAAGGAATAACCCTCTCCCCGCTTATCGTTGCCCAGGTATGGGTAAAACTTTGATTTCGTCTGTGGGTCTGCCCAACATGTGTCCCAGCGGCTTCCCAGACGGCCCAGCAAGGATTTTTCAAGGGCAGTTTTCTTTGCCGTCTCATCCTTGAGTATCGTCTTTCCCGAGACCGCCCGGCCCTCTGCCAGAACCTCTTGCATGGCGACAATGTCGATCTTGTTCTCCAGAATTATTCTGGCAATGCGGTCTAAATCCTTCTTTCCCAAGGAAAAATTGTGCATATTAAAAGATGCGATCCTGATTCCCATTTAACCGACACCCTTTCCCAACAATCTCACATACTCCCCCTGGCTCCTCACCCACATCTCGATCCCCTTGCCGAACACCTCCGCTTTCACGATCCACCCGTTCTCGGTCTGTTCCTCGATCTCGGCGGTGGGCAGGCGGTCCAGCACGGCCTCGATGGAGGGGCCGGTATATTGGAAGCGGATGGTCTGCAGTCTGCCGCCGTACATAAACTGCACCCGCTTGCGGAACTCGCCCTCCTGAAAGCGCTCCAGATAGGGCACCTGAAAGTGCTCCCGGGTGATTTGGAAGTCCCGGATGCGGTCCAGGCGGTAGATGGTGGGGAACAGGTCGTCCGGGTTCTCAAAGGCCGCCTTTTTGTCGATATCCCGGATGAAGGCCACCAGATAGAAGTAGTATTCCGAGAACATCAGCCCCACCGGCTCGATGGTCCGGCGGACGGTCTCGCCGCCCTTCAGCTTTTCGTAGTCGATCTCCGTCACCAGGTGCTTCTGCACCGCCTCCCCCAGGGCCCACATGCGCTCCAGCAGGGGCTTTTCGTGGTGGGGCTGGATGTACAGGTGCTTTTCGTTGGCCAGCAGCTCCGCCACCGCCTGGCGCTGCTCCGCCGGAACGCAGCAGCTGACCAGCTTGTCCAGAACGGGCAGCATCTCGTCCCGGCGCAGGGAGCGGCTCTCCAGCAGGATCTTGCACACCGCCAGCACCTCGCCGTTGGTGAACAGGGTGCTGCCCCGCTCTACCAGGCGGTAGGCCCGCTCCTTGGCGTCATAGATGATCTCCCCCGGCGGGGTCTGCTCGGCGAAGAAGCAGCGCAGGTCCTCGATGTCCCGCTGCAGGCTGCGCTGGGTCACGCCGAAGCGGTCCGCCGCCTCCTGCTTGCGCACCTTGGCCCCCCTGGCAAAGTCCCGGTAGAGATACAGCAGCCGGGCCGTTTTTTCCGTTTCCATCTCGTCCTCTCCTCCTGTCTGACGTTGTTGAAATAGATAGAGACAGGGCCCATCTTTCGGATGTTATTTGGAAGTCCTGTCCACAGTATATGCTTCATCTTCCATTTATGCAACAGATAGTTCCAATTTTCCGCACTTTCAGCGTTCTTCCGACTGGGACTTGGTTTCTCCTTCGGCGTACCTGGCGTAGAACGCCTCCGCCAGCAGCCGCAGGGCCTGGGTCCGGTCCAGCTTGTCCTTCCAGCCCTGGACATCTCCGGTTTTGACGGCCCGGCACAGCCAATCCTCCGCCGCCCCCAGGTCCCGGGCCGTGCCCCGGCCCTCCAGGCAGCAGGCCCCCAGCCGGATCATGGCCTTCACATGGCCCTGTTCTGCGGCGCACCTGCACAGATCTGCCGCCGTCCGGTCGTTCTGCTGCGTACCCGCCCCGGAGAAATAGCAGATCGCCAACCCGAACCAGCCCTCGCTACACCCCTGCTCCGCCGACTTCCGAAACCAGGCCGCCGCCTGGCCCGCATCTTTTTTCACACCAAAGCCCTCCAGACAGCAAAAGCCGAAGATACTCTGCCCCTCCGGGCTGCCCTGCTCCGCCGCTCGTCTCAGCCAGGCCGCAGCCTGTACCGGGCTGCGCTCCACGCCCCGCCCCTGGGCATAGCAGTCGGCCAGCCGCACCTGGGCAATCCTGTCCCCGCCCTCAGCCCGGGCCAACAGTTCCTCCCATTCCTGCATTCTATCTCCCCCTTTCTCTGTTCTGCCACCATTCTACGCAGGCAGAGAGACAGCTTCTGTCCATCCTGGAAAGTTCCGAAATTTTCTCCTGAAAGTTTATGTTTGTCCCTGCTTAAAGTTTATTTAAGGGAACAACTAATGGCGTTAAACTGATATTATAGCCAAGTGACAGGAGGATTCTGCCGTGGACTGGAGTGCGATTGGAAAGCGGATTCGATGCCAGCGGGAATATATGGGCCTTACCCGGGAGCAGTTTGCCGAGCAGATCGAGGTGACCCCCAAGTTCTGTTCCGACATTGAGACGGGCGCCAAGGGCATGTCTGTCCCCACCCTCTGCCGCATCGCCAGGACCCTCCGCCTGTCCACCGACTATATCCTCTATGGCCGACGGGGCCAGGAGGACCCGGAGCCGGTGATGCGGGTGCTGGAGACCTGCTCTGCCCAGGAGCGCACCTATGCCGAGCAGCTGCTGAAGACCTTTGTGGCCGCCATGAACATGAAAGACAACGAAAAGGCCCCGCTGTAACGGCGGAGCCTCTTATAGCAGAACACCGCCCGAACCGGTTCTCTCCCCGGTTCGGGCGGTGTTCTATCTCTTATGGTTACTTGGTCACGCCCTCCAGCTGGGCGGCTCGGTCCAGGGCGGCATCGATGTTGGGCTGGAAGTTCTCCCGGCCCACCTCGTCCAGCAGGCCGGACTTCTGGAACACGGACATGGGCTGCTCGTTCACATGGGAGAACACCATCTGGATGTTCTGGCGGCAGCACTCCTCCCACAGGCGGCGCAGGCCGTTCAGCGCCGTGATATCCAGGGCGGGGACGGCACGCATGCGCAGGATGAGGACGGACTTGTCCGTCTTTCGGTCCATATGGGGGATCTTGTCCGCTGCTCCGAAGAACATGGGGCCGGTGACCTCGTAGACCATGACGTGGGCGGGCACGGGCTTAAACCGGCCCTGGTCGTCCTGGGTATCCTCCACATACTCCCACTCCCGGACCACGGCCACGTCGGCCATGCGCGTCATGAACAGCAGACAGGCCAGGGTCAGGCCCACGGCAATGGCCACCACCAGGTCGAACACCACCGTGAGGAAGAAGGTGAGCACCAGCACGGCGATGTCGCTCTTGGGGGAGGTCTTGACCACTTTGACCACCGTGCGCCAGCCGCTCATATTATAGGCCACCTGGAACAGGATGGCGGCGATGCAGGGCATGGGGATCAGGGCGGCATAGGGCATCAGCAGCACCAGTACCAGCATCAGCACCACCGCATGGACCATGCCGGCCACGGGGGAATTGCCGCCGTTTTTGATGTTGGCCGCCGTGCGGGCGATGGCTCCCGTGGCGGGGATGCCGCCGAACAGAGCGGAGGCCGTGTTGCCCACGCCCTGAGCCACCAGCTCCATGTTGGAGTTGTGCCGGGCGCCGATCATCTCGTCGGCCACCACGGCGGACAGCAGCGACTCGATGGCCGCCAGAATGGCGATGGTGCACGCATCGGGCAGCACCGCCGCCACCGTCTCATAGGATAGGGCAGGCAGCTGGAAATGGGGCAGAGACCCGGAGATGGTATACAGATCGCCAATGGTGTTCACTGGCAGGTCAAATCCCTTTACAACGCCTGCGTTGACGATGACAGCCACCAGAGAAGCGGGAATTTTCTTCAGTGTCTTGGGCCAGAAGATCAAAATGGCCAGAGCCAGACAGCCCACGCCCAGGGCGGTAACGTTCATCGTCCCGATGCACAGGACCACCTGCTCCAGCTTCTCCATGGTCTCCACGGGAGCGGTCTGGAAGGTCAGGCCCATAAAGTCCTTGATCTGGCCGATCAAAATGGTCACGGCGATGCCGGCGGTGAAGCCGGTGGTGATGGTATAGGGGATGTACTTGATCATGCTGCCCATGCGCAGCAGGCCCATGATGATAAGCAGGATGCCCGCCAGAATGGTGGCCACCGCCAGGCCGTCCATGCCGTTGCGGGCCACGATACCCGCCACGATGGTGGCGAAGGCCGCCGTGGGCCCGGCGATCTGCACCTTGCTCCCGCCCAGGGCGGAGATCAAAAATCCGGCCACGATGGCGGTGTACAGTCCCTGCTCCGGGGACACGCCGGAGGCCAGGGCCAGAGCGATGGACAGGGGCAAGGCAATGATCGCCACGATGATGCCGGATATCAGGTCTTTGACGAACGCTTCTTTGGAATAGTTTCTCAGCGACAGCAGCAGCTGAGGTTTCAGTTCACTCACGGTTCTCTCTCCTCTTATTTTTCTAGGGACACACGATTTTCCATTATAGAGAAAACTGCTGTGATTTGCAAGGATTTTTCCCGATTTGGCCTATCTTGACCAAAAACAGCAAAGGCCGTTCCCGTAAAGAGAACGGCCTTAACGTTGCCTTCTAAGTTGGCTCCCAGATCAATCGCCTGCATATTTCAATCCTCGCCCCGTGCGGGGACGGCCCGCCCGGTAATTCGATCCACGTCCCCGGGTGGGGGTGACGCAAGTATAAAGACTAGATCACGGCCCGTATGCGATTTCAATCCACGCCCCCCATGCGGGGGGCGACTGTAATCCAAACAGGATATCTCCGCCTTGTGCGCTATTTCAATCCACGCCCCCCATGCGGGGGGCGACCAGATGCAGCAGACCTGTTTATTCCCTTTTCTGTATTTCAATCCACGCCCCTCGTGCGGGGAGCGACATGTCCGGCGCAACGGAAAAGGACATCTACGAATGATTTCAATCCACGCCCCCCGGGTGGGGGGCGACGTGCTG
>PPYF01411661.1_pt1 | contig 12773 bp, 13 predicted proteins | sample 1559871 | NCBI WGS metagenome assembly PPYF01 (sample SAMN08240021, study PRJNA423297) | Human gut metagenome, whole genome shotgun sequencing project. | reverse complement strand
AGCTAGAACTAAGTATAAGTCTAGCTTTTTTTATATTTCTTAGTATTTTCTAAAGCGTTGGTAACGTTCCTCAATGAGTTGATCTAATGGAAGTTTCCCAAGTTCATTGAGTTCTTCCTGAAGTTGTTCTTTGACTTGCTTGATTAAATCTTTGCTTGATAGACCTACCTCAGAGATAACCTTATCAACAATTTTCATATCTAGCAATTCAAAAGAAGTAATCTTCATCAACTCTGCAGCTTCCATGGCACGACTGCCATCCTTCCAAAGGATAGAAGCAAAACCTTCAGGACTGAGAACTGCATAGATAGAGTTCTCTAACATCCAGACACGGTCAGCTACTGCAAGAGCAAGAGCTCCACCAGAACCACCTTCACCAATAATAATGGCAATAATTGGTACCTTAAGATCGCTCATCTCCATGAGGTTACGAGCAATTGCTTCACCTTGACCACGCTCCTCTGCTCCGACACCAGGATAGGCACCCGCAGTGTTGATAAAAGTGACAATAGGACGACCAAATTTTTCAGCCTGTTTCATCAAACGAAGAGCTTTTCGATAGCCTTCTGGATGAGGTTGACCAAAGTTACGGTTAAGATTGTCTTGTAAACTTTTACCTTTTTGAATCCCAACAACAGTTACTGCCTGGTCTCCCAACCAACCGATACCCCCAATAATGGCACCATCATCACGGAAGGAACGATCTCCATGCAATTCAACAAACTCATCAAAAATTCCTGTTGCAAAGTCCAATGCTGTTAAACGAGTCTGTTCACGTGCTTCTCTGACGATTTTAGCAATATTCATCAATGATCCCTCCCGTGTAATTTCACTAATCGAGCAATCATATCTGGTAACTCTCTCCGTTTAACAATTGCATCCACAAAACCATGCTCCAGTAAAAACTCTGCCTTTTGGAAGCCTTCAGGTAGGTCTTCTCTTACAGTGTTTTCGATAACACGGCGTCCAGCAAATCCTACCAAGGTTTGAGGTTCTGCCAAGATAATATCACCTTCCATGGCAAAGGAAGCAGTTACACCACCAGTTGTTGGATCCGTAAGGATTGTTAGGTAAAAGAGACCTGCATTGGAATGACGTTTGACTGCTGCAGAGATTTTAGCCATCTGCATTAAACTCATGATTCCTTCTTGCATACGTGCTCCACCAGATGCTGTAAACAAGACGACTGGTAATTTTTCAGCTGTTGCATATTCAAACAATCGGGTGATTTTCTCACCAACGACCGTTCCCATAGACGCCATGATAAAGTTGGAATCCATGATTCCGAGGGCTACCTTTTCCCCCTTGATCAAAGCAGTTCCTGTAACAACAGCCTCATCAAGCCCTGTTTTTTCACGCATAGAGGCTAATTTTTCTGGGTAGCCTGGAAATTCCAATGGATCTTGCGTCTCAATTCCTGTAAACATCTCTAAGAAGCTTCCCATATCGATGGTCAAAGCAAGACGCTCTTGAGCTGAGATACGGAAGGTATAGCCACAGTGAGGACAAATACGCTCACTCCCTAAATCTTTTTGGTAAATGGTGTGTTTACAACCTGGACATTTTGAGAAGAGTTCGTCTGGAATCTCAGGTTTAGCTTGGGGCTTTTCTCTAAGTGAACGATTGGGATTAATTCGTATATATTTATCTTTTTTACTAAATAGAGCCATACATCCCCCTTTTCAGTCTCATACTCTTTTTACATTATTCTTTTTCTTGATAGTGTGGTAAGAAAGTTTCCATCAAGAATGAGGTGTCGTAGTCTCCTGCTATCACGCGACGATCTGAAATCAAATCGAGTTGGAAATCAGCATTAGTGACAACCCCTTCAATTTCGAGTTCATAAAGAGCTCGTTGCATTTTCATGAGAGCATCAAAACGATTTTCCCCATGAACAATAATTTTAGCAATCATACTATCATAGTATGGCGGAATGGTATAACCAGGATAGACTGCTGAATCCACACGCAAGCCCACACCACCACTTGGTAGATAAAGATTGGTAATCTTCCCTGGACTTGGTGCAAAATTAAAGGCTGGATTTTCTGCATTGATACGGCACTCAATAGCATGCCCTTTTAGAACAATGTCTTCTTGCTTCAAGGTCAATGGTTGACCCGCTGCGATTCGGATTTGTTCCTTAACAATATCTACACCTGAAACAAATTCAGTTACCGGGTGTTCCACTTGGACACGCGTATTCATTTCCATAAAGTAGAATTTACCAGTCGCTTCATCTAGCAGGAATTCAATGGTACCAGCATTCTCGTAACCAACAGACTCTGCTGCACGAACTGCTGCAGCACCAATTTCATTACGAAGGGTTTTTCCAATAGCAATCGAAGGACTTTCTTCTAAAACCTTTTGGTTATTCCGTTGAAGCGAACAGTCACGCTCACCAAGGTGAATAACATGTCCCATTTGGTCAGCAAGAATCTGTACTTCAATGTGGCGAGCAGGATAAATCACACGCTCTAGGTACATAGCCCCATTACCAAAGTTGGCTTTGGCTTCACTAGAGGCTGTTTCAAAGGCTGACACAAGATCTTCTGCCTTTTCAACCTTACGAATCCCTTTACCACCACCTCCAGCTGAAGCTTTCAGCATAACTGGATAACCAATTTTTTCGGCAATAGCCAGAGCCTCTTCTGCAGTATGGACTTCTCCATCTGATCCTGGAATGACAGGCACGTTTGCCTTAATCATTTGAGCACGGGCGTTAATTTTATCTCCCATGACATCCATGACACGAGCTGATGGTCCGATAAATTTGATCCCAACTTCTTCACACATGGTTGCAAATTTGGAATTTTCACTTAAAAAACCAAATCCAGGGTGAATAGCTTCAGCTTCAGTCAATACCGCAGCTGATAGGATGGCATTGATGTTCAGATAAGATTCTGTAGCCTTCCCAGGGCCGATACAGATAGCCTCATCAGCCAAAAGCGTGTGGAGTGCTTCCTTGTCAGCAGTCGAATAGACAGCGACTGTTGCAATTCCTAATTCTCGTGCCGCACGAATAATACGAACAGCGATTTCACCACGATTGGCAATTAAAATCTTACGAAACATGGAAAACCTCCCTAGTTTCCAATAGCAAAGGTTAGAGTACCGCTTGCTGCAAGCTTACCATCTACTTCTGCCTTCGCTTCTACTACGGCGATTGTGCCACGACGTTTGACAAAAGTTGCTGTCATGACAAGCTGATCACCAGGAACAACTTGTTTCTTAAATTTAACCTTATCCATACCAGCATAGAAGACAAGCTTCCCTTTGTTTTCTGGTTTAGACAATTCCAAAACACCAGCTGTCTGAGCCAAAGCTTCCATGATTAAGACACCTGGCATTACAGGGTAGGCTGGAAAGTGTCCGTTGAAGAACGGTTCGTTAATCGTTACATTTTTAATGGCAACGATTGTATCTTCACTGACTTCCAAAACACGATCAACTAAGAGCATGGGATAGCGGTGGGGCAAAGCTTCTTTAATTCCTTGAATATCAATCATTTGATACGTACCAAGCCTTTCCCGAACTCAACCATTTCTTCATTTTCAACAAGAATTTCTGTTACGACACCGTCTTTAGGTGCTGGAATTTCGTTCATGACCTTCATAGCTTCGATGATGACCAAGGTTTGGCCTTTTTTAACAGTATCACCAACTGAAACAAAATTAGGTTTATCAGGTCCGGCAGCCAAGTAAGCAACTCCGACAAGTGGACTTTCTACAAGGTCTCCTTCAGCTACAGACTCAGTAACACTTGATTCTGAAACTGCTTCTGCAGCTGGTGTTGTAGTTGGAGCTTGTGGTGCAACTGCTGGAACCACAGGTTGGGGTGCTGGACTTGTTTCTGCAACAAGTTTTGCTTCATTCTTACTGAATACCAACTCGTCCGTTCCATTTTTATAAGAAAATTCTTTCAAGCTTGACTGGTCAAATTGTGCCATCAAGTCTTTGATTTCATTTAAATTCATCTTTACTTATTCTCCCAACGTTTGAAAGCAAGAACTGCATTATGTCCACCAAATCCAAAGGTATTTGAGATAGCATAAGGAATTTCACGTTCCACACCTTGTCCATAAATAACGTTTGCTTCAATGTAGTCTGATAATTCTGTTGTTCCAGCTGTCATTGGAACATAGTTGTTACGAATTGCTTCAATTGTTGCAATGGCTTCAACTGCACCTGCTGCACCGAGCAAGTGTCCTGTAAATGACTTGGTTGAAGATACAGGTACTTCCTTACCAAGAACAGCTACAATCGCTCCACTTTCTCCTTTTTCATTAGCTGGAGTTGATGTACCGTGAGCATTGACATAGGCTACTTGGTCTGGTGTGATTTCAGCTTCATCCAAGGCAAGTTTGATAGCTTTAATAGCACCTTGGCCTTCTGGATGTGGTGAAGTCATGTGGTAGGCATCACAAGTGTTACCATAACCAACAACTTCGGCAAGGATCGTTGCTCCACGTTTTTCTGCGTGCTCTAAGCTTTCAAGAACCAACATACCTGATCCTTCACCCATGACAAATCCATTACGGTCTTTGTCAAATGGAATAGAAGCACGAGTTGGATCTTCTGTTGTTGAAAGAGCTGTTAAGGCTTGGAAACCTGCAATCGCAAATGGAGTAATTGATGATTCTGAACCACCAACCAACATGATATCTTGGAAACCAAACTTGATAGAACGGAAGGCATCTCCGATAGCATCATTTGATGAAGCACAAGCTGTATTGATAGATTTACAGATACCATTTGCACCAAAGCGCATAGCAACATTTCCTGCTGCCATATTTGGCAAAGCTTTTGGAAGTGTCAATGGTTTTACACGTTTTGGACCTTTTTCGTGAAGACGAAGCACTTGGTCTTCGATTTCTCTGATTCCACCGATACCTGATGCAACAATGACACCAAAGCGATCTTTATCAAGCGCTTCTACGTCAAGATTAGCATTGTTCACTGCTTCTTGAGCTGCATACAAGGCATATAAAGAATAATCATCGAAACGATTAGTATCTTTTTTTACAAAATATTTGTCAAACGGAAAATCGTTAATTTCTGCTGCATTATGAACATCAAAAGCACTGTGATCAAATTTGGTGATTTCACCAATTCCAATCTTTCCATTTTTAAGACTGTTCCAAAATTCTTCTGGTGTGTTACCGATTGGAGATGTTAATCCATAACCTGTTACTACTACTCGATTTAGTTTCATTTTCATACCTCTATTTTAACTCTTATTGCATGGTTAGTCCACCATCAATTGCAATGACCTGTCCCGTTAGATAATCTTGGCTTGCAAGAAAGGCTGTGACCTCTGCGACCTGCTCAGCTTGGCCAAATTGTTTCATCGGAATTTGTGCTAACATAGCATCTTTCACCTTATCAGATAGGACTGCAGTCATATCTGATTCAATCATTCCTGGTGCAATAGCATTGACACGCACATTACGATTGGCAACCTCACGTGCTACTGATTTAGTAAATCCAATTAAACCAGCTTTAGAAGCAGCGTAGTTTGCTTGACCGATATTTCCCATCAAACCGACAACACTCGACATGTTGATAATAGCACCTTCACGTGCTTTTATCATCTGTTTCAAAACAGCTTGTGTCATATTGAAGGCACCTGTCAAATTGATTTTCAAGACCCTCTCAAAATCTTCTTCTGTCATCTTCAGCATGAGGGTGTCTTGAGTAATCCCAGCATTATTCACTAGGACATCAACTGAACCTAGTTCTTCAATCGCTTGATCCACCATGCGTTTTGCATCTGTGAAGTCTGAGACATCACCAGAAATAGCAAGTACCTTCACACGATATGGTTTAAACTCGTTTAGAAGCTCCTCGGAGATTTCACCACGACTATTCAAGACAACGTTAGCTCCCAAGCTAGCAAATTTATGAGCAATGGCAAGACCAATTCCTCGACTTGAGCCTGTAATAAAGACATTTTTCTGTTCTAGTTTCATTTTTCTCCTTTCAGAACTTCTACCACATTAGTCTAATTTTCTAAGAGTGCTTGTAGACTTGCTTGATCTTCCACATTAGCAAGTTGAGCCGTTTTATCAATTTTTTTGACAAATCCTGACAAGACTTTACCAGGGCCAACTTCGATAAAACGAGTCACACCAGCTTCTTGCATCACTGCAATACTTTCATAAAAACGGACAGGTTCCTTAACTTGACGAGTCAAGAGTTCTGCTATTTGTTCTTTTTCCATGACCTTTGCTTCTGTATTTCCAACAAGAGGACAAGCAAAGTCAGAAAATTCAACTGCTGTCAGGGCTTGTGCTAATTTTTGACTAGCAGGCTCCAATAAAGCTGTATGGAAAGGGCCAGAAACATTTAGCGGAATCAAGCGTTTTGCTCCTGCTTCTTGCAAGAGTTCAACTGCACGATCTACTGCAGCTACCTCCCCACCAATAACAATCTGGCTTGAAGTATTGTAGTTAGCTGGAGTCACAACGCCAAGTTGAGAAGCTTCTTGACAAGCTTGTTCGATAACTTCAACTGGTGTATTGAGCACAGCTACCATTTTCCCTGATCCTGCAGGTGCCGCTTCTTCCATATAAGCACCACGTTTAGCAACTAGTGCCACTGCATCTTCAAAATTCAAAGCACCACTAGCTACAAGGGCTGAATATTCTCCAAGAGACAAACCTGCCACCATATCAGGCTGGTAACCTTTTTCCTCTAGAAGTCGGTAAATTGCTACTGAAGTAGCTAAAATAGCTGGTTGCGTATAACGAGTCTGATTTAACTTTTTTTCATCATTATCAATCAAATCACGGAGATCATAACCCAAGACTTGGCTAGCTTGGTCAATTGTTTCCTTGACGATAGCATATTGGTCGTATAGTTCACGTCCCATTCCAAGGTACTGGGCTCCTTGACCTGCAAATAGAAAGGCTGTTTTAGTCATTTCTTGTAACTCCTGCCCAACGAGCGGCTTCTTTTTGAATTTTCTCAGCTGCACCATAGTAGATATCTTTTAAGATTTCTTCAACAGTTTCTTCTTTAGATACCAAACCTGCAATCTGGCCGGCCATTACTGAACCGCCATCTACATCACCATGGACAACAGCCTTAGCTAAGGCTCCAGCGCCCATTTGTTCAAAGATTTCTAAGTCTGGATTTTCTTGTTTGAAGGCATCTTTTTCAGCTTGCTCGAAATCACGAGTCAATTGGTTTTTGATGGCACGAACTGCGTGTCCAAAATGTTGTGCTGAAATCGTTGTATCAATATCACGAGCTTTTAAAATTTTAGCTTTATAGTTTGGATGGGCGTTTGATTCTTTAGCAACTACAAAACGAGTTCCCACTTGCACGGCTTCTGCACCAAGCATAAATCCAGCGGCAGCTCCCTCACCGTCTGCAATACCACCTGCAGCAATTACAGGAATTGAAACAGCAGCAGCAACTTGACGAACCAAGGTCATTGTTGTTAATTTACCGATGTGTCCACCAGCTTCCATACCTTCTGCAATGACGGCATCTGCACCGATTTTTTCCATGCGTTTAGCCAAAGCTACACTTGGGACTACAGGAATAACGGTAATCCCCGCTTCGTGGAATCGCTCCATGTATTTGCTTGGATTTCCTGCACCAGTTGTGACTACTTTAACCCCTTCTTCAATAACGAGGTCAACAATATCATCTACAAATGGAGACAGAAGCATAATGTTAACACCAAAAGGTTTATCTGTTAAAGATTTAATCTTATCGATATTAGCTTTAACAACTTCTTTAGGTGCGTTTCCTCCACCAATGATTCCAAGACCACCAGCTTTTGAAACAGCTCCAGCCAAGTCACCATCTGCTACCCAGGCCATTCCACCTTGGAAGATAGGATATTTAATATTTAATAGTTCAGTGATACGTGTTTTCATATTGCCTCCATATGTCTTGCTTACGTAATAGTTCGACTACATTATAATTTGACCGTCAAACTATTACCTAAACAAGAGGGAGCGGGTCTCCCCTACTCCTTCTTTGTTTATTCTAATTATTTTGTTTGCTCTTCAACGTAAGCAACCAAGTCACCAACTGTTTTCAAGTTGTCTTCAGCTTCGATTTGGATGTCAAAAGCATCTTCGATTTCTGAGATAACTTGGAACAAGTCCAATGAATCTGCATCCAAATCATCAAAAGTAGATTCAAGTGTTACTTCTGATGCGTCTTTTCCAAGTTCTTCAACGATAATTTCTTGTACTTTTTCAAATACTGCCATGATAGACTCCTTTAAAATAAATAGTTTTTTATAACAATGTGATCACCACATGATTACCTAAATTGTAACAATAAGTGTGCCCCATGTCAAACCTCCACCGAAACCTGACAAGAGAATTTTTTGGCTACCATCCAAATGGATGAGCCCTTCTTCTACACACTCAGAAAGTAAAATCGGGATACTTGCCGCACTCGTATTTCCATACTTGGTCATATTGGCAGGAAGCTTTTCACGATCGACACCGATTTTTCTAGCCATCTTATCTAAAATTCGAATATTAGCTTGATGAAGCAAGAGATAATCCAGTTCATCTGCTGATATCGGACTCTTTTCGATGGTCTCTTTAATGGATTTAGCCACATCTCGAATTGCGAAGTCGAAAACTGCTCTACCATCCATTTTTAAGAAAACATCTGGCTCTTCTTGGATTGAAAACGGTGAAATCAATCCTGTTTGTCCATAAGTGAGGCACTCACCACGAGAACCATCACTATTGAGACTTTCCGCCAAGAAATGTTCTTGGTCACTCGCCTCTAGTAGGACACCACCAGCCCCATCTCCAAATAAGACCGCTGTTGAACGGTCAAACCAGTCCAAGGTTTTTGACATGGTTTCACTACCGATAACTAGTCCCTTGCGATAGACCCCTGAAGATATGAACTTTTCTGCAGTTGATAGCGCAAAGACAAATCCACTACAAGCGGCTGTTAAATCATAAGCAAAAGCCTTATGAGCGCCGATTTTGGCCTGAACACGAGCAGCTGTTGAAGGCATCATCGAGTCAGGTGTCATTGTAGCTAGAATAATAAAATCTAGTTCCTCTGCAGAAATACCTGCTTTCTCTAGAAGTTGTCTTGCAACCTCTGTGGCCAAATCTCCTGTTGATTCTGTCTTTGAAATATGGCGTTCTTTAATTCCTGTCCGACTTGAAATCCATTCATCACTCGTGTCCATGATCTGTGCCAAGTCCTCGTTAGTGACAATTTGCTCTGGAGCATAATGAGCAACCTGGCTTATTTTTGCAAAAGCCATTATTTCAAATCCTCCAAAAAGTGATACAGATTTGTCAACCCTCTACCCATAACATCCATTTCCTCAGGACTCATACCTTCGATAATTCTTTCGACCATGGCCTTATGGAAACGTTTATGGAGACGGTGCACGAGACGACCCTTCTTTGTCAAAAGTAGATGTACTACACGACGATCTTGATCTGAACGAATCCGTTCGATGTATCCTTTTCGTTCCAAATTGTTTAAGCTCGTTGTCACAGTCCCTAGAGTTACCATCAACTCTTTGGAAACTTGACTTGGAGTCACTTCTGGATACTTACCGATAACATCAATCGTGTGCATTTCTTTGATGGAGATATCCTTGAAACGACTACCTCGCAAACTAACTTCCTCAATCACTAGGACGTTGTTAAAAATTGATGTTAAATAATCATTGACTTGTTGGTAGTCCATTTCTCTTCCCTCCTTACCAAAAAAGTTTAATAATCAAAACATTTGACAAAAAAAGTATATCAAACTTCAAAGAATTACGCAAGCATTTTTTTATTTCCCGACAAATTTTGGACGTCTTCTCTCAGAATGTGCACGTACACCTTCTTTAAAATCTTCTGTGTAGGATAGTGATTCTTGCAATTCTAATTCAAGTTGAGCGTATTCATGCCACTGTTTAAATTCACTTTCCCAAACAAGTTTCTTAATTGCTGCATAAGAATTTGAAGAACCACGTCTCAATTTCTTCAACAATTGTTCTCTTGTTTTTTCTAATTGTTCACTAGTACATAGACGATACAAAGCTCCTGCTTCAAAGGCTTTTTCAGCGGTAAATGCTTCGCCTGTCATAGCCAATTGTGTTGCACGCGTTGCACCTAATGAACGAGTCAACAAGAACAATCCACCAGCATCAGGAGCTAAGCCCACACCTACAAAAGCCTGGATGAATTTAGCTTTATCAGATGCAATACAGAAATCAACTGCTAAGGCCATATTTGCTGCGGCTCCAGCAACTGCTCCGTCCACTTCCATGATAATTGGCTTAGGAATCTGTTTAATCTTATAAGAAATTGTATTAACCAATTCAGCAATTCGTGCAAGTGAAGCAATATCATCTTCATCGACAGCACGTTTCATCTCAACTAAGTCTCCACCGACTGAAAATACCTTGCCTGCTGCATTGATGAGAACAAATGAAACAGAATCGTCTTTTTCAGCCAATTCCAGTGCTTCTAAAATTTCTTCACACATAGGAATATGGAACCCATTTGCCACTTCGGGACGATTTAAAGTAATTGTTGCTAAATCGTCTTGAATTTGAAAGATAATATGATTCATAGCTACTCCTTTAATTTAAAAAGCTGATTAAATTATTTTATCTTCAAAGTATATCTTTTTATTTCTATTTACACAAGCAAAAATCGATAAAAAGTGTATCAGCCGATTTTGAAAATATATTTTCTATCTTTAAAATAGTTTGGTTGAGATAATCATGTCCAGACCTCTTACAAGAAGCTGGCTTTCCTATTGCAGATTGAAAAAAGACCTCCTTTCTGCTATAATCGTATAAAATACTAACTGAGGAGTTCTTATGAAGGTTGTAAAATTTGGAGGAAGTTCACTTGCCTCTGCAAGCCAGTTGAAAAAGGTTTTAAACATTGTAAAAAGTGACCCTGAACGTCGTTTTGTAGTTGTATCTGCACCAGGAAAGCGTGATGCTGAAGATACCAAGGTTACGGATGCATTGATTAAATATTATCGTGATTATGTAGCAGGAAATGATATCAGTGCTAGTCAAAATTGGATTATCGATCGTTACGCTGCAATGGTTAGCGAACTAGGACTTAAACCAGCTGTTTTAGAACGAATTTCTAAAAGTATCCGAGCTCTCGCTACTCTTCCAATTGAAAACAACGAATTTCTTTATGATACCTTTCTTGCTGCAGGAGAAAACAATAATGCCAAACTGATTGCAGCTTACTTCAACCAAAATGGACTAGAAGCTCGCTATGTTCATCCACGAGAAGCTGGTATCGTTGTAACAAGCGAACCTGGTAACGCCCGTATCATTCCTTCAAGCTATGATAAAATCGAGGAACTCAATAACGGCACAGAAGTCCTTGTTATTCCTGGATTCTTCGGTGTCACAAAAGAAAACCAAATCTGTACCTTCTCCCGTGGAGGATCTGATATCACAGGTTCTATCATTGCTGCCGGTGTCAAAGCAGACCTTTACGAGAACTTTACTGATGTTAATGGGATTTTTGCGGCTCACCCTGGTATTATTCACAAACCACACTCAATTCCTGAATTGACTTACCGTGAAATGCGTGAATTGGCTTATGCAGGATTCTCAGTGCTCCATGACGAAGCTCTCTTACCTGCCTACCGCGGGAAAATTCCTTTGGTTATCAAGAACACCAATAACCCTGACCATCCCGGAACTCGTATCGTACTACAACATAGTAGCGATAAATTCCCAGTAGTAGGAATCGCAGGTGACTCTGGCTTTGTCAGCATCAATATGTCTAAGTACCTTATGAACCGTGAAATTGGGTTTGGTCGTAAAGTTCTTCAAATCCTTGAAGACTTAAATATCGGTTGGGAACATATGCCAACTGGTATCGATGACTTGTCAATCATTTTACGTTCACGTGAACTCACTCCTATTAAAGAAGAAGAAATCCTTCGTCAACTTGTTCAAAAAGCAGAGGTAGACCACGCTGAAATTGAACATGATCTCTCAATCATTATGATCGTTGGTGAAAAGATGAAGCGTCATATCGGGGTAACTGCTACTGCTACTCGCGCCTTGTCTGAAAATAATATCAACATCCAAATGATGTCCCAAGGGTCTAGCGAAGTTTCTATCATGTTCGTTGTCCACAAAGACCAAGAGAAAGCAGCCATCAAGGCTCTTTACCAGGCATTTTTTGGTGAAAGTAAGGAAGACTAAAGATGGCACAATCCCTTAACAAAGTCGTTGACCTACAAACTACTGGAACCTCCTATCTTTCCATTTCAGGAAAGGTTGGAAAATTTCTGGTTGGAGATCAGGCTTTAGAATTTTACGCAGACCGTAATGTTGAGGATTACATTCAGATTCCCTGGTCCAGCGTTATTCAAATCGGAGCCAATGTCTCTAGGCGCAAGGTTAGTCGTCATTTCGAAGTCTTCACTGACCAAGGAAAATTCCTCTTTGCTTCAAAAGATTCTGGAAAAATTCTTAAAATTGCTCGTGAAAAACTAGGTAATGATAAGGTTGTTAAGCTACCTACCTTACTTCAAATCATTGGACGTAAAATCAAAAATCTATTTGCAAAAAAATAGAAACTTTAGTATAATCATAGAAACGGATAAGTAGGTTAAGTTGATCTTTCAGAAAGTCTGCGGGTGCTGTGAGCAGATAGAAAACTTAATTGAAATTCTACCGTTGTTACAAACTAAATACATAATCAAGTGCACACCTGTGAAGTTGGATGGAACCGTGGCCCTGCCACTCCAACGCTTTGTCAGGTGTGCTTTTTTCATAAAGGAGTT
>PPYF01545665.1_pt1 | contig 12777 bp, 11 predicted proteins | sample 1559871 | NCBI WGS metagenome assembly PPYF01 (sample SAMN08240021, study PRJNA423297) | Human gut metagenome, whole genome shotgun sequencing project. | reverse complement strand
TCCCCCACCAGCCTGATGGGCCGCGGGGTGTGGCGGCGGGGATTCCTTCCGCCGCCACACCCCGCGGCCCATCAGGCTGGTGGGGGAACGGTCATGGTCGCCTTTCCCCCACCAGCCTCTTTTTTTTCAGCCTCGGCGTTTAGTATTCGTCGCCATACCAGCCGTCCAGATCGTGCTCTCCGTAGTCGTCGTGGTCTCCGTAGCCGTCCTGGTCATAGTCGTCGTGATCGCAGTCCTCGCAGTCGTGGTCATAGTCTTCGTGGATGTATTTGTTGTAGATGACATCGTCGAGGTCGTGGTCGCCGTGGTCCAAGGCTTCGTCCTCACGCCAACTGTCCTCATGGTCGTAGTCCTCACGCCAATTGTCCTCATGGTCGTAGTCCCCATGATCCCCAATGATGCTCGTGCGCGTGGTCGTGATGGTCGTGTGCGGAATGATGGCCCGATCCGCCCAGTCTCTTTTTCAGAAAGTGCGCTATCACGCCCGTGTATATAAAATCGAGTAGTCCCATATTCTTTCCCCTTTATGTTTTCTTTTTGTGATGCACCGTTCGGCACAAACTTGAGTGCAAAGTTATGATTGGCTTGTGCAGCCTACCTGCAGCGCGGTTCCTCTATTCTGATATCTTTGTTTTCAGTACCGCTTTTTGCGTTGGTCGGTTGGTACTGGAGTTTCACTTAAGTGGTACTGAAGTGTCAGCATGCTTAAACTTCGGTGACACTTAAGCTAAACTGGTCAGGCATTCCAGTTGACAAGTTCCTCGTATTTGTCGAAGTCCATTTTGGAGTCTGCTCCCACCTTTTCAAGCATCAGTCTTACCACCTCCTGCTCCTCGGGAGGAAGCAGAATGTCGCCACGTCTACGCTTGAAATATTGGTTGCGTCCGAAGTGGAGGATGAGGGTGGTCATAAACTTATTATATTGTTGAGGGTACATTCGCTTTTGAAAGTTGGTGAATCCTTTGGCGAATAGGACCGGCTTTTTATCCCGATAGTAAGTGCAGGTCTTGTCTTTACCACATCTGGTGGGATTGATCAGACGCAGATACTCTTCGTGCTGCTCCATGAGGATGGAGTAGGCTATCTGGTGCAAGCAGGTAGTCGCCATGGGGCAGCAGCTATGCTCACACACAGGATAGTCGGTTGGTAACGATGTATATTCTTTTTTAGGCATAATCTTCTTGATACTACCGAGCAAGAACTTTTGTTGTTTTCCCGTTCTCGTCTCGCATGATATAAATCTGCCCTGGTGTCATAGCTTTTACTTTGCGTCCCTCAATAGTGTAAATAGCTTTTGCACCATTTGGCGTTACAAATATTCCTTCTACACCTGTGCCTTGATTCATCTTGGCGGAAGACATGCCTCCCGATGCTTCATAGCTGAGCCAAATCATATCTCGCTTGACATCTATCTGCACCTGAATTGGCCACGGATTAGCCAGCCCACTGTTGTAGATTGTGTAAGCATCCCATTGGTTTTCCCCATCGAAGCGTACAAGACCTATATCAGATACTGCCATCCATAGGGCATCATGCTTGTCTATTGCAATATCCACGATGCTGTTGCCGCCTATGTTGGAGTTATATTGGTTATAGATTTTCCAATTCGTGCCATCGTAGCAAACCAATCCACCACCATAATCTTTACCCATTACAGGCGTTCCATTCCTACTATATCTACTATTCATCCATACTCTGTTATGCGAATCAACAGCGATACAGTCAACATAATTATATGGAATAGGGGAATTTATCGTATCATGACACACCCAATTATGCCCATCAAAAGAGCACACTCCAAGGTCCGCGATTCCAACCCATAGCCTGTCGCTCTTATCAAAAGCGAGGGATGTTATCATGTCGCCTGGCATTGGCGAATTTGAAGAGTTGTATTGAGACCATTGTACGCCGTCGTATTTATATAAGCCATTTGATGCTCCAACCCATAAATGGTTTTTGCTATCGAATTCCAGTTGTTTTAACTGCCCTGTTTGAAATGGCGTGTTATCTCGTTTGAAAACAGTTGTATCGGCATTTTCTATAACAGCCAGTATGGTATCGCTATTATTGGGTGCAACCCACAAACGTCCTCGCTTATCGTATGCAGCTGCGTTAATAGCAGGGTAATAGTCCTTTGCATTAGGAAACAGGTGTTTCCATTCCCCTTTCTCTGTGTATTGGGCAAGATAATCATTGGATGCAAAGCACACGTTGCCTTTCTCGTCGACTGTGGAAACCTCGTGCATCAGGTTCTGCGTCAATATATTCTTCTCCAGTTCTGTCTGTTCAAACGTGCCGTCATAGAATCTGAGCAATCCATGAAATCGTGTTGCTACCCATACATCGTTACCATCGGGTGCAATGTCGCATATCCAGTCGTTGCTGTAGTTTGAAGGAAGCGGGTAAGAGGAGAATTGTTTTCCGTCATATTTGACAAGTACGTTCCAATTTCCCATCCATAAATTACGATTCGTGTCGAAAGCTAATCCGTTAACATTGTTACTTGACAGTTGTCCGCCTGAAGTGTTGTACGAAGTGAAAGATGTGCCGTCATACTTGATTAACCCTCTGTTAGTTGCCAACCATTTGCTGTCTTTATCGTCGATTATTATATTGTTAACTTCACTTGCGCCACAGTTTAGAAGCGTGGTATTTCCATTGGAGGAAAGGAAACCAAACGTAAAGCCACCAAACCACAGTGTACCGTTTTTATCAAGAACAAGAGATTGGATAGCAGGATAGAAATGTATGTCTGCTTTGGGGTCGGGAGTGTAAACCGTATAGTAATTATCTTTCAAGATATAGATATCGTGTATTGCTCCAATATACACCTTATCTAATGCATCATCAAAGGCGAAACAGCTTTGAAGTGCAAAAGGGAACTGCCAATTCTGAAATGAGTTTCCATCATAAATGCTCATGCCTGTGTATTGGCCACCTATCCACCACTTGCCATTGTGGTGAGCCAGTCCAACGATATTGTTGTCTGCCAATCCATTTGTTCTATCAAGGAATTGGCATCGACCAGTGTTTTTGTCGTAAATAGTCAGACCGCCATCCGTTCCCAGATAAAGTTTGTCGCCATCTACAACAATGTTTCTGACCCATGCCTTTGAAAGATAATTCTTCCAATCGTTCACCTGTGCGTGACATACAGAAGCAGAAATCTGTATGCAGAGCAACATAAGGAAAATGACCATCTTTCTCATACGGAAATTATTGTCGTCCAACATTGCTTTACGAAGGTCTATTCTGTTCATCGTTTCTCTATGTTTTTATTCCAATATGCAAATATAAGACTATTTTTTGAAAAAGTGGATGGATTTCGTAAAAAACTTATATCGTTACAAACGCCTCCGACATATTGCCGTAGGACGTCACCTCTTGCATGATATAGCCTTCTCTGTGCATGGTCTTTTCTGTATGGAAGATAAGGGCCTTCCTTTCCCGGGCCAGACTTCTTCGAATCGTTGCCGACCTACCAAACTCCATTGCCCGACACTTGATGTTTCAGCTTTCCACCTCGTCGAGGTGCTTTTGCTGTGGCTCGTTTCCCTCGGCACTGCATCGGGGACACGTCCCCATCGTTGTACGCCGATTAGCTAGATTTCCAGGCGCGAGCCGACATTCGTGTTCGCATTCGAGGCATCGTTGTTCGCATTCGCAAACGAGACACCGCCATTCGCGTTCGCATTGTTGTACCCGCGATAGACCACGCGGCCTATGGGAAACTCTACCAGGCTGCAAAGTTACTCATTCTCGGTGTAAAAAATGGCCGGGCGCTACACAATGAGCCAAAATGACATCGCAATGATGCCCCCGAGCACTGTGCAGGCCCAGTCTATCCAGTCCCATTGACAGCCGTGGAGCTTGTCTTTGAGTTCGAGACATGAGGCTGCGATGATGGCAGAATAGATGGCTGCCCATGGCGACAATGCACACAGACCGACCAGCAAACCGCCGATTAGATGCTTGTAGCAGTTGCTTTTCTTCAGAAATGAGAAAATTTTGTTCATCGTTGAAAATTTTGAATGAAACGTTATACCTTTGCATCTAAAAAAGATGACAGTACTACATGATACAGAAGGCTGGAATGGCTTTGTTCAAGAGCTGTTTGAAGCCAAAGAGAAAGTGGAGCTTCAGCATGAATCGTTAATACGCCATCAGTCAGGCATAGCCGCAACTTTAATAGGCATAATCGCTGTTTTTGGCGATATGTCACAAGGGAGTATTCTTCTTCGCTGCTTGACAGTAGCGAGTGTGTTATTTCTGTTACTGACTGTCCTTGCGGGTGTGTTGTATTGCTTTTTGCAGTACAAACTAAAGTTGAGAGCACTCTCGAATTGCTTACGGCAATATCAAGAAGACTCTTTGGATGTTGTGGGACAGGTTTCCTCACCTATCGCTTCATGGCTTGCCAGAATCTTCCCGTGGTTGTTGTGCATTGGGATTTTACTTCTATCGGCAAGCGCAGTATGTGCTCTACTGCGGCATTGAGATTGTTCTTTTTTTATCATCATGTATTTTTTCTTCCATAACTTGATGTGTTTTGAAAATTTGTTATTACCTTTGCAAAAAGACTTATGCAGCGTTTCACATGTCGGCTCTTATGAGCGCAGGCTTCGGAAGGTTCGTAAGTCTTTTTTATTTAGACTAACCGCATCATATAAACGATAAGACCTTCAGTTGACTTTGCTTTGAACTCTATTTCCTGATTATTGTAAATGGTTTTGAATACAACAAAATCAAAGGCATGGTGGCGACCAGGCTCAATTCTAATTTGTTCAGCATCCCTAATCCATTCATTTATGCGAGTGGCCACTTCCATAGTTTCTGCAATTCGTCTGCTGTTCTTACATTTAGAGTATGTTTCAGTAAAGAACTTTTTTCCGATATGCAATTCTACGCCATCTTTTGTGTGCACTGTTAATCTTGCTCCAGTCGTTCCATCGGGCATCGTTACTTTGGGCAAATGCTTGTCTGCCCAAGTTACTGCCGATTCTTGAATGGACTTACGTTCCTCACTTGTTAGCCTTCTTTGTTCCCCTTCATTTTTTAGACGATGAAGAATTAGGCATGCTTGACACAACTCATTCTCAGGAACAAACCTCGCCAACTTGATTTTACCCTTTGCGATGTCGCAGTCACGGCATCGACGAATGGTGTAGGGGTTGTAGTCGGGCACCGTCTTGTCCTCCTTGCCGGGGTTGAAATGGAAAATGCCCTTTGTGTCGCGCTGCAGAGCTTCCTCTCCCAGTGACATCGCCTCCTCATGGGGTGTGGCAGGATATTTGGACTTGCGAACCTGCACTACGGTGCAACGGCAGTTCCATCCGTTGGGTGGATAGTATTCCTCCCAAAACGGGTCTGACGGCGGAAGCGTCACGCCATTAAGCGCAGCATGCTCCGGACGCACCTTGCTATCGTTTGCCGTGCGGTACTGGAGGTTGTAGCGGTCGCCGTCCTCCGAGAACCGTTCCCACTTGGCAGCCATCTCCGCAGACGATTGTACGAAGTTGTACTCCGCACGGAGATAGTTGGAGTTGTAGGTCTTGTCGATCTTACGAACATCATTCAAAAAGGCTTCGAACGTCTTTCTGTTGCCGTTAGAATCGAGCAATGAAGGGAACGCCTCGTTGAGTTCGTGGAAAGTCTTCATGCCTGAGAAGATATAGTCAGACCGCTGGAGGCGCTTGCGCATGACATCAGACATCTCCACTTGCTTGAAAGAGGAATCCAATGCGCCGGCATGGGCGTTGATGAACTCCAGAACCTTCGGTTCTGCTAACACCTCAATGCGGAACTCCGAACTGTTCTAGGAATAGAGCGTGTGCATCATGCCGTCGGACAGTTCAGAGAGCTGCTTGCGTACCTGCTCCTGCTCTTTCGACAGCGACAAGGTTTGTGGAGTATCGCCTAACGGACGGGCATAGCGTTGGTGCAGCCCCAGGTAATCACTGGGGCTCAATCGAAAAAACTGCCGTGCGTGTTTTGCTGCTGTTTCTTCTAGTCGTCTTGCGGCTCGCTGTTACCATCGTCTCCCTCATCGTTATTATCCCCTCCTGTCGGTAACATGGGCTGTGCATTGCGTCGTTCGCCTACAGGCATGCTGTATTTCTCTGCAAAGTAGGACGGGTCCACTTCGTAGCGGTCGGCAACCATGGTCTCGTATGCCACCTGCTGCTCTGGTGTGTAATCGACAGCATCATCCCATTTGAAGCGCATTCCCTTGATAGGGAAGCCGTGCTTTACCATGCGCGGGATAAGCTGGTTGTTCACGATGTCGCGCAGCATGGTGCAGTCACTTTCAACCAGGTTCTCGAACATCTCGAGGTGTGTTTCTGATTGTGAGAGACTGCTGCCGTCCTCGATGGTCATCGCCTGTCCGATAATGAGCTTTGACAGTTCCGAGTTGGCGCGATCGATGCGTTTGTCATAGACATTGAAGGTACTCTCCTGTTGTTTATCATCTTGTTCCTACATCAAACCACAACGCGTGGCGGCTTCGCTTCGCTGAGCTCGTGTTGTTTATCATCTTGTTCCTACATCAAACCACAACCAAGGCTTCACTGATTGAAATCAGTTTATCGTTGTTTATCATCTTGTTCCTACATCAAACCACAACCTTATGGTCCTGACCGTCACAATCTGCACCGTTGTTTATCATCTTGTTCCTACATCAAACCACAACCAAGAATTTGACACCTCCAAGTTTACAGAGTTGTTTATCATCTTGTTCCTACATCAAACCACAACGTGCTGGTAGTCCGCCACCATCCGAAGAAGGTTGTTTATCATCTTGTTCCTACATCAAACCACAACTGTTGGTTACGAATTGTTTCAAAACCTTAAGTTGTTTATCATCTTGTTCCTACATCAAACCACAACCTACCCATAAGAGTAGTTGATATTTTTTTGTTGTTTATCATCTTGTTCCTACATCAAACCACAACCTTACCTCTTTTTACAATTCTCATTATTCGTTGTTTATCATCTTGTTCCTACATCAAACCACAACGGCAGCATTGGGGAGAAGTTCAGACGTGGAGTTGTTTATCATCTTGTTCCTACATCAAACCACAACTTGCGAGTTCTCAGCCCGAGAGTTGAGCAGGTTGTTTATCATCTTGTTCCTACATCAAACCACAACTTGCGCGCGCTCCTTGCGACTGAAGACCACGTTGTTTATCATCTTGTTCCTACATCAAACCACAACAGCAGCGTTGGGCAGCAGCTCGGATGTAGGTTGTTTATCATCTTGTTCCTACATCAAACCACAACCTATAGCTACAAATCTGCTGGTAATCAGCAAGATACTTCGTTTTGAGCTTCTAAGAAATGGCCGTGCAGGACGAATTCTACTGCAAATTTATTAAAAAAATTCTAATTGGATAGGCTCACTGATGACTTTATTGTGGATTTTACTTTGATTGGCGTTTTTTGGTTTCCCCCAAAAGTTGTAGATGTCTCCAAATTGTTTGTCAGTTACGGACAAGATGGAGACTTTGCCAGTCGCGGGAAGCAAGGACCTGACACGCTTAAGGTGAACCGCAAGGCTCTCTCGCGACGCGCAATGGCGGATATAGACAGAAAACTGCATCATGGAGAATCCATCTTTCTCCAAGTTCTTACGAAAGAGCGCAGCGGCTTTTCTCTCTTTTTTTGTAGTGACGGGTAAGTCGAAAAATACAAACATCCACATTATATGGTAGGCATTTAGACGGTATTCGGTCATGTCATGATAGGAAGAGTTAGTTTTTTGATATCTCCAGCATACAGTTTGGCCAAAGAAGCAGTGGTGAATGTCAAGGCAATTTGTAGGGGACGCGTGACTTTTCCCATGTCCACGTCGCACGTCAACAAGCGGAGTATGGCGGATTTAGACTCCTTGTTGAGCTCGTAAACTCCACCTTCGTAAAGCGAATAGACAATTTCGTCCACATAAGGACGATAGGGTTCCATCACGTCGTCGGCCAATGGAAAGGCGTTGTATCTGCTTTTGTGGAAGATACCCAAGTTGGGTAGCAGTCCTGAGCCTATTAATGCACGGGTGGTTGCCGCTCGCAAAATAGCGTAGCCATAATTGAGCAAGTCGTTGGGGGAACCTCCTTCCCGATCCCGTCTGAAGCATCCACCGAACAGTTCTGTCCAATACTGTTTGGCCGCAAGACCCTCGCGGTTGTCCGTGTCGCCACTCTTCACGTTTTTATAATATGGTGTTAGTAGCTCACTCCGTTTTCCGTAGTGCCGAAGTACAACTGCCTGTTTTTTGATTTTAGCCTCGATGATTTGCTTCCAAGCCTGTTTCTTTGTTGCTTCTCCGACGGCCAGTTGATATTTGAGGCTTTCCGCTTGTGTCGTATTTCCGTCCAAACATTGAAGCATGGCCGTCGGCATCTGCTTGTTGTCGCACAGGACGACGGCCACGTTGTTTTTCACCAGTTCGTTTAAGAGCGGCAAGGTGACGCTAATTTGTTGGTTTTCCAACACGACGCATCCCATGTCCTCTATGGGGCGCGTCACCTTGTCTGCTCTGTCTTTCCAGGAAATGACCATTTGGTTGTTCTTTAAGGAAAGCGACACTGGTGTGGAGAAGAAGAGGGTCTGCTTAATCATACCGCGCAAGCCATTTGATCTCACCTAACTCGTTGATACGGAAGTGAACGCCTTGTACCGCCGCTTTTATCTGGGTGTGAAGCATTCTAATGACAGGACGCAGCTCCTCACCAGTTTGATAGGCACCGTTCTTGCCTTTCAAGTCCTTGCTTTGTCGGGCTTCCGTGTGGTATTTCATTACAATCACCCCGTAGCTGCGAGTGCCCACGGTCATGGAAGAAAGCCCTGTCACCTTATACAGGCGCCTGTTCAGTTCTGCTTGAGAGGCTTCGTAAAGCTCGGCAGGTGAGTTCTCGTAAAGCAAGACCATCGTGCCGATCTTCAATGTATAGGCCAACGGATAGTCATGGCTACTCTTGACGGGGACTATCGGATCGCCAGAGCCCGTCCTATCGTTGCTCGTCCGGTAGTATTTGGCCGCCTGGAGGTTGTTGACCAACTCAAAGTCTCGTTTCTCTTTTCCTTTCTTGTCAGCCCCTATATAGATGGCGAGGAGATAGTTTTTGTCATTTACCACATGATATTTGCGCTTGTGCTCTTTGTCAGAGACATCCCGCTGGTAGCGGATATGAAGTGGTTGGGTGACTTGGGGCGTATAGCAGCGTACCTTTTTGATGGGTATCTGCTTCTCCTCGTTCATCCAAATGGTGGAAGCCATGGCTTCTGTGAAGCCCAAGCGATCGACGGCCTCTTGGACGATTTGCCTCACAGTGTCATCCACGATGTACTTGATGTTCTTTTCTTCCAGTTGTGACAGCTCTACACGTTTCACATATTTGACCTCACCTTCGCGCTCTATTGCGCCATAGTAAGTCTCCTTGTGGAGTGAGCCACGCACGGCGTCTCCCTTTGCCAGGACCTTTTTCCCATTGATGATGATTCTGCGACGGCCTGCTTGGCCATGTTGTCGGGAGTGTGGTGATAAACGAGCAGTTCGTTTTGCATCCGCCTCACGTCCTCGACGAATGTCGGCCAGGGCTTGGCAAAAGTGGCTTTGGACGCACCGTACCACTCATGCTTTTCCTCATCGTGATAGTACTCGGCCAGTTTGCCATATTCGTCCAGTCCGATACAGGCTACGACGATGGCGTCTATGCAATGGTGGACATGGTTCACGCGCTCCTTGGCGCTGTAAATGTCCTGAAGTCCCCATATCTTTCGGAAATCAGATGTGGCGAGGCCCTTTACAGGATACACTCGCTTGAAGACCGACTTCAGATAGAGCCGGGCGTATTTTGAGATGATGCCGATATCCACTCCTTGTCGCCTGTTGAATCCTTCGGGCACGCTTTCCATCGTGAAACGCTCATGTTTCCCGCGCCAATAGTCATGCTGGAGTTCCAGGTAATGGCGGTAGCTGATGGCTTTGTCTTTTTGCTCCTTGGTTGTCGCAGCCTGTGATTTGCGTTTCTGTTTACGAATCTGTTGGCTCAGCTCCTCGTATTTTTCCTGCCATATAGCTATGCGGGCCATGATTTCATCGTGGTTGGCAAGTTCGGTAGGCAGATGTGTCTTTTTCACATCGCGGTTGAAGCGGCTGTCACAAAGAGTCAGGTTCATCTTGGTGCTGTCTCCGCCTCTGCTTCGGGGCAAGGTGTGCTCGATGTCAAATTTCGGATTGGGGCCGACAAAATCAGATATGCGAATCTGCTGACCTGTGTATAAGCAAATATGCTGCTGCTCTTCCCATAGTTCATATTTTAAAATGTCCGTGGGTGTCGGTTCTATTGCTTTGCCTGTTTCTGCCTTGTAATCCTCGACGATGTGCTTTCGGGCTGTGTCGTGTGCCTTTTGGTTGTCCCTGCCATACCGCTTGAGGGCGCTTCGCTTGTTGGCATCGTTCAGCTCACGCGAAAACTCGATGTGAATCTCCGTCTCTTGGTCTATCTTTCCCTCTTTCAAGAGACGGTTGATGAGCTTGCGAAGGCAGAAAAGGGACCGCATGGCCATCGGGTTACGAACGCTGTCGGTGCGTGGAGATCCGAGTTGATATATTCCGTCTTGACCAGGGCGCACACGAGGGTAAGTCTCTAACATCGAGGGATGGTAGAGCTTTTTGAGATTTTCGTCTGAGACATGATACCTTTCTTTTAGATACTCTTTGATGCACGTCTCTAGAGTGCGTCCGTCTGTTTTGGGGTCATAGCTGTTTATCTCTTTGATGACGCAGTCAATGGCAGCTTGGCGCATTTCCTCGATTCCCCATTCATAGGCAGGCATCACTTCGCAAAGATTGCCTAAAAAAACCGCATGGGAATAGACAAGTCCTCTTCTGAGGTAGGGGAGGATCTTGCAAATTGCCTTGAGGCTTAGCGAAGCATAGGCGGAGGGAAGGTTGATGTTGCTGAAGGCCTGGGCTTGTTCGTCGTCAAGCTGTAGGCGCACCTTGGCAAACTCAGCCAGCTTGTCTTGGTCGGAATAGAAGAAAAGTGCATGCCAGATGTCGTTGAGGATCTCAAGCCGGCTTTTACCATCGGCCAGCGTATAGACCTCGCAGATGGAGTCGAGCCAATCGTCACCGAAAATATCTTGTAGCGCCGCTGTGACGGGACAACCAGAGACGGAAGTATCCATCGGATAGTTGAAGAGATACGGCATTTCCGTATCAGCGGCCTTCTTGTAGAATCCGTAGAGCTTTTTAGGAGCCAACTTCTTGGCAATATCCTCGAAATTAAAGGTTTTCTTGGTCTTCCTAAAGAAAAGCGGAAGAATCTTCTCGCGCTCCTCGTGGTTCAACGGTCGGAGCTCATCTTCCTTTGGTGTTTTTATTTTGATATGGTTGATGAAAGACAACATTCTAAACTCCTCGTACAAGGGGTGGGAGGCAGGACATTTGGCTTTGTTTTTCTCAAATACGCACTTGCCCACTTGTCTTTTTTGAGATTTCAAAGGCCGCTGGGTAAAAATGGCCTTCTCCAACTCCGACACGAGCGAGGCGTCCAATTGCTGCTTTTCGCAGATGGCATGAAACTCTTTGAGGTAGTGTTCGTTGCGTGCGGTGTAGTGTTTGCGTATCTTTTTGCCTTTCTCATAGAGCTGGTAGAAATAATCGCCAAGGTATTCGCATCCCGCTTCCCGCATTTCTTCGGAGAGGGCACTGATACCGTCATTCACGACGCCCACGTCCTCACCACTCTGATCCTTGCGGTTGCTGAGAAAGCCACGGCGCTGGGCAAAGTGATAGAAAACGCGACCGAGGATGTAGCGGTTCGCAACCTGGGTCAAATCCAGTTTCTCATGCAGGCATAGATGTTGATAGGCGTATGGGTTTTGCCCTTTCTCCTCGTCCGTGCGCTGCCATTGCATGAACAACTCATCGGTTGGGTATATGCTCTTTAGTCGCCATTGGCGCAGCTCCCAGGAGGTGAGTGGGGGACAAAGGTGGTGCTGGGTCAAGATGTGCAGAAGCCTGATTTTGCGTAGCTTTATGCGATAGTAGCGTACTCGGATAGCACGGTAGCCCGTCCTTTCTGCCGCTTTGGAAGACTCGTTGTCCTTGTCGATGTTGACTCCCTCTTGGAAAATATTCACTCCCTTATCAAGCAGGCAGTATTGCTCTGCCTTCTTTTCTACGATAGCCCATCCAAGGCTGTTCGTGCCTGTGTCAATGCCAAGTATTTTAGTCATTTTTGATGCGGTTTTAAATTTTTCGGTAAAATTACAATAAAAAATTTGTTTAAACAAAAATAAAGTGGTATTTTTGCATCCAGAATAAGATTTCCTACATCTTATCACAATAAGGCCAGCAATGGCCGAAGGGTAAAACCTATACTCCCGCTTCGGTGGGAGTTTTCTTTTTTTATAGCTTGCCGAGAGGGCTGTTTTGTTTATTTGAGCTAATAAAAGGTAAGGCTCTCCACTTTCAGGCGTCCCAATTGTAGATAGGCTTAAACTATCTAATGTGGCAACCCTTTTGCAGGTCGCCGTGTTGGCTACTTGATGGAGGTTTTCTCGTAAAAAATTCCCTAAAGTCGTTGGGATTTGGGGCGAAAAGATGACGGCAAATGAGTCATCAGACCAAATGGATTGATCCGATACGAAGGCTGATATCCTGCATTGCGTCGTTGCTTATTAGAACCGTTCGTAAGCGTGTCCGCGATGCTAGTATCTATGCGTCAAAAAAATATCGCTCAAGTTTCTATTCTTGAGCGATATTTTTTT
>PPYF01387209.1_pt1 | contig 12779 bp, 9 predicted proteins | sample 1559871 | NCBI WGS metagenome assembly PPYF01 (sample SAMN08240021, study PRJNA423297) | Human gut metagenome, whole genome shotgun sequencing project. | reverse complement strand
CTGCCAGCAGTGTAAATATAAAAATCCGCGTATGGGTGAATAGTTCGGATTACTGGAACGTATTTTTCAGTATGAATCAAACTGTCTATACTATTTTTAATAAAGAAGGAATTAACTTCCCATTCCCACAGCTTACTGTACATCAAGCCTAACGTCAGAAATCTTTAGAACACGAATGACGCAATTGTCACAAGCTTGATCTTATCAATCATGTGTCATTTGCGTCATTTGTATGCTATCACAAGATTTATTTTCTATCCGCTTTCAAACGATCAGCCATAGCCTTAGCCAACTCCTTTGCCTGAGTGTTAGTTTCGGCCTTCATGCTATGTTTCATTTCTACAGGATTTCCGACAGGCTCAAATTTCAACTTATCATTAAACTCTGCAATTTTCTTCACAGCAGCGCTAGCCCATGTAAATGAGCCAAAATATCCCAGATAACGTCCCTTTATCTCGCGAGAAGCCAGCTTGCTCAGCAGAGCTTCCATTTCCGGATACATCTGAGTATTATAAGTGGGGCATCCCACAATCAGTCCTTTATATTTGAATACATCCGCAATAATAAAAGAATGACTGGTATGAGAAACATTATGCATCACGATATTACGAATTCCCTGCTTGCTCAGTTCTTCTGCAATAGCTTCTGCCACCTCCTCTGTATTACCATACATCGAGCCATAAGCTATTACAACCCCTTCTTCGGCCTCATAACGACTCAAACGGTCATAAATACGTACCACACGAGGAATTTCCTCTGTCCATACCGGACCATGAGTAGAACAAACAGTCGTTATTTTCAAGTTTTGCAATTTCTGTAAGGCCTTCTGTACCGGCGCACCATATTTGCCTACAATATTAGAATAATAGCGCACCATTTCATTCCAATAAATATCTGTATTAATATTTGTATCAACCACACCACCATTCAATGCACCAAAACAACCGAAAGCGTCACCGGAAAACAAAATACCTTCCGTTTCATCAAAAGTAACCATCGTTTCGGGCCAGTGAACCATCGGAATCAATGAAAAGCGCAGTCTATGATGTCCCAAAGCTAGAAAATCTCCTTCACCCACTACATAACGCTCACCGCCTACACCATAATACCCTTCAATCATTTCGAAAGTCTTCTTGTTACCGACAATCACAATGTTAGGATAATATTGCTTGATCAAACTGATAGAACCGGAATGGTCTGGTTCCATATGATTTATAATCAAATAATTGATAGGTTTATCACCGATAATGCTACGAATTTTCTTCAAATAAACCTCAAAATAGCATACGTCTACTGTATCCACCAAAGCGACCATCTCGTCGTCAATCAAATAAGAGTTATAAGACACACCGTAAGGTAACGGCCACAAGTTCTCAAACAAAGCCTTGTTACGGTCATTCACTCCCACATAATGTACTTTTCCTTTGATTTCCATATCTGTTTTCTTCTTTTAATATTTATAGTATTTGCCTTGCCAGGCATCTTTTTCTCTCATCCGTTTTTTCACCTTATCCGTAAATTCATAATTTTTCAATCCCCAATCAGGAGCTATCAACAATTCTTTAGGTGATTGGGAAACAAAACGCTCCAGTACGATGTCCGGACGAAGATGTTCTATATAATCAATAACCAAATCAACATATTCGTCAGCTGTATAAAGATGGAAAGCTTCAGGCTCTTTCACATATTCACTCGCCATGCGCGTACCTTTAATAAGTTGTAACTGATGCAGCTTTAAAGTAGTCAGAGGTAATTGTGAAAGTACTCCTGCCTGTCTGATTAACATTTCTCTTTCTTCTCCGGGCAAACCAAGAATTATATGCCCTCCTACTAAAATCCCTCTCTCTGCAGTCTTCCGAACAGCCTCCGCAGAAACGGCGAAAGTATGTCCCCGGTTTATCCGGCGCAACGTTTCATCATCCGTACTTTCAATGCCATACTCCACTAATACAAAAGTGCGTTTACCAAGATCTTCCAAATAATCCAGTAATGATATCGGCATACAGTCCGGACGAGTTCCTATCACCAGTCCTACCACATCCTCTACCATCAGTGCCTCTTCGTATTTTCTTTTCAACTCTTCCAGTTCCCCATACGTATTGGTATAAGCCTGAAAATAGGCCAGATATTTCATTTCCGGATATTTGCGTACAAAGAACCGCTTTCCTTCTTCCAACTGCTGAGCAACAGACTTTCCCGTATGGCAATAGGCCGGATTAAATGTTTGATTATTACAATAAGTGCAACCTCCGTATCCTACCGAGCCGTCACGGTTAGGACAAGTAAATCCGGCATTAATAGAAATCTTCTGCACTTTGCAAGGAAAGTGCATAGCTAAAAAGCCGGATAAGTCGTTATAAAGCATCTCTCTGTTCATGAACTTATTTTGCGGGACAAAGATACGTATTTTCAAACAAAAGTTTTACCTTTGTCTTTGATTATCATTTAAAGAATTTATCTATTATGAGAAAATTAAGTATATTTATTATTTTATTCTTCTGCTTGCTGACAGTCAGAGCCCAACAAGTAAGCTTGCAAGACGTAGCAAACAGAACGTATCGTGCCGAAGGAATCAGAGGTATCAAACCGATGTTGGATGGAGAACATTATACCCAAATGAGTGCCGATGGCAAAAAAATCATACAGTATTCTTTCAAGACCGGCAAAGAAACAGGTACCATCTTCGATGTAAATACGGCCCGTGACTGTAGCATCAAGTCATTTGATGACTATATCATGTCACCCGATGAAAAACTGATTCTAATACAGACTGAAACCAAACCTATTTATCGTCGTTCGTTTACCGCCAATTACTATATTTTCAACGTAAAAAACAATAAAATGGAACCGCTCTCAGAAAACGGTCCACAACAGGTTCCTTTATTCTCGCCGGATGGCAATCAGATAGCTTTTGTACGTGATAATAATATCTATCTGGTAAAATTATTGTTTGGCAACAGTGAATCACAAGTAACCAAAGACGGCAAATTCAACGAAGTGCTAAATGGTATTCCCGACTGGGTATATGAAGAGGAATTCGGCTTCAACCGTGCTTTCGACTTCAGTGCAGACAGCCAGATGCTTGCCTATATCCGTTTTGATGAGAGTCAAGTACCTATGTATTCTTTTCCACTATACAAAGGTATGGTTCCCGCATTAGAGAAATTCAGCACTTATCCGGGAGAATATGAATACAAATACCCTATGCCAGGAATTGACAATTCCAAAGTAACCGTTCATACTTTTGATATAAAAAGTAAGGTAACCCGCAAGATGGACTTGCCTCTAGATGCAGACGGTTATATCCCTCGCATCAAGTTTACGGATGATGAGAATGCGTTGGCAATCATGACTTTGAACCGTCATCAAAACCGTTTCGACCTCTATTTTGCCAATCCACGAAGTACATTGTGTAAACTGATGGTACGTGATGAAGCTCCCCAATACATTAAAGAAGAAGCCTACTCCAACATCGTTTTCTATCCAAAAAACTTTGTGGTGATGAGTGAAAAAGACGGTTATAACCATCTCTATCTTTACACTAGCGGAGGAAACCTGGTTAAGCAAATCACAAAAGGGAACTTCGAAGTGAAAGATTTCCTGGGATGGGATGAAGCTACCAACACATTCTATTTTGAAAGCAATGAAGGTAGTCCGCTACGCACCGCTATCTACAAAGTGGACGGCAAAGGTAAAAAGACCAAACTATCCAAACAGGAAGGAACTCATAAAGCTATTTTCAGTAACAATATGAAGTATTACATCAATACTTTCTCTAATATCAACACCCCTCCTGTCATTACCCTTAATGACAATAATGGTAAAGAATTGGCAACCTTAGTAGATAATAACACATTGAAACACCAAGTTTCACGTCTGAATATGCCAAGTAAAGAACTATTTAGTTTCAAGACCAATGACGGTGTGGAATTGAATGGTTGGATAATGAAACCCGCAAATTTCAATCCGAACAAAAAATATCCTGTTATCATGCACCAATATAGTGGACCGGGTTCACAAGAAGTTGCAGACAAATGGGGAATTGGAGCCCGTAAAGATGGCGGCATGTTCGAAGCTTATATGGCCGGTCAAGGCTTCATCATGGCTTGTGTAGACGGACGCGGAACCGGTGGCCGAGGGTCTGATTTTGAAAAATGCACCTACTTGAGTTTAGGAGTAAAAGAATCGAAAGATCAAGTAGAAGCCGCCAAATACTTAAGTACACTACCCTATGTAGATGGTAACCGTATCGGTATATGGGGATGGAGCTATGGAGGTTACAATACATTAATGTCCATGAGTGAAGGAACACCGATATTCAAAGCTGGAGTAGCTGTTGCAGCTCCTACAGACTGGCGTTTCTACGATTCGGTATATACAGAGCGCTTCATGCGTACCCCCAAAGAAAACATGGAAGGTTACAATGCTGCATCTGCTATTAACCGTGCCAACAAACTGAACGGTGAATTGTTGCTGATCCACGGCACAGCAGATGATAATGTACACTTACGTAACAACGCAGAATACAGTGAAGCATTGGTACAAGCCGACAAGCAATTTGACATGCAAATCTATACCAACCGCAACCATGGAATCAGTGGAGGCAACACAACTAAACATTTACTGACTCGCGTAGCCAATTTCTTTATTGATAATTTAAAATAAAAAACCATTCACCACAGATTATACAATTTTACATAAAAACCGAATGAAAACAATTTGCATTGGTATAATCTGTGGTGAATTATAAATCTAATATCATCATGAATCACGTTAAAAAACCAGACTGGCTTAAGATAAACATAGGGGCAAATGCTCGATATACCGAAACCAAACATATTGTAGATTCCCACAAACTACATACCATTTGCAGTAGCGGACGATGTCCCAATATGGGAGAATGCTGGGGAAAAGGTACTGCCACTTTTATGATAGGTGGCGAAATTTGTACCCGTTCCTGCAAATTTTGCAACACACAGACCGGACGGCCTCTTCCGTTAGACCCTGAAGAACCTACCCATGTAGCAGAGTCCATTCAACTCATGAAATTATCTCATGCCGTTATTACCTCTGTAGACCGTGATGATCTAGATGATTTGGGTGCTGCCCATTGGGCTAAAACGATTTCAGAAATCAAGCGCTTGAATCCGGAAACCACAACCGAAGTTTTAATCCCTGATTTTCAAGGAAAGAGCGAACTGATTCAGCTAGTCATTGACGCCAAACCAGACATCATCTCACACAATATGGAAACCGTACGCCGCATCAGTCCCCTGGTACGAAGCGCAGCCAACTATGCAACCAGTTTAAAGGTCATCAAACAAATAGCCAATAATGGTATTACAGCTAAATCCGGTATTATGGTAGGTTTGGGAGAACGCCCGGAAGAAGTAGAAGAAGTCATGGACGATTTATTGGCACAAGGCTGCAAGATACTTACTATTGGCCAATATCTACAACCTACCCACCGCCATTATCCGGTAGCGGAATATATTACTCCCGATCAATTTAAACAGTATAGAACAATTGGATTAAAGAAAGGATTCCGAGAAGTGGAAAGCGCACCTTTGGTACGTTCCTCCTATCATGCAGAAAAACATATAAAATTTAAAGGGTAACGAGTAAACCAACTTTATATCTTTTTTGTTATAAAGATATAAATAGAGATAGAGAGAATGAAATCGTTACTGGAATACAAGAATTTAATCATGTCCACAGGGTTAATACCAGCCATTGTATGCATGATTTTCTGCATTTTCTTTCAAGATGCAGTTGTTTTGTATGTCTGTAGTTTGGCTAGCATTATTTATATCCTATACAGACTTGTCAAACCTCCTGTTTATCAGCCAAATCTAGTATTACTACATGGAACTTTGGCATTAATCATTGCATCCATCATAAAAGGCATAAGCGGAGATATGCTTATTCCGGACCGAACAGTTCCCATTACGCTAGAAATACTGATACTCTGTTTTTCACTACTCTATCTCATGGTCCCCAATTTTTATACAAAACTATTCTCCTACTTTCATTATAAGATATCTATTCTGAACTGTTGGGCCACACAGGTTATAGCTGTTTTATCCGGCATTCACCTGTTTGCTTCCTGCATAATTTATTTATTTTTCAGTCCACTATCTTATAATACCCTTTACGCTATGACCCACATCATCCCTCCTTTGATATATGTCATTTGCATTATTGTCAATCATGCTTTTGTGAAAACAATCAGTTTAACCTATAAAAAAATGCCTTTTTTACGTATCGCCCCTATTTGCAATGGAAAGATCTATGTTGCTCCCCGCAGTTATCAAGGTGAAGAACCTGGCAAGTTGGACATACCTATGGAAGACTACATTTATGCCTGCAAGACAGATACGGATAAATATGCCAAAGAAGTAGAAAATAAATATAGCAACCATATTACCGGACAACCGGAACCACGCTTCAGTTTGAAACATTTGGTAAAAGAAACCAATGGAGTTAAAAAAACCATCATGCTATATATTCTTCCTTTAAACGATGAAGAACAAATACATTTTACCGGAGGAAAATTTGTAACTCCCGAAGAAATAGAAATGAATTCTGCCCAATATAGTTCTTTTCTAAAAGAAGAAATACGTTTCGCACGCTCACCAGGCTCAATAGGCAAATAACCATGAAAAGCAAAACTCTGTCCATTAAAACCCGATCCCATAACAGACATAATAATAGAGGAAGGTCCTACCAAAGGCACCACTTTAAGATTCTTACGCTGAGCAATAGCAACCACGTCCGCTCCAGGATCAGCAACAGCCGGACAACCGGCTTCAGAAATAACTCCCATGGACTGTCCGGCCAACAAAGGTTTCAGATAACCGGAAATATCTTCAGGAGAAGTATGTTTGTTCAATGGATAAAAAGTCAATGCATCTATGTCAATCCCGCGATCTACCTTTTTCAAAAAGCGACGTGCCGAGCGTACATCTTCTACAATAAAATGTTTGATGCCGAGAATGACCTCTTTATTATACACAGGCAACACATTTTCCACAGGAGTTTCGCCTAATGTGACAGGCAATAGATACAAAGCAACTTCCATCATACTACTAATCAATCAAAATATCAAGGTTTGAAATCTGTTTCAGCCAACATCTGATGATAATCCGTCTTAGCCAACAAATCCTTTATTGTCATATCAGGATGCTTTTTCATATATTCATCAATCAGCAAAATCCCCATCCATACTCCAATACTTGCAGGAGTTTTCTCACCCATAATAGAAATAAAGGGATCCTTGCGTATATAAGTACGTACAACAAGGGGATCGGTAGCATATAAATGACCATTTTCAACCATTGTCTTCCACAGACTTGTTTTATTCTTCCTGCACCACTCAGCCTCATCCTCACTATATCCCATCTCTTTCTCAAAAGATTCATACCCTAAAATATGAGCCACTATCCAATTTATCTTTCCACGATGCATAATCATATCTAATAAAGTACGACCAGGCTGCCATGGCAAAGGATACTGACTCAGCAAATAAAAGGTAAAACAATCCGGAACAATACGATCAGGCTCCATACTGCGACATTGATAGTCATAATAGAAGCGTTTATATAAAGGATAATCTGCTCCCATATACTTATCAATACTAAAACCCAAAATACTATCCCCAACTACAACAGACTGATTCAGAGCAGCTATTTGAGCATAAAAATGAGGAACGAACAATGTAGGAACCTCTTTTTTCAAACGTTTGAAACCTTTGGTCAGTTTTTCCTCAACCCAACCAAGATCCTTAAATTTCTCTTCGGCATCGTGCATCAAAGTCAATAAAGTAGAATCCGAATAATATTCCAACATCCGGTCGTTAATCTTCATGTCATCCACCTCACCTATCGCCAATACATCTTCTATCAACAGCTTGGTAACCTGAGGATAGTCCGTATTCATTTTTTGCAGTGCCGAGAAACTATTCATCGTGACATACTCATACTGCAAACGATCATAACGGGCGACTCTTACATCCACATCAGCAGTATTGCCACTCTTCCCATCCCACTGACAGGAGGAAAGAGCAACAAGACATACTACTAATATGAATATAATTTTGCGCATCATCTATTTCTTATCCGTAAATGATGTTTCCGTTTTCGTCTTTATATTCATCCAGACCTTTTTCATAAGTTGCCATAGCACGCAAACTCATACCTACACTGGAGAAACCTCCATCATGATATAAATTCTGCATAGTTACTTTACGAGTCAGGTCAGAGAACATTACAATGCAGTAATCTGCACATTCGTCTGCCGAAGCATTGCCTAATGGTGACATACGGTTAGCAAAGTCAAACAGCTTATCCATACCTTTCACACCTGAACCGGCAGTAGTCATGGTCGGTGACTGAGATATGGTATTCACACGCACATGATGTTCACGACCATAAATGTAACCAAAACTGCGTGCGATAGATTCAAGCAATGCTTTTGCATCCGCCATATCATTATATCCATAGAATGTACGTTGTGCAGCAACATAACTCAAAGCCAGAATTGAACCATACTCCGCAATAGCATCCAGCTTTTTAGCAGCTTGAATCATTTTGTGGAACGAAACGGCAGATATATCCAGAGTCTTGCTCAACATATCATAATCGAGGTCATCATAAGTACGTTTCTTACGAACGTTAGGAGACATACCGATAGAATGCAGAACGAAATCTATTTTTCCACCCAATATTTCCATCGAACGTTTGAAAACATTCTCCAAATCTTCTACGCTGGTTGCATCTGCCGGAATTACCTCACAATTCAGTTTCTCAGCTAAAGCAGAAACTTCTCCCATGCGGACAGCTACCGGAGTATTGGACAATGTAATGGACGCACCTTCTTCTACAGCCTTTTCAGCAACTTTCCATGCGATAGACTGTTCGTTCAATGCACCAAAAATAATACCTCTTTTTCCTTTCAACAAATTGTAACTCATACCTTCTTTATTGTTAAATTAGTTTGCAAAGATACAAACAAATAAATTAATCATAGCTTTTTTTGCACACAAATGAAGAAATAATGCAATTATAAAACTAATTTTTACCATTTAAGGTTTCAGCTAAATGAGAATTTAACAAAAAATCCACTTATTCTATCAAATAGTGCACATAAAGGACAATTCTTTCAGCTATATTTGCCATCGAATTAAGAGGTTTTTTCATAATATTTATTTAAGGTTAGAATTAGGTTAACATGAAACATTATTGCTGCTCCCGTAAATAGCCCGTGAGGGTCTTTTACGGGAGAGTGATAAGACTTCTTAAAGCAACAATCAACTAGATAATTATTAATCTTAAACATATATAATACCAATGACTACTTTAATAAAGAAGATTCTATTACTTCCTGCCACATGTTTAATTCCTTTTTTGACCGGATGTAATAATTGTCCGTCTACGACTATTGTAGAAGATATTATAGATCCCGCCATCTATACAAGCCTCCCTTTCAAGATGGATAAAGTTGAACAACCTACTTTCCCAGACTATTCGGTAAACATCATAGATTTCGGTGCCAAGCCAGACGGTATTACTTTAAACACAAAGGCTATTAATGATGCAATCCAACAGGTTAATGCCAAAGGCGGTGGTAAAGTCATTATCCCTGAAGGCTTGTGGCTGACCGGTCCCATCGAACTATTGAGCAATGTGAATCTATATACAGAAAAGAATGCGTTAGTATTATTCAGTGCAGACCATTCACTATATCCCATTATAAACACTTCTTTTGAAGGTTTGGAAACCCGTCGTTGCCAGTCTCCTATTTCAGCACGTAATGCTGAAAATATAGCGATTACAGGCCACGGAGTATTTGATGGTAATGGAGACACATGGCGTCCGACCAAGAAAGATAAACTGACTGAAGGCCAATGGAAAAAATTGGTCGCCTCCGGTGGTGTGGTAGATGCCGACGGAAGAATCTGGTATCCCAGTGAAGGTGCATTGAAAGGTGCTATCCTGTCAAAAGACAACTTCAACGTACCTCGTGGAGAACTTACCGATTCTGACTGGGACTACATGCGCGACTGGTTACGTCCTGTATTGCTAAGTTTCATCAAATGTAATAAGGTATTGCTGGAAGGAGCGACATTCAAAAATTCACCCAGTTGGTGCTTACATCCGCTATCATGTGAAAATATTACAATTAATAAAGTTACAGTTTCTAATCCTTGGTACTCACAAAACGGTGATGCTCTTGATTTGGAATCATGTAATAAAGCATTGATTATCAACAACTCATTTGATGCAGGAGATGATGGTATCTGTATAAAGTCAGGAAAGGACGAACAAGGGCGCAAACGCGGTGAACCTTGTCAAAATGTTATCGTTATGAACAACACCGTATTACATGGACATGGAGGTTTTGTTGTAGGTAGTGAGATGTCAGGAGGTGTAAACAACATATATGTAGACAATTGTACTTTCATGGGTACAGATGTTGGCTTACGCTTTAAAAGTAATCGTGGGCGTGGCGGATTGGTAGAGAATATCTACATCAGCAATATCAACATGATTAATATTCCGAACGAAGCATTAATATTCAATTTATACTATGGTGGAAAAGGTCGTGGTGAAGATCCTAATCAGGATGAAAAGAAAGCAGAAACTACCATCCCTCCTGTAACAGAAGAAACTCCGATATTCCGTAATATCTTTATCAAAGATGTAACCTGTAACGGAGCAGGCAGGGCTGTGTTCTTCAATGGCTTGCCTGAGATGAGAATCAAGAATATCAATATGGAGATCCTCACATTATTAGCAGGATGCTTTACCAACTCTTTTGCACAAAAAGGCGAAAAGACACTGACCGTAGAAGTCAGCAATGAATGGATTCAAAATAAGACCGACGAACCGATAGTGATAGATTTAAATAACCTGAAAGCAGGTTTCAACATCAAATCCGCCACTGTATGGGAAGGTAATAAAGAAATTCCGTCCCAACTGGACGATCTGAACGGTGACGCACGTGCTGACGAACTGGCTTTCCTCATCGATATGCCAGCCAAAAGCAACAAAAGTTTCCGTATAATTCTCTCTTCAGAAAAAAGTGAAAAAAACTATCCGGCACGTACTTATGCCCAAATGAAAGCTTACGGACATAACAACAAATTCGCCAATATTACGGGATTTTCAGCGGCAGGAACCGAGAATGTATATAGTTTTGTTTACCATCACGGACCGGCTATAGAGAGTGAATTAGTTGCCTATCGTATCTATTTCAACGAAAAACAGACGGTAGATCCATATAGCAAAGTAAATAAAAGACTGGAAATAAAAGAGACTTGTTTCTACCCTACCAAAGCGCAACGTGCCAACGGCTACGGAGATGATGCGCTACGTGTTTACAATAGTGGTGGTGTAGGTGCATTAAAAGGTTGGAATGGTACTGAAGCGACCCACATAAAACCAGTAGTAAACCGCACGGAACGTGTACTAGCCTCCGGTCCTGTACGTGCCATCGTCGAAGCAGAAGTCATCGGTTGGGAATATCAAGGGAACGATTTGAACATGATCAATCGATATACCATCTATGGCGGTCATCGGGACATGAAGGTAGATGTCCTGTTTGACCGTCCGCTTAAACAGGAAGTCTTTGCAGCAGGTGTACAGATTCTGAAAGAAGGAGGTCACATGAGCGACCATAAAGGACTGACTGGAAGCTGGGGAACCGACTGGCCCGTCACAGACACCATAGGCTATGTGAAGGAAACAACAGGTATGGGAACTTTCATTCCTAAATATATCGGTAAAGAAGTACAAGACGGTTCAAACTACTTATATACCTTACAAGCACCGGGGCAACAGCATTTCCACTATTACGTTACTTTCACCTCAAAAAAAGAAAGTTTCGGATTTAAAGATATGAAAGACTGGTTCAATTATCTTCCCCAATGGAGAAAAGAATTGGAACATCCTTGCAAAATTACGATTAAATAAAAAATCTAAAACCATGAAACGACTAATCACTCTCTGTCTGCTAGGAGGCTGTTTTTTATCTGCTCCCGCACAGAATTATGTATCCCAAGCCTGGGTGGCCGACCAAGGCAATGGGACCTACAAAAATCCAGTCCTGTATGCGGATTACTCCGATCCGGACATTTGCCGTGTAGGAGACGATTATTATTTGACCTCATCCAGTTTCAACTGTCTGCCCGGTTTACAAATATTACACTCCAAAGACCTTGTCAACTGGACTATCATAGGTGCGGCTGTACCCTACGCACTGCCCCCTGTTACCGATGTCCGTCCTGAACATGGCAACCGTGTATGGGCACCCAGTATCCGCCACCATAACGGTGAATTCTATATATTCTGGGGTGACCCGGACCAAGGAGCATTCATGGTGAAAGCCAAAGATCCGAAAGGTCCCTGGAGCGAGCCAGTTTTGGTGAAAGCCGGAAAGGGCATCATCGACACGACTCCATTATGGGATGATGACGGTCGTGTATATCTGGTTCACGCTTATGCAGGAAGCCGGGCCGGACTGAAAAGTGTAATTACAATTTGTGAGCTAAGTGCTGATGCAAGTAAAGCTATCACACAATCCCGTATCATTTTCGATGGTCATGAAGCACATCAGACTTGTGAAGGGCCCAAATTCTATAAACGTAATGGATACTATTACATCTTCCATCCGGCAGGCGGCGTTCCTACAGGATGGCAAGTCGTACTTCGCTCAAAAAACGTATACGGTCCATACGAATGGAAAACAGTATTAGCGCAAGGCAACTCTCCCGTCAACGG
>PPYF01270284.1_pt1 | contig 12779 bp, 13 predicted proteins | sample 1559871 | NCBI WGS metagenome assembly PPYF01 (sample SAMN08240021, study PRJNA423297) | Human gut metagenome, whole genome shotgun sequencing project. | reverse complement strand
GTGCCGCTCTCGGTGGAATCCGCCTCCGCCGCCGTTTCCCAACCCGGATCGCCCGCCTCCCGTCTTTCCCTCAAACGCCTTCTCGAATCTCTCCGTCCGGTCCCCAAAACCGCCGTCGCTGCCATGGCCCGCCAGCTCGCCACCCTGCTGCATGCGGGCCTTCCGCTTGATGAGGCGTTGGGCAGCATCTGCGCCCACGACGACATGTCGCGCATGCAGGGCATCGTCTCCCGCCTGCGCGACCGGATCATGGCGGGCGGCGATCTCGCCGACGGGCTGGCGGAATTTCCCAACGTCTTTTCCTCGACCTTCGTGACCATGGTACGTGCGGGCGAGGCGTCGGGCACGCTGGAGCTCGTGGTCGAACGCTTCGCCGAGCACATCGAACAGCAGGTCGCGCTGGTCCGCAAGGTGCAGGCCACGCTGGCCTACCCCATCCTCATGCTGTTCGTGGGCATCGGCGTCGTCGTCTTCCTGCTGACGTTCGTGATCCCCAAGGTCACGCAAATTTTCGCCGACATGGGCCGCGCGCTCCCCGTCCCCACCCAAATACTGCTTGCCGTGAGCGACGGCATCCGTTCGGGATGGTGGGTGCTTCTGCTCGTCATCCTGTTTACGCTGCTCGCCTTCTGGCGTATGCGTAAGACGCCGAAGGGCAGGCGTTCCTCGCATCGTCTGCTGCTGCGGCTGCCCGGCGTCAGCGGCGTCTACCGCCCGCTCATCGTCGGACACATGACGCGCACCCTCGGCATGCTGCTCAAAAACGGCGTGACCCTGCTCAAGGCCCTGAACATCGTCAAGTCCGTGGCGGACAATCTGCTCATGGCGGAAGCCGTCCAGAACATGATCGACGGCGTGCAGGCGGGCCGGGACCTCTCCGAATTCATGAACGATCCCCTCGTGTTCCCCCCGCTGGCCCGGCAGATGGTGGCGGCGGGCGAGCGGAGCGGCCAGCTCGGGGAGATGCTGCTCTGGGTGGCCAACGACTGTGAAAACCGCGTCGCGTCGCGCCTTCAGGTCGTCACCTCCCTGATGGAGCCCATCATGATCCTCCTGCTGGGGGGGCTGGTCGGCTTCGTGGTCATCGCCATCATTCTGCCCATCTTTGAAATGAGCACCCTCGCAGGCTAACCATGTCCAGACGACTGCCCTCCACCCTGTTTTCACTGCTCTGCATCGGGCTGATCGCCTGGTTTCTGGCCCGCGCCACGTTTTCCCTGCGCGAACGGGCCGCCGAAGCGCCCGGGACGGCCTCCCCGCTCGCCGCAAGCGAAACCGCCGCGCCGGAACCCGTCGGCGCCTTTGAAAGCATCAACGTCCGCAACCTGCTCGGCGTTTCCGTGTTTCCGCCCGAAGCCCGCCGCGAGCGCAAGGAAGGTGCAGGCGACGGCGACGAGGAACGCGTCTCGGCGGAGGGCATCGACGCCCTGCCCGTCAGCAAACGCGGCTGGAAGCTGCTCGGCACCATCGTCAGTTCGGGCCGGGACAGCCGGGCCGTGATCCAGCTCGACGGCAAGGAGTTGCCCTATCGGGAAGGGGATACGGTACAGGGGTGGAAGATCGCGCTGGTGCAGCGGCGGACCGTGGTCCTCGCCAAGGGCGGCACGCGCGAACGGCTGATCATGAGCGACGCCGCGGCCCCGCAGGCGAACGCCGCCAAGCCGGACGAACAAAAGGCGGTGAGCCGGGCCAAGCTCCGGGAGGAACTCGGCGACATCGGGGCGCTGATGCGCAACGTTTCGGTCACGCCGCAGGCCGTGGGCGGGTACCGGGGGCTGCGTATTGTCAATATCCAGTCAGGAAGCTACATTGAGGAACTCGGTCTCAGGAAGGACGACCTGCTGCTGGGGGCCAACGGCAAGCCCCTTGCGGGATTCGGCGATCTGGCCGGGCTCGGAGAACTGGCCGACGAGAGCGCCGTCACGCTCGAAGTACTCCGCAACGGGAAAAAAACCATCATCCGCTATGATGTACAAAGTTGAAGCCATGCTTGATTCGCTCTGCAAAACGGCCCCGGCCCTCCGCGTTTTCGTCCTCTGCCTCGCGCTGCTGTGCGCGCCGTGCATTGCCCCGTCCGCATGGGCGGAACCCGAAAACGGGTTGACGCTGGACTTCAAGGATGCGGACATCCATGCCCTCATCAAGTACATCAGCGAGGCGACCGGACGGAACTTCATCACCGATCCCGCCGTCAAGGGCAAGGTGACCGTCTACTCCCCGGTCAGGATTTCGCCGGACGAAGCCTTCGAGACGTTCGTGTCCATCCTGCGCGTGCAGGGCTACGCCGTACAGAAAAGCGGCACGGCCTACAAAATCGTCCCCCTGAAGGAAGGGCTCGGACAGGGCGAGGACGCCGCCGTGGGCCGCAAGATGGGCGCGGAAACCGAAACCGTCACCACGCAGATCGTGCCCCTGAAGGTCGGCGTCGCCGCCGAACTCGCCAAGGTGCTGCCGTCCCTGCTCGGCAAGGATTACGCCATCTCCGCCTACACGCCCTCGAACACCATCGCCATCACCGCTCCCGCCACCAACGTGGCCAAGGCCATGGCCTTTCTCGATCAGGTGGAGTCCAGCAACAGCACCGGCAGCGCCGCCACCATCGGCCTCCAGTACGGCGACTCCAAGACCCTCGCCGCCACGCTGGCCAAAATCCTGAAAAGCCGCGACGAGGAATACTCCAAGAAAGGCCGTCCCACCGTCAGCCTCGTTCTGGCGGACGAGCGCACCAACAGCCTGCTCATCTACGGCGACGCCGAAGCCCTCAACATCGCCCGCGACACCGTGGGCTCGCTGGACATCCCCACGCCCAAGGGCAAGGGCGACGTCCATCTGATTTCCCTGTCCAACGCCAAGGCCGAAGACCTCGCGCTGGTCATCAACACCCTCGTGGAGCGCCAGCGCACCGCGGGCTCCGAGGATCAGAAGCCGGACACCGTGCTGTCCAAGGACATCAAGGTCGTGGCGGACAAGTCCACCAACAGCCTCGTGGTCACGGCCCGTCCCGACGAATTCGAAGCCCTCAGCAACATCGTCGCCAAGCTCGACGTGGTCCGCAAGCAGGTCTTCATCGAGGCCCTGATCATGGAAGTGAGCAGCGAAGCCTCCTTCTCGTTCGGCATCAACTGGGCGGCCGCGGGCGACGTGGGCGGCGACGTCTCCGTGATCGGCGGGGTCAGCCTGAACGGCAGTTCCGTCTCCCTCGGCTCCAACAAAATGGTCTCGCTGCCCTCGGGCGTGAGCATCGGCACGATCTTCAAGGACGCCTTCACCGTGGGCGGGACTTCCTACAACATCCAGTCCATCCTGAACGCGGTCAAGGGCAACAGCGACGTGGACGTGCTCGCCACGCCGCAGCTGCTCACGCTCGACAACGAGGAGGCCAGCGTGGAGGTCGTGGACAACATTCCGTATACCAAGGAAAGCACCACGCGCAATGATAATGACTTCACCACCCAGTCCATGGACTACAAGGACGTGGGCGTGAAGCTCAAAATCACGCCCCGCATCAGCGACGACGGCTCGTTGCGCCTTGAGGTGGAACAGGAAGTCAGCCGCGTCACGCAGGGCCTCGTCACCCTGAGCAACGGCGATCAGATCGTCGCTCCCACCACCCGCAAACGGCTGGTCAAGACCACCATCCTGTTGCAGGACAGCCAGACGGCCGTCATCGGCGGCCTGCTCGACGACCAGAAGACCTACAATCAAAGCGAAGTGCCCGGCCTCGGAAACATCCCCCTGCTCGGCTGGCTGTTCAAGTCCCGGAAAAAGGATTCCACCCAGACCAACCTGTTCATCTTCATCACGCCCAAGGTCATCCGCAACGCGGGCGACTCCGCCGAGCTGACCAAGGAAAAACAGCTCGTGCTGCACGAAACGAGCGTGGGCCATGACGGCCTCGGCCTGCCGATCATGAGCAAGCCCAAGCTCCTCAAGACCATTTTTGTGAACTGACCATGAGCACCTCTCCGCTGACGACGCTGCTGGACCGCCTCCGCCTCGCTCCCGAGGTGCTGGAAGCCTGCGCCCGGAACGCCGAAACTTCGGGCATCTCCCTTGAGCGGGCGCTGTTCGAGGCGGAACGCATCGACGAAAGGCAGTATCTGGAAACCACGGGAGCCCTCAACGGCATCCCCTGCGAATTCCGGCTCGCCGAATTGGCGGGCAAGGAGGGCGGCGGCTGGTCCGTGGATGCGGAACTCGTATGCAGGGTTCCCCTGCCGTGGCTCCGCAGGCATGCGGCGGTGCCGGTCCGCGACCGGGACGGCGCGCTGACGCTGGCGATCAGCCGACCTTCCGGGTGGCTGCTGGCGCAGGAACTGGGTCTCCTGCTCGGGGAACGTCCCGTCCGGCCCGTGCTCGCCCCCGAGGCCGACGTCATGGACATCATCAACCGCGTGTTCGGCGAATCCACCCGCTCCGAGGGGAGCGTTTCGGACGTACTCGGGGATTCGGTCAACGAAATCGATGAATTCAACGAGGATGCCGTGGAGGACCTGCTGGAGGACAGCAGCGACGCCCCGTTCATCCGGCTGGTCAACATGATCCTCGCGCAGGCCGTGCGCGCCGGGGCCAGCGACATCCACATCGAGCCCTACCGCGACGTATCCCGCGTGCGCTTCCGGCTGGACGGCGTGCTCTACGAGCGCCACACCCTGAACAAGGCCCACCACGCCGCCGTGGTGTCGCGCATCAAGGTCATGGCCAAGCTCAACATCGCGGAAAAGCGTCTCCCGCAGGACGGACGCATCGCCATTTCCCTCGGCGGGCGTCAGGCGGGGCTGCGCGTGTCCACCCTGCCCACCTCGTTCGGGGAACGCGTGGTGCTGCGTCTGCTGGAAAAGAGCGAACGCGTCCTCTCCCTCGCGGAACTCGGGCTGGGTCGGGAAGACCTCGGGCTCATGCACGCGCTCGTCAGAACCACCCACGGCATCGTGCTCGTCACCGGCCCCACCGGCAGCGGCAAGACCACGACCCTCTACGCCGTCCTGCAGGAGCTGACCGCCCCGGACAAGAACATCCTGACCATCGAAGACCCCGTGGAATACGAACTGGAGGGCGTCGGGCAGATGCAGGTCAACCCGAAAATCGGGCTGACCTTCGCGGACGGGCTGCGCTCCATCGTGCGTCAGGACCCCGACGTCATCCTCATCGGGGAAATCCGCGACGCGGAAACCGCCTCCATCGCCGTGCAGTCCGCCCTGACCGGGCACCTCGTGTTCTCCACCCTGCACACCAACGACGCGCCCGGCGCGGTCACCCGCCTGTTCGACATGGGCGTGGAGCCGTTCCTGCTCTCGTCCGTCCTGCGCGGGGTGGTGGCCCAGCGCCTCGTGCGGATGCTCTGCCCGCACTGCCGGCAGGCCTACCTCCCGGACGAGCAGGAATTGGAAAAACTCGGAGCCGCCCGCGCGGCCTACGTGCCGGGCCAGCCGCTCTACCGGGCCGGGGGGTGTCCCGAATGCCTCGAAACGGGTTACCGGGGCCGGATGGCCATCTATGAGATCATGCCCGTCAGCGACGCCCTGAAGCGGCTCATCGTGGACAAGGCCGACGCCAACGTGCTCGGCGAATGCGCGCTTGCCGAAGGCATGCGGAACCTGCGCCACGACGGCATGCTCAAAGTCATCGCGGGCCTGACCTCCCTGACCGAAGTGGCGCGGGTGACCAATGCGTAACGTCGCCGCGCACGCAACGTTCCCAAAGGGACGGGCGCACCGGCGCATGGCGGCGGGCGACGCCCGCGCAGGCCGCACGATCCTTCAACGCCGGACGGGCAGATGATGCGAGCGTTTCTGGACAGACTGCTTTTCGCGCTTCCCACCCCCTCCCGCGCCGGACTGGTGCGGAGCGGGCTGTACCTGCTGTTCGGGCTGGCGCTTTACGGCCTTTTCCTCGGCGTCCTGTACGCGCGCGAGTTCGGGGAAGTGCGCCTGCGCCGGTGGTGCGAAACCCTTCCCGGCGTCACGGTGACGATGAGCCGTCCGCGCCTGTCCTTCCTCCCGCCCGCGCTGGAGGTGGACGCCCTCGCCGTGCTTCCCCGCAACGCCGCCGAGCCGCTGGCCTTTCGCAACGTCCGGGCCGGGCTGACCGTCTTCCCGCTCGGAGCGACGCTCGAGGCCGACGTCGCGGGCGGCGGGCTGACCGCCGCCGTGATCCCCTCCGCCCTCATGAGCCCGGACCGCCTCGACGTATCCGCCGCGCTGGACGGCGCGCTCGCGGAGCCCCTGCTCCGGCCCTTCGTCGCCCCCAAAGGGCTCGTGCAGGTGCGGAGCGGCAAATTGAGCGGCACCGTCGCGCTGACCCTGCCTCTCCAAAACGGACGCCCAGCCCCCGCCCTGAGCGACGGCACCCTCGATCTGGCCCTGCGCGGAGCCGTGGTCGATCTCGGGCTGCCCATGCTCAAGGCGTCCCGGCTGGACAAGCTGGACGGGAAGCTCGAAACCGGCTGGAAAAAGGATCGCCTCAGCCTCCGGCAGCTCGAACTCCGCAGCCCCGTCATCGCCTGCGCCGCGCAGGGACAGGTGACGTTCGTCCCCAAGGACCCGTCAGCCAGCCGCATGGACATTCAGGCCGTCCTGCGCGTCCCGCCGGAACAGCTCCGGCAGGAACTCGTGCCGGAGCGCACCCTCCGGTCCTTCAAAAACAACGGCGAAGTCCGGCTGCGCCTGAGCGACACCTTCCGCCGCCCCTCCCTCGACGTGCAGCCCTGACCGGAGCGCCCCATGATCACCAAGGACAGTCTCATCATCCTCCAGTCCGGGACCGGACTCACGGGCGCGCTGTGCCGCCTCGGCATGAAAAGCCGCGAGGTGCCGTGGCTGCACCGCGTGTTCTGCGCGGACCTCTCGCCCGAAGCCGTGGCCTCGGGCCTGCACTCGCTGCTCGACGGGCTGCGCGCGGCGGGCCTGAAACGCCCGGACGACGTGCGCGTCTGCCTCTCCGCCGACGCCGTGCTGTTCCGGGACTGGGCCTTCCCCTTCCGGGCCCGGAGCAAGGTCGAACAGGCGCTCGGGCTGCTGCTCGAAACCGAATTTCCCTTTGACGCCTCCATGCTGGAGCATCGGGTCTGCCTCGCCGGTCCCGCCCCTGCTTCCGGACCGGCCAAGGGCATACAGGCGATCAGCGTGTCCCTGCGGAAAGAGGACCGCGCCTTCTGGCTCGACGCCTTCGAGGCCGAGGGCCTGTTTCCCCGCCTCGTCACCGTCGATCCCTTCCCGCTGCTCGGCGGCCTGCCCAAGCAAACGGGCGTTTCCCTGCTCCTGCACGTCCGGCGCGACGCGACCGCCGTGGCCGTGCTGGACGGCGGCACCGTACGCCGCATCCGCTCCGTCCCCTGCGTCCTCTCTCTCTCTCTCTCTCTCTCTGCGGGACCTCGCCGTCCGGCTCCGGCGCGAAACGGCGCTGGTGCTGGAAGGGCTGCCCCTCTCCCCGGAACGCCTCTCCGTCTACGGCGAAGCCTTCTTGCGGAACGGCGCGGCAGCCTGTTTTTCCGAAGCCTTCGAACTGCCCGTCGCCGTGCTCGGGCAGGACGGCACCCTCGCCGGACAGGCCGCCCGCCTCGGGGAAACCGACCCCGATCGCCTGCTGGCCCTGTGCGTCGCGGCCATGCCCTCCCCGGCGTGGTGGCGGCAGCCCGCGTACCCGTCGTTCCACCGCCCCCGCGCCGCCGCTTCCGGCCTGTCCGGGACGCAGGGCAAACGGGCGCTCAAAGCGGCCTGCGGCATCCTCTGCGTAGGGCTCGCCTATCTGGGCTCCGTCTGGGCGGAGGGCTACGCCGACCGACAACAGGCCCTGCGCCACGAAGAGGCCGCCCGCGCGCTGTTCCGCAAGGCCGTGCCCGACGCGCGCGGCTCGTTCAATCCCGTACAGATGGAGAGCATCCTCAAAAACCGCATCGGCGCCCTGCGCGGCGGCGCGGCGGACGACGTGACCTTCCCGGTCCTGCGGCTGCTGGAAGGCATGCACGCCGCCGTTCCCTCCGCCCTGAACGTCCGCGTCGACCGCCTGAGCCTCGACGCGCGGCGCTGCGGGCTCAGCGGCACCGCCGCCGGGTACGAGCAGGTCAACGCCGTGCGCGACGCGCTGGCGGCGCTCCCCGGCGTCCGCGAGGCCAAAATCCTCAGCGCGGCCAACCGCACCGGCAAGCCCGAACCGGGGACCCCGGCGGGAGCCGTGATCTTCGAGATCGAACTCGCGCTCGAAGGAGGGCAGTCATGAACACCCACGCCCTGCTCCTCGGCCTCGGCGGGATCGTCGTGCTCGGCGTCACCCAGTGGGTGATCCTGCCCGTGTTCGACTACCGGGCGGACAACGCCTCCCGCGCCGAACGCGCCGGTCGACGCCACGCGTCCCTGCAACGGCTCGCCGACGACTACGCGCGGCTGTCCCAATCGCCCGCGGCGCGAACCGACGCCAAGGGACGCTCCCTGTTCGGCCTCGTGAACAAGGAGGCCGACCGCCTGTCCCTCTCCCGGCACATCGAGGCGCTCCGCCCCGGAGCCCGCAACGACGCGGACGGCGCGGAACGCATCGAAATGCGCATGACCAACGTCTATCTGAAGCAGGGCGTGCAGTGGCTCCACGCGCTGGAGTCGCATCCCGGCCTCCGCGTGGAAAACCTGACGCTCCGCCGCAACGCCAAGAACCTGCTCGACATGGACATGGCCCTGTCCCTTTCGGGAGGAGGACGATGAACGCCCGGGGATTCACCCTGCTGGAAGTGCTCATCGCGCTGGCCATCCTGAGCACGGTGGCCCTGCTCGCGGTCCGGGTCAGCGGCGACAGCCTGTCCCGGCTTGCCGAAACGGGCTGGGAGGACGGCGTGCTCCGAGCCGGTCGGGGCAAGATGCTCCTGATGCTCCGGCAGGACCCGGACAGCCTCGACCAGTGGGGAACCCTTTCCCCCGACCATCCCGAAGTGGAATGGCATTCGAAGCTCGTCTCCCTGCAGGGCATGGAGGGCAAGCGCCTTGAATTCCGGCTCGTGGAAAGCCACGGGACGACGTACCGGGAGTTGCTGCTTGAATACGTCATTCCGCAATAACGACGGGTTCACGCTGGTGGAACTGCTCATCGCCATGACCCTCACCGCCGTCATCGGCATGGTGCTGTTCAGTACCTACGGCATGGTCATGGACAACGGCAAAACCGTGCGCGAGCGCGTCCTCGAACGCGAGAGCGAACGCGTCTTCTGGGGCATCCTCGACAACGACGTCGCGGGCCTGTGCCTCACCGACGACAAGCGGTCCACCCTGCCCCCGCTCTCCCGGGAACCCGTCACCCCTTCCGACGACTTTTACCGCCTGACCGACACCGAACGCCCCGAAGCCTCGGAGGACGAGGTGCTGCTCTCCTTCGCCACCTCCTCGCATCTGGCGGACATCCCGAAGGAAGCCCTCCCCGGCCCCGTCTGCGTGGAATACGTGCTCCGCAACGGCAACCGCTCCACGGCCTTCGTCCGGCGCGAACGGCCCTTCTGCGGGGTGGAAGGCGATTTCCCGTGGACCGAACTGGTCCTCGTCCGCAACGTCAAGTCGCTGGAGATCGCCCTGTTCACGGCGAAAACCCAGTTCGTCACCGAGTGGCCCTCTCCCCTGAAGGCCGACCAGCGACCTGAAGCCGTCCGCTTCACCCTCCAGAAGGAGGGGGAAGAGAATCCGCAAGTCTTCATCGCCCCCGTCTTCCCCCGGAGGAGCCATGTACAGGAACGGTAGCTTCTTCCGCAACCGCCGCCGGGGCGCGGTGCTCATCCTCGTCCTGTTCGTACTGACCGGCCTGTCCGTGCTCACCGTGGAGTTCAGCCGCGACGTGCTGCTGGATCACGCCCTCTCGGCCTCCACCCGCTCCATCCTCGCCGCCAAGCCGCTCATGGAATCCGGGGAACGCCTCGCCACGGCGGCGCTCACCAAAAACAGCGAAGAGGGCACGCCCGATCATCCCCGTGAGGACTGGGGCCTGTTCGGCCGCGACCTCGAACGCCTCTCCGCCGAACTGCGCGGCTCCACCCTTTCGGGAAGCATCGAGGACGAAAACGGCCGGTTCCCGATCAACGCCATCTTCTACGAACGGGAGGCGGACCGGGCCAAGGCCGAAGCCTTCGCGGACATCCTCGTGCGCCTGCTCGCCGGGCTCATGCGGCTGCACGGCTACGCGGGCGGACAGGACAACGCCGTGGCGCTGGCCAAGGAATATGTGGAAAGCCTCAGACAGTGGGGCGGGCAGACCGAAACGCCGCGGGACGTCCTCAAATGGTATCTGGACCAGACGCCCCGCCGCCTCCCGCCGGGGCGGCCTCTGGAAGCGCCCGAGGAAATCCTGCTCGTGTACTGGCCCCATGTCGAACCGGAATGGGCCAAGGCGGTGCTCGGCGGCACCGAAACCCTGCCCGGCCTCATGGAATCGCTGACCGTCTGGGCGCGCGGCCCCATGAACATGAATACGCTCCGGCCCGCCGTGCTCGGGGCGCTCGTGCGCGACGAACGGCAGGTGCGGCCCTTCGTCAATGCGGTCCTGCAATACCGGAACAACCCGGACAACGAACTGGAAGAGAACTGGTACAAGGACCTGCTCTCCACCTACGACGCCCCGGCCCTGCCCAACGGCTGCCTCGACGTCCGCAGCCGCTGGTACCGGCTCAACCTCACGGTGCGACAGGGCGCGCGCCAGAATACGCTTACCTCGGTGGGCTGGGTCACGCACGAGTACGTCACTTGGGAATACCGGGCCGTGCGGTAAACGGTTGCCGCCCGGACCACGATATGAAACACTCCCGACAGGAGGGAAACCATGCACGCCGAACGTCTCCACAGCCGCAGGAACAGCGGCTTCACCCTGCTTGAGCTGATGATCGTCATCGTCATCCTCGGCATCCTCGGAGCCATCGTCGCCCCGAAATTCATGGACGAGCCCCACAAGGCCCGCGTGGTGCAGGCCAAGATGCAGATCGAAAACCTGTCCACGGCGGTGAAGAAGTTCTACCTCGACAACGGGTTCTATCCGTCCACCGAGCAGGGCCTCGACGCGCTGGTGACGCGCCCCGCCATCGGCAAGACGCCCAAGAACTACCCGGCCAACGGCTACATTTCCAAGATTCCCAAGGACCCGTGGGGCAACGACTACGTATACACCGCTCCCGGTCAGAAGGTGCCCTTCGAGATCATGAGCCTCGGCTCCGACGGTGCGGAGGGCGGAGAAGGCGAAGCCGCCGACATCTGGGGCGAAGATGTGCCCGACCGCTGAGCCGGTCCGCCCGCGCCCGTCCGCCGGATTCACGCTGCTTGAACTGCTCGTGGTGCTGGTCATCATGAGCGTTCTGGTGGCGCTGGGCGCAGGGTCCTTTTCCGTGGAGCGCAACCCCCTGTACGCCGGGGCGCAGTCGCTGGTGACCGCCGTTTCCACGGCCCGCAGCCGGGCGCTCCTGCTCAACGCGCCCGTAACCCTCGAACTGGGACAGGACTCGCTGGAAATAGCTTCCGGCGACGGCGGCAAGCCGCTCCGGGAAACCTTTCCCAAGGGCATGTCCGCCGCGTCGGTGGACGAGCACTACCTGCTCGGCGGCTCTCGGAAGCTGCTGTTCCATCCTCTCGGCGTGGTGCAGGAGCACGTCGTCCATCTTCAATCCGGGCAGGATACGCTTTCCGTCTACGTCCCGGCTACGGGAACGGCCCGCATCCTCGAAGGGCGGTTCTCGCTGGAACAGATTCGCAAGGAGTTCTTATGATGTCGGCTCACTGTCTTTCGTCCCCCCGGTCCGCGGGCTTCCGTCTCGCGGCCGCGGCGCTGTGCGCCGTCTTCCTGCTGGCGGCGGCATCCGGCTGTACGCCCGTACGGAAACGGGCCGCGTCCACTCCCCTGTCTGACCAGTCGATGAACGGCGCCGTCACGGCCTACCAGAACGGCGACTGCCGCGAGAGCATCCGGCGGTTCAACGAAGCCTTGCAGGGGCAGGAGCATCCCGCCCTGCTCAACGGTCTGGGCATGGCCTATCTGGAATGCAACCAGCCGCAGAACGCCGCCAAAACCTTCGAGCGGGCGGCATCGCTCGCGCCGGGTTCCGCCGCGCTGCACACCAACGCGGGCACGGCGCTGTTCGCCGCCGACGACTACAAGGCGGCGGAGAGGCAGTTCGACGCGGCCCTGCGGGTTGATCCCGGCAATCCCGAGGCGCTGGTGGGCAAGGCGGGCGTGTACCTCGTCAGGCGGGAGCCCGAAAAGGCGCTTCAGCAGCTTTCGCAGATCGCCGGTACGGACGCCGCGTCCCCCGAGGTGCTCTACAACAAGGCGCTGGCCATGCATCAGATGGGGCTGGTGAGCGATGCCGAGGCGCTTCTCGGCACCTACGCCCGCGAGCACCCCGACGACCCGGAAGCGCAGAACGCGCTCGGCGTGGTGATGCTCCAGATGCACAACTATGCCGGAGCCAAGGCGCATCTCGACCGGGCCATCGCCCTGCGGCCCGAGAAGGGCGACTACTATTACAACCGGGCCAACGTGCTCAAGGAGCAGAAGGAATTCAAGTCGGCCATCGACGACTACACCCGCGCCATCGCCTTCATGCCCGATCTGACGGGGGCGTACATCAACCGGGGCGACCTGCGTTTTCTGCTCCGCGAAACGGAAGCGGCCTGTCAGGACCTCAAAAAGGCCTGTGATCTCGGCGAATGCGACCGTCTCGAGAAGTACGAGGACGCCGGGCGCTGTCGGGACTTTTTTTAGGGGCATGCGAATGTGGGGGAGGGGAGAGGGAACCTTTCTGGAGAAAGGTCCCCTCTCCCCTCCCC
>PPYF01268721.1_pt1 | contig 12779 bp, 11 predicted proteins | sample 1559871 | NCBI WGS metagenome assembly PPYF01 (sample SAMN08240021, study PRJNA423297) | Human gut metagenome, whole genome shotgun sequencing project. | reverse complement strand
TGGTGTAAACAAGCCTTATGTTGAGCCTGCTTTAGCAGGTGACAATAAAGCTTTCGACTTTAATCGAGAGTTGTTTACATGATAAAATCTGTACAATAAAAAAGATTTTAAATGAGAGGTGTATTTTGGGAGATTTATTTTCAGCCGAGAATATGGCTGAATATTCCGCATTTTTTAATCGTCATTTGTTTATGTGTGCTGTATGGGTCCTCGCATTGATTGGTCTTATATATGTACAGTTGCGCATATTGACTGCCAGAATAAAAAAAGTTTCTTCTGCGGGAGCAACTTTCAAAGTAAACCACGAAAACGGTCTTTATGTAGATGTAAGATCTGCTGCAATGTTTTCTAGTGGTCATATTGCAGGCTCAGTCAATGTGACGGCAGCAGATATTAAATCCGGAAGGATTCAGCGCCTAGGCACAGATTTAAATCGTCCGCTTATCATGGTCGGGCGAGACAAGTATGATTCCGATGCTTTCAATAGTGCTACGGCCCTAAAAAAGCAGGGATATACTCAAGTATTTTCGCTAGAAGGTGGCATCGGCCAATGGCAGATAGAAAATCTTCCTCTTTCCATTAAATAAGTTTTATCAACGTAAGGAAAATAAAATGGCAGAACAAAACAATAATACGGATATAGCAAAGTCAAATTCAGAGCCCCAGCAATCTCAGCAACCTGAATTCGAAATTTTAAGAGTGTATGCTAAAGATTGTTCACTAGAAACTCCCAATACTCCGGCAATTTTTCGCGAGGCATGGAAGCCTCAAATTAATGTAGAGTTCGATGCAAAGCCTACCAGTCTAGGCGGGGATCAGTTTGAGATTGATTTACGTGTAACTGTAACCTGCAAGGTCGGAGAGAAAACAGCCTTTATTGCTGAGGTACATCAGGGGGGCTTGTTCTTGGTTAAAAATGTGAGTGAAGAAGCTGCTCACTACCTGCTGGGAGCTGTTGCACCTAATATTCTTTTCCCTTATGCGAGGGAGCATATTGCGTCATTGGTTAACAGAGCAACCTTCCCTGCATTGAATTTACGTCCTTTGAATTTCGAGGCTATTTATCGTGCTCGTCAAGCAGAGGCGGCTGCAAAGGCAGCTCAAACTGAAAAGGAAGAGCAAAAAGCTTAATATTTAGTCATGATGAAGCACGATCTTAGTGTAATCGGTGCCGGATCATACGGAACCTCTCTTGCCATAGTCGCTGCTTCAAAAGGGCTGCGCGTGATGTTGTGGGATAGAAAACAACAGCGCGCGCAGGCTATGCAGAGAAACAGGGTCAATTCTCAGTATCTCGACGGTATAACGTTTCCAGATTCTCTTACGGTAACCTCGTCTCTTGAGGAAGCTGTCTCTTCCTCCTTACGGCTTCTTGTTGTGGTTCCTTCCGTAACATTTAAAGATGTAATCACAGATATTGCCGAGTATATAACCAAGCAACATATTTTGGCATGGGCAACCAAAGGGTTAAGCTTAGACGGACGTTTTTTGAGTGATGTTGCGCGCGAGATACTTCCTTTTAAAATACCATTGGCGATTTTGTCCGGTCCCACATTTGCCAGAGAATTAGCAAAAGGTTTGCCTACTGCCATATCAGTTGCAAGTGATCCTCCTGATGTTGCCTCAAAAATTTGTGCGTTTATGCATACAGATACCTTCAGGTTGTATGAAAGCACCGACATGATCGGACTTCAGGTCGGTGGAGCAGTCAAAAATGTCATTGCCATTGCAGCAGGAATGTCAGATGGTTTAGGCTACGGGGCAAATGCAAGAACAGCCGTAATAACACGCGGTTTGGCAGAAATGGTGAGATTCGGCGTTGCATGCGGAGCTCGTGAACGATCGTTCATGGGATTGTCTGGTTTTGGAGATCTGATTTTGACCTGCACAGATGATCAATCACGTAACCGCCGTTTCGGAGTTTTGACTGGTAGAGGCATGCCGGTTAACAATGCTCTAAAAGAAATAGGTCAGGTGGTGGAAGGGTATTCCATGATCTCCGTGGTAAAAGACTTAGCATTCAGGATGCATCTTGAAATGCCAATTTGCTCTGAATTATATGAAGTACTTTATTGCGGTAAGAACGGTGGGGATGCCGCTAGGGCTTTGCTGACACGCGAACTGAAAAGTGAGTAGTGCAAATATAAGCATCTTACGATACTTATGCTGATATAAATAACGGGATCATTCGATCCCGTTATTTATAAATTTAATTTTTATTTAGCAGCACGAGCGGCAGCGTCAGCAACTGACAACTTGGAAGCGGCCTCTTCCAGACCTGCGATGTCAAGCTTGGACAAAGCAACCAATTCGTCGCTTGTATAAGGTAACTGCTTTACGAAGTACTGGTCGTAACCTTCATAATCCTTAGTGGATGAAACAAAAAGGTACGGGAACTTAAAGTCTTCGAATTTGCCCTCTATGTCCTTGATATTACCTTTGATGGCATTGTAAGTCATCATGAACGCGAATAAAGGATCGCAGAAATGTCCTCCAGACTCACCGGCCATTGAGCCGTTTGCCAAACGTTCACCAAGATCTGGTAAGAAATCGGTGGAAACAATATGGATCTTACCAGTCTTGTTTGCACGCTCAACTGCTGCAATAGCTCCCTGCAAAGGATCGCCACCACCGCCGGCAGGGATCAAAGCGTCAAGTTTGGGATTTGCTGCCATCAAAGCTTCGGCTGCCTTTGAACCACCCTCTGAGGAGGTGCCTGCATACTGAGGCTCAGAAAGATTTACCTGATCATTAGGATGAGCCTTATTCCATTTCTCGACACCTGCCTTGTAACCGGTCCATCTGCCGAGCCAAGTGGCATCACCCTGCTCCCATCCGATCAGACCAATATTGCGACAACCCTTGTCAATTAAGATGTTAACCAGTTTTTCACCGTTGTCAGGCTCGTTTTCATGGACGGCACCGATATAGTACGGAGATTCGGTAGCCATTTTGTAGATATCAGGAGAGGCTTCCTTGGAAATGATACGGAAAAACTGTGTGAGGTAAATTTCATACTCATTTGCAGTCTTAATGGCGGAAGTCATTTCCGTGTCGGAGGAGTTGCAGATAATTACGCCTTGGCAACCAGCAGCAGCAAGCTGCTCAACGGAGGCTGTTACCTTTTCCGAAATATGTCCCTGATCAACGTACTGAACTTGAACTCCCAACGCCTCAGCTGCCTTATCGAGGATGCGTTTGCACTGTGAACCTAATACGTCGGTTGATGACCAAATGGACACGCCGATTTTTATTTCGCTGTTTTCAATCGCAGATGCGCTGGTGCTGAAGCTTGCAATGCCAGCAACGAGAGTGGTGCAAGCGACTGCACATGCTATTTTCTTCAAGTTAAATTTCATATTTTTTCCCTATGTTGTTACAGGTAATTTCCGCTAGCTGCAAGGGGCTGGAGATTAGAAAGCTTTCCTGCATACTGATTGTATTATTAATAATAATTGTTTTCGTAAACGTGTGCGGAGATCACATTTTTGAAATCTTTACCTAAAAAATGCCTTTCATCAATGAATTAGTCACGACTAAAAGTTTGAATTTATTGATTAAAATGTGATCAAAATCAAATTAATTGCGGCCATATGTAAATGAGAAGGAAGTCTTTGACATTTTTGATTACGTAACAAAACGTAAGCGTTAAAAAATAGAAGAAATTTTTTTATTAACAATAATTATTTTTTTGAAAATAATTTGATTAAGTAACAGGAGAATATCGAATGGCAGATATATGCGATTTTACGATTCTTGGTAAATGTTCAAAAATTGTGATCTCAATCATAAATATCAATAAATTTATTTAAAAAACGTGCGATGCTCCGAATAATCGCAAGCGGTTGCATTGATTTTAGCAAAGGTACGTCTAATCTAGTAATAAATGGATAGGGGGATGTTTTTTCTCTGTGCTTTACGATTTCAACATAGGGAAACAGATATTAAGGCGTAAACCCAAAATCCGAAAATCTGATTAATGCATTGTGATGAAAGACAAAATTATTTGTTTTTGAAATCGTTATCGCAAGCCGTCTGGTAAAAAAATATGACTGGATTTAAAAATCTGTCTGGAGCAACCAAGGGATATATCGTTTTGATATCTCTTGTGTTTCTTTCTTGGGCTATTTTCAAGGTTCTGACTCCCGATAATTTCGGTTCTCCTTCAAATCTTTTGAGCTATTTTCAGGCAAGTCTTATCACTACGGTCGGTGCGGTCGGATTTTATTTTGTGATGGATATGGGCTTGTTCGATTTTTCCATCGGCGCCAACATCATTTTGTCCGGCATTATCGGCTGTCAGTTGGCAACCGGCCTCGATTTGGGATATTTCGGACTTGTTGCAGGTTGCTTGGTAACTGGGGCATTGGTAGGTTTATGCAATGGATTCTTTTATGTAAAACTGCGTATACCTTCAATGATTGTTACTGCAGGTTTGGCTTTAATTTATGAGTCGCTGGCTAATTACATGGCAGGAGGAGTAGAACAGACTCTTCCCGCTAATCTACGCGGCTTCGGTTCTATGCCTGGCAACATTATTTTGGCAATTGCGACATTTGTGATTGCATACGTGATTTTGAATTACACAAGATTCGGTACTTACACATATGCCATCGGTTCAGATGAATTCGTAGCCAAGAATATGGGTATTAATGTTAATAAATATAAGATATTGGCATTTATCCTGTCTGGAGCGTTTTTTGGTGCTATGGCTATTTTGACCATAAGCTACGGTTCATCAATGGTTGCTGTAACCGGAATGGCATCAATGTCGAGAAACTTTATTCCGACAATGGGTTGCTTCTTCGGTTTGGCATTCATGAAATACGGAATTCCGTTGCAGGCTATTATTCTTGGTGAATTCATCGTAAATATCATTTTCTTCGGATTCATTTCTTTAGGTGCGCCTACCGCAATTCAGGACGTTATTACCGGCTTGGCCTTGCTTGTCATTATTACTTTGACCACCAAAGTCACCAAGGGTGAAATTGTTAAGTAAGAGGTCCTTAAAATGAGCGAAATCAGATTACAAGTTGAGAACATTTCAAAGACCTTCGGAATTACCAAGGCATTAAAGAATGTTTCCTTCAACATTAACAAAGGTGAAGTCCATGCTCTGATTGGAGAAAATGGCTCCGGAAAGTCCACTCTAACCAATATGCTTTGTGGTATATACAAAATGGACCCTGGTTGTGGCAAATTTGTGCTGGACGGAGAGGAAATACATTCTAGAAATCAGGTTGATGCCAATAACCACGGCATATCAATCATAGTGCAGGAGCTTGGAACACTATCAGGGCTGACCGTGGCGGAAAACATTTTTTTGGGTCACGAGGAACGCTTCATTCATGCAGGAGTGTTCAGAAATACCGTAGCTATGAATGCCGAGGCAGACCGTCTGCTAAAAGAGTACGGATTTGATCGTATTAAAGCGGCGGATTTGGTAGACAATTACAATTTCGAGGATAGAAAACTCATTGAAATTGTTAAGGCTACTTATTTCAAACCCAAGATTGTAGTAATTGACGAAACTACCACGGCTTTGTCACAGGAAGGTCGTGAAGAGCTTTATAAGCATATGAGTAGGATCCGCAACGAGGGAGGCACTGTAATATTCATTTCACACGATCTGCCGGAGGTGCTAGATAAATCCGACACCATCACCGTTTTACGTGACGGAACCTATATTGATACTGTCAAGAGTAAAGATGTCACGGAAGAGGATATTAAGAAATTGATGGTCGGTCGAGAAATGACTGGAAATTATTACCGCGCCGATTACGGAGAAAAGGTTTCTGATGATGTCGTTTTATCGGTAAGGAATGTTTCGGTACCTGGGGTGATCCATGATGTCAGCTTTGATTTGCATCGCGGAGAGATCTTGGGCTTCGGCGGTTTGTCTGAATCAGGCATGCATGAAATCGGAAAGGCTATTTTCGGTGCCAGCTTTGATCGTGAAGGCAGGGTTACCTTAGCCGACGGCACGGAAATTAATGATATTCCGACGGCGATTAAACACTCTATAGCTTATACATCAAAAGATCGTGATAACGAATCAATCGTAATTAATCAGTCGATTCGAGACAATATTGCATTGCCTTCTCTAAATCACCTGACTCTAGGAAAAACCAAGTTTATCAGTTGGGCAAAAATTAAGGAATTTGCAATTAGATTTGCGAAGGAAATGTCGGTCAAAATGGTTAATACCGATCAATTTGTGTCCGAGCTTTCGGGAGGAAACAAGCAGAAGGTTGTATTAGCTCGTTGGATAGGAAAAGGCTCCGATCTCGTAGTGTTGGATTCCCCTACACGTGGTATCGACATTAAGGTAAAGCAGGATATTTACCAGTTAATGGACGAGATGAGAAAACAAGGCAAATCAATAATTATGATTTCCGAGGAACTCATGGAACTTATCGGTATGTGCGACCGCATCATCATCATGAAAGACGGCACCATAAACGGTGAAACTGTTCGTAGCAAAGATTTGAACGAACACAGCCTGATCTCGATGATGGTTTAAAGGAAGGAGAACGGATCATGTCTGAAGCTATAGCAGATATCAATAAAGAAACGCAGATGAAGAGACAGCGCACTTGGAGATTGGTTCGTGCTCTGTTACCTATCTTGGGACTTATCATAATGTTCGTGCTGTTCAATTTCCTGACTCACGGCAGAATGTTAAAGCATTTACCTTTGGCCATGTCGCAGGTTTATGTGACCATGATTGCGTCAATGGGAGTTTTTTTCATCATGTCGATGGGAGGATTGGACTTTTCCCAAGGATCTATTCTTGGGCTTTCTGCTATCGTCGTATGTGTGTTGTCGAAATACAGTATCCCTTTGGCCGTATTGGGTGGAATTTGTACCGGCGGTTGCATAGGTGCAATTAACGGATATTTCTATGTAAATCGAAAGATAAAATCCTTTATTGTTACCATTTGTACGATGTTTCTGTTCCGCGGGTTAATTAAGTTCCTTACAACCAATTCTCCTGTTGCAGGTTCGGCGGATCTTGTTCATATCGATTCCACTGCTTTTAAGGTTACTGTAACAACCATAGTTATGGTGATCGGTTTCATATGTTTTTCTTTTACCAGATTTGGAACTGATTTAAGAGCGATAGGAGCTGGTGAAAAGGCAGCTAAGTTTTCTGGAATTCGTACCGATCGTATGAAGTTTCTTGTTTATGTGCTTGCAGGATGTATAACTGGTTTTGCCGCATTTATAAGTGCTATTAAAGTTGGCTCTGTTACATCGTCAGGCGGAAATCAGCTTGAAACTCAAATTTTGATCGCTTTGGTTCTTGGAGGAATGCCCATATCCGGTGGCGCCATGGTTCGTTTTAGCAACTGTGTTGTCGGATCTTTGTTGTACGTTACATTGACCTCTGGTCTGACCATGATTGGCTTTACAACTCAGATGATGCAGCTGATACAGGGTGTCATTTTCTTGGTTTTCGTAGCAATTTTTGCAGACCGTGATTCTTTGACGGTTATTAAATAATTTATGTTATCCCCCTCGGAGGGGGATATTGTGAATGTTTCTGACTTTTCAAAAACGAAGGTTAAATACAGTATGGATAAGCTTTATTTTGTTGTCGGTTCCCAGGATCTCTACGGAGATGAGTGTTTGAAGCAGGTTGCATCTGATGCCGCTCGTATGACTTCATTTTTCAATGACAAGTTTAAGGATATTTGTGAAGTAGTTTTACTTCCTACAGTAGTTAATTCTGAAACATGCATTGCCGATTTGCGTAAAGTTAGTTGTGATGATGATTGCATAGGTGTAATGACGTGGATGCATACTTTTTCGCCTGCAAAGATGTGGATAAAAGGTTTGCAGGAGCTAAGAAAGCCTTTACTTCATATTCATACTCAAGCAAATGAAAAGCTTCCTTATGATTCCATTGACATGGATTTCATGAATCTAAACCAAGCGGCGCATGGTGACAGAGAATACGGGTTCATTTTGTCCCGTATGCGCATTGCTCATAAGGTTGTTGCCGGTTATTACGAGCACGAGGATGTTCTTGACGAGATCCGTAAATTCATTGACGTAGCCAGAGCTATTAACTTCTCTAAGCACTTAAAGGTTGCTTCTTTTGGAAATAACATGCGCGAAGTTGCTGTTACCGACGGCGATCGTGTAGAGTCCCAGATTCAATACGGCTGGGAGTGCAATTATTTTGCTCTAGGAGATCTTGTTGAGCTAATCAATAAGGTTAGCGATGACGAAATAGATGGCAAAATGAAGGAATATACTTCTAAGTACACAATGAAAACGGATCGCATCGATTCCGTCCGCGAGCAGGCTCGCTATGAGGTGGCTTTGGAGAAATTCCTAAAAGATAATGGAATCGGTGCCTTTGCAGATACCTTCCAGGATCTTTACGGCTTAAAGCAGTTGCCGGGGCTTGCTGCCCAGAATTTGATGGGAAAGGGTATAGGATTCGGTCCGGAGGGTGATTACAAAATTTCTGCTTTCTCAGCAGTGCTCATGGCTATGTCCAAGGGGCGAAAGGGTGTTACCGGTTTTATCGAAGATTACACTTATGATTTAACGCAGGGGCAAGAATTAGAGCTAGCGTCCCACATGCTTGAGGTACCAGTTAATTTTGCCGCTACAAAACCTGAAATCGATGTATTACCTTTAGGCATAGGCGGTAAAGAAGATCCCGCTCGTCTGATTTTCGACGGTGCTGAAGGTGACGGTATCCAGGTTACTATGGTTGATATGGGAGATCATTTCCGGATCATCTGTGCTGATATTGAACTTGTGAAGCAACCCAAGCCTATGCCTAAATTACCAGTAGCTAGAATCATGTACCGTCATAAGCCAAATTTCAGCATCGGAACTGCTGCATGGTGTTATGCAGGTGGCGCTCATCACAGCGTAGTATCAACGGCTTTGACTCGTGAGGATATTGCTTTATTTGCACATTTAACCGGTACAGAGCTTATCACCATCGGTGAGGATACTACTGAAGCCGATTTGTTGAAATTGGGGTATCGTCGCTAATTAAGTGAAGATTGCTTTCTTTTATTAAATATAGATCAGCGTGTTAAACATCGAATTATTTTCTGGTATTTAACACGCTGTTTTCTAGAAGTTTTGCAAAGTGTTTGTTAATAATAAGTATACCATGTGGTGAATTGCAAAGGTGCATTAGCAGTCAGCAAGAAAAACCTTTTCAGGATTTTCCAGTAAACATGTATGGCTCAAATCCCCTCATAGATGATTTCCGAGTCCTACTGCAACTAGCAAAACCGAAAGGAGAGTACTCTAATAAAAGAATATTGGAACTTAAGCAAAGCTTTCGTCGGTTTTGATATGCTCTGTGACGTCTACAACATCCTTGATCATTCCAGGGAATGCCTGATTAAGTTGAGTTTTAATACCGTCCTGCAAAGTAACTGAGGCTAAGGAACATCCTAGGCATCCTCCCTCGAATCTGACCTGTACAATACCTTCGTCAGTGACGTCAACAAGCTCAACAGCTCCACCGTGACCTGCTAATGAGGGGCTTACAGTCGATTTGATAAACATATCAATTTGATCTTTTAAGGATGCGTTCTCGGGCAAGGAGCTTTTATTTAAGTTCGGAGCGTGGAAAGTAAGTAAGTCCTCGCCTTGATCATCTTTCCCTAAATCAATGACTGATTCATCTAGGTATTCGGAGACGGAACTGTCAATGACTATTTCAAAGCCCTTCATCTGAAAATGCTCGTCATTATTGGTAATGTATTCCTTAGGGCAATAAAGGATCCCGCACTGAACTCCTGGGGTTCCAACGTTGGTAGCGGTTAGTCGGATTGCAAGACCTTTCATATTTTGTTTATTGATGATGCTGAGGAAATACTCCTGAGCTTTGTCCGTTACAGTGATTTTGCTCATTTTTTACCCTTTATTGGATTGTTGTGCGAGACTAAGATGAAACCTATATATTATTTTTCAAAAGATTATAGCGCATGCTGTCATTTTCTTGGTTAAAGTCTGTAAAGAGTGTGGCTTTATAGAAGAAAATAGAGAAAAAGAAATAATATTATGTCACTTGTCTTACATACGAGAGTGAAAAATAATTACAAAGTCGTATAAATCTCAAAAAATCCTGTAAAATTGTGCTAGCAATTTTTTCAACCGGTGCGAATCGGTTTATTTTTGGAGAAAATAACCAATGAAGTCTTTTGACGATCTTCACTTAGCGAAGTATGGCATCTCTTCTGCTGCCAGCATCAAGTACAACCCTTCCTACGATCAGCTTTTTGCTGATGAGACTGCTGCAGGTCTCGAGGGTTATGACAAGGGCGTCGTCACCAACATGGGTGCCGTTGACGTCATGACCGGCGTTTATACCGGCCGTTCTCCTAAAGACAAGTTCATCGTTAAAGACGATACCTCCAAGGACAATTTCTGGTGGACCACTGAAGGCTTTAAGAATGATAATAAGCCTCTTTCCACTGAGTCTTGGAAGGTCCTCAAGGAACTTGCCGGCAAGGAATTGACCAACAAGAATCTGTATGTAGTTGACTGCTTCTGCGGTGCCAATGCCAATACTCGTATGTCCATCCGTTTCGTGATGGAAGTAGCATGGCAGGCTCACTTCGTGACCAACATGTTCATTCGTCCCACCGAAGAAGAACTCAAGAATTTTGAGCCTGACTTCGTTGTTCTGAATGCTGCCAAGGCAAAAGTTGAAAATTACAAGGAATTAGGTCTTAATTCTGAGACTGCCGTTGTATTCAACCTGACTGAGCGTATGCAGATCATCCTCAACACCTGGTACGGTGGAGAGATGAAGAAGGGTATGTTCTCCATGATGAACTACTACCTGCCTTTGAAGGGTATTGCAGCCATGCACTGCTCTGCCAATACCTCTAAGGACGGTAAAGAAACCGCTATTTTCTTCGGTTTGTCAGGAACCGGCAAGACCACCTTGTCAACCGATCCTAAGCGTCTGCTGATTGGTGATGACGAGCACGGCTGGGATGATGACGGCGTCTTCAATTTCGAAGGCGGTTGCTACGCTAAGGTTATCAACCTGTCACAGGAAAACGAGCCGGATATTTGGAATGCCATCAAGCGCGATGCTCTGCTTGAGAACGTTACCACTGATAAGGACGGCAACGTTGATTTCAATGATAAGTCCGTCACCGAGAACACCCGTGTTTCTTATCCTATTTTCCATATTAACAACATCGTTAAGCCTATTTCAAAGGGTCCCGCTGCTACTCGCGTAATCTTCCTGTCAGCAGACGCATTCGGTGTTCTTCCTCCTGTTTCCTTACTCAGCAAGGATCAGACCAAGTATTACTTCCTCTCCGGTTTCACCGCCAAGTTGGCTGGTACCGAGCGTGGTATTACTGAGCCTACTCCTACTTTCTCTCCTTGCTTCGGTGCAGCTTTCCTCTCACTGCCTCCTACTACCTATGCCGACGTGCTTGTTAAGCGTATGACCGATGCAGGCGCTAACGCTTACCTCGTCAACACTGGCTGGAACGGTACCGGCAAGCGCATTTCCATTAAGGATACTCGTGGCATCATTGACGCCATCCTCGATGGTTCCATTGACAAGGCTCCTACCAAGACCATTCCTATGTTCTCCTTCGTAGTTCCTACCGAGTTGCCTGGCGTTGATTCCGGCATTCTTGATCCTCGTGATACCTACAAGGATGCATCTGAGTGGCAGAAGAAGGCAGAAGATTTGGCTGCACGCTTCCAGAAGAACTTTGCTAAATTTGCAGAGTTCGACAAGGACGGCGTTTTGAAGGCTGCTGGCCCTCAGCTCTAATTGCCGTGAATAATTAGACCTGTGTAAAAAAACAGGACTAGAATTAGAACCCGAAGTGTCAAAGCTTCGGGTTCTTGTGTATTTAGGGGAAACAATATGAAACTGCCTTATGTTACTCGCGACGGTTATGATCAACTGCATAGGGAATTGGATTATCTTTGGAATGTTAAGCGTCCGGATGTAACCGCTAAGGTTTCGTGGGCTGCAAGTTTGGGTGATAGATCCGAAAATGCTGATTATCATTACAATAAGCGCCTTCTTGGGCAGATTGACAGAAGGATACGTTTCCTGCGTCACACCCTAAATGATTTGCAGGTAGTCGAATATAACCGTCAGCAGGAAGGGAAAGTTTTTTTCGGGGCTTATGTTGAGATTGAAGCTGATGAAGACGGCACCATAATGCAAATTAGAATTGTGGGGGGGGAGGAAATATTCGGAAGAACAAATTACATATCAATTGATTCTCCCATGGCTAAGGCTTTATTGGGAAAGTCCCAGGATGATGAAGCTGTGGTAAAGACTCCAAAAGGCGATCGTATTTGGTATGTGAATAAGATTGCATATAAATGTCCGGATTGGTTTACCGAGCAGAAAATCTTTGATACATATATGCAGGATGACAATTCAGAGGATACGTCTCAGCTACAGGAATTTTCTGAGGAAGAAGAAAAGGAAATCGAACAGGAGTACTTAAAAACTTTGGTCAGATGATTGTTAAATGCTGAAAAAAGAAATTTTCCTAAAGATACAATAAAGAAATTTAGACCATTTCATCAAAAATTGTTCCCAACTGAGCTACACGGGCGGACGCATTGTATCTTTGCGTTACGGTTGTTAGTCTGATCTGATCGTCCTGTGTTAGCTTATTTTTTAATGAAGAAGAGAATTTAGCGTACATATTGTTAATTATTACGGCAACCTGATGAAACGATAAAGATCACACTTTTATAGATTTCATTGGGTTGTCAAATAGTTAAACAAAAGGACT
>PPYF01196226.1_pt1 | contig 12782 bp, 10 predicted proteins | sample 1559871 | NCBI WGS metagenome assembly PPYF01 (sample SAMN08240021, study PRJNA423297) | Human gut metagenome, whole genome shotgun sequencing project. | reverse complement strand
CGGCTTGCGCAGATAAAAGCGCGGATATTCAGACGCCAGCACCGGCTGCAAATACGTCTATTTCAGCAACACAACAACCAGCTATCCAGCAACCGAATGTCTCCGGTACCGTCTGGATCCGTCAGAAAGTCGCACTGCCGCCTGATGCTGTGCTGACCGTGACACTTTCTGACGCGTCGTTAGCCGATGCACCGTCAAAAGTGCTGGCGCAGAAAGCGGTGCGTACTGAAGGTAAACAGTCACCATTCAGCTTTGTTCTGCCATTTAACCCGGCAGATGTTCAGCCGAACGCGCGTATTCTGTTGAGTGCGGCGATTACCGTGAATGACAAACTGGTATTTATCACCGATACCGTTCAGCCGGTGATCAACCAGGGCGGAACTAAAGCCGACCTGACATTGGTGCCGGTACAGCAAACCGCCGTGCCGGTTCAGGCCAGCGGTGGCGCAACGACTACCGTACCTTCGACTTCACCAACTCAGGTGAATCCGTCTTCGGCAGTTCCAGCTCCTACGCAATATTAAGCGACGTTAACCCTCTCCGCCCGGAGAGGGTTAGTAGTTCCAGCGATAACGCTGCAAGTCGATTTGCCCGCTTCCCGATACCATCACACCTTCTGCCAGTAATGCCTGTCGCTGACGCTGTAAATCCGGTCCGGTTAGCGAAATTGTGCCGTGGCGATTAACCACCCGGTGCCAGGGTAAGGTGCTGCCTTCAGGGAGACGCTTTAACACACCGCCCACCTGGCGCGCGGCGCGGGGCGATCCCGCCAGTTTCGCCACATCACCGTAAGTGGTGACATAGCCTTCGGGAATAGCGGCGACGATTTGCCAGACGCGTTGGGGAAATGAATCTTCTTTTTCCATCTTTTCTTCCTGAGGTAATTTTTCAGCATAATCTGGAAAAACGCCCGAGTGAAGTCGCATTGCGCAAGAAACCAGCATCTGGCACGCGATGGGTTGCAATTAGCCGGGGCAGCAGTGATAATGCGCCTGCGCGTTGGTTCTCAACGCTCTCAATGGGGGCTCTGTTGGTTCTCCCGCAACGCTACTCTGTTTACCAGGTCAGGTCCGGAAGGAAGCAGCCAAGGCAGATGACGCGTGTGCCGGGATGTAGCTGGCAGGGCCCCCACCCATTTCTGCCTCCCACCGTTTCGTCAAAAAATCCCAACATGGCTAAACTTTAACCACAACTGACGTCGCAAGAATTGTCTGGCTGCGCAGTACGCTTCGGAGGTATGTCTGATGAAGTATGTTGATGGTTTTGTGGTTGCCGTTCCTGCCGATAAAAAGGATGCCTATCGGGAAATGGCCGCTAAGGCTGCGCCATTGTTTAAAGAGTTTGGCGCGCTTCGTATTGTCGAATGCTGGGCCAGCGATGTACCGGATGGCAAAGTGACCGATTTTCGTATGGCGGTGAAAGCGGAAGAGAATGAAGAGGTTGTCTTTAGCTGGATTGAATACCCTTCAAAAGAGGTCCGCGACGCTGCTAATCAAAAGATGATGTCGGACCCACGGATGAAAGAGTTCGGCGAGTCCATGCCGTTTGACGGCAAGCGAATGATCTATGGCGGATTCGAGTCAATCATCGACGAATAGGTAGCGTGACGGGCTGTGCGGCGTGCCGTCAGCCCAAAAATTCACAAATGTTGCTCGGCCCAGCGTAAGAAATCTTCTTTCGGTAATGCCTTGCTGTAGAGCCAGCCCTGACCGTAGTGCACGCCATGCTGGCGTAACCACTCTTCTTGTTTACTGGTTTCGATTCCCTCCGCTACCATTTTCAGTTTCAGTGTTTTTGCCATTTCGATGATATGCGGCGTGACATTTTTATATTCCAGCGCATCAACGAAAGATTTATCGATCTTCAGAATGTCGACATCCAGATCCTGTAAATAACTTAAACTTGAATACCCCGTACCAAAATCATCAAGATAAATTTCATGGCCCGCCTCCCGGTAGCGAGAAATTATCGGGGCGCTGGTTTTCGGATCGGCAAACTCGCGTTCAGTGAGTTCAAGCGCGATCTGTCTGGGATTAACCTGATAGTGATTGATCATGTCACGCAGCAATTGCGGGATTTTTTCCGAGGTGAGCACGGGGGATTCAAGATTGATCGAAATATGCTGCTGTGGATGCTGACGCAGCCAGTCGCCCATATCTTCAAAGACGCTTCTTATAATCAGTAGCGTCAATGGCTCAGAAAGGCCCGTTTGCTGTGCCAGCGGAATAAAACTATCTGGTGACAACCAACTACCGTCTGTCTGCGGCCAGCGCGCCAGTGCCTCAGCACCGACAATTTTGCCATTGGCTAAGGAGACAATCGGCTGATAGTGCACGCAAATATCACGATTTTCGATAGCATCCTGCAGCCGATGATGCGGTGACTGAATACGGCGCAAAATACGCAGCACAAACATCGCTGCCAGCAGGCCAATCACCAACCCGAGCGGTAACCAAATAAAGACTTGCCGATGCCAGCCTTTCTGCAACATTTTCGTTGAAGCCCATGTGATGATCGAAATATTCATCTCCGGTAAGGGCAGGATATCGTAAATGATTCCATTATTTTCGATATGCTCACCGGGTGTTTTTTGTAGCCTGGTAATAATTCCCTGAGCAATTTCATCGCTGCTGGTTATGACAACGTTATGGGCATTGCCAATAATGGCGGCATCAATTTGCCATGAGCTATAGGGAATGACATCAATAAAGGAAGCGGGGTCGATCATGACGACATAATGTGCCGTTCCCATGGCGACCATGTAACGGATAATGCCTAAATCGTTATGCGATGTTAACCAGACACGATAACCATCTTTCGAAATTTTACCTGGCTCGGGGAAGGTATCGGGCGGACTTTCATGCTCCAGAGACGAACACTGGGGAACGTTGTTATCGATATAAGCCACTTCCTGAATATAGCGATAACTGTAAGATACCCGACGCATTTCCATGAGATGGGCTTCGCTACAGGCAGCGCCTTGCCATCTTTCCAGCTCCTGCAGCGCATCTTTCCCTTGTGTCGCCACCTTATTGGCTCGAATAGCGACGCGGGAGGAATAGGTATCCAGCTCTTCAATAAACGATGTTTCTACCTGCTGATGGGCCAGCCAGATGCTTAAGCCGACAGGCAGCAATACTGAAAGAATCAGTACTCCCGAAATAAGGCCGACCAGATGTCGTGTTCTCACCAGCATATCCTTATTAACACAGTGTAGGGAAAGTATATCTGATTGTGGAAAAAGGCTGGCTGGAGATAAGGAGGTAGAGCTGGTATTTCATGAAGTGATGGGTGGAAACGATCATTGTCATTTGACCAGGCGCAGAGCTTTACGCCTGGTATGTAACCCTAACTTAAGATGTTGATTCGGCGCGAGCGAGGGTAAAAATATCGTAAAAAGACAGTTCACCTTTACGGACGATCATTTTTTGCAGTTGTTCCTTATGAACATCCGCGACACGCGGAGAGTTCAAGATGGCTTCAACCAGCGCGGCAGGTACAAAGCGCGTGTTGTACCATTCGCCGTTATAGCAAACGCGGAAATCCAGCACGTCGATATCTTCATAGCGGTAGCGTGGGTAGACATCGAAAAAGAAGAAACCATTAAGCAGGATAAATAATACAACCAGTAGCCAGACAGAGCCTGACAGCGTTTCGGACTGCAACATCACCGCCAGGGTGGCAAAAAAAGCAACGTACATACCGATAAACAGCCCCGGATGTTTACGGATAAAACTGATACTAAAGCGGGGTTTGTTGTCGCGTTTTTCGCGGGTATTCAGAGACTCAATCGTTTCGGTCAGCAGGCGTTGTATTTCGGTCATCGTTTGCCTTCGTGGTATCTGCAACTTTCCAGGGAACACCCTATTTTAACGTGGGAATAGTAGAGGGGAAGTAACAGATCTACCACAATTTTGCATAACAGTTGCGAAAAACCGATTACAATTTTTTAATTATTCTGGCTGGATTACCGCCCACGACAACGTTGTCCGGGACATCTTTTGTGACAACTGCACCTGAGGCTACCACGACGTTATCACCAATGGTCACACCAGGGTTAATGACCGCGCGTCCGCCAATCCAGACGTTATTACCGATGGTGACGGGTTTCCCCAGTTCTGCACCGCTATTACGTGCTACAGGGTCGATGGGATGTGTTGCCGTGTAGATATGAACGCCTGGTGCCAACATACAGTTATCACCGATGCGAATAGGGCAGACATCAAGCATCACGCAATCGAAGTTGGCGAAAAAATTATTACCGAGAAAAATGTTATAGCCATAGTCACAGCGAAACGTTGGCTCAATATAAGCCTCTGTCACCTGACCGAATAGATCAGCGAGAATTTGCTGGCGTAATGTGTGCTCTTCCGCCAGGGAATGATTGTATCGGTGAATAAGCTGACGAGCGCGCAGGCGATCGCGAGATAACGTCTCATCTGCCGAGCGATACAACTCACCAGCAATCATCTTTTCTTTTTCTGTACTCATTACTGACCTCCGGTTGCTGAAAATGCGGCAACACAGTAAGACGAAAAGTCAGTGAAGAGAACGTTCCCATTACATCTGTGTGATAAAGATCACATAGGGTATGTCTTCATGGCGAAAAAGTATAAAATTCTTAATAAACAGCCGGTTATAGCTCCGAAAGCGAATTATTTATTAGCGAATAAATTTCCATACTGAGGAAGGGATCTTGTCGTACAGTTTATTCATGGTCAATTCGGCGAGGCGGTGATCTGCGGCTGAGTAAAATACCGCCAGTTCATTATCTGATAATTCGTATTTATTTTTCTCGATAACACGCTCCAGCGTGTCAATTGTCTGGCAACGACGTAAACGCATTAAATAATCGGTTTTCGTTAAAGGTTTTTCGGACATACTTCTACCTATGGTTGTAATAATTCTAACAAGATAAACTCGCAGGATTCTCTTTCGTCGCATTGACAAAACAACGGAATAGTCGATTACCTGACTTCCGCCATTTCTGAAGATCCTGCATATTAATACCATAACTACTGAACAACATAAAGGTGTCATCCAGATATTCGTCGATCTGCTCAATGAGCTTATTGTCTTCATTATACTTAATTTTGTAATTAAGTGCGAAGGTCGCAATATGCTCAATCAGTTCATTCAACTGGAGGTTGATCGCCGAGGTTGGGTCGTTTACCCAGCCATGATTGCTTTCTTCAAGGTTTGCAAGGCAGTCATGATACAGGGTTTCACAGAGAAACTTAAGCTGTGCGATATCATGTCTTTTGGGTGAGTATTCATCCATAACGCGTCCCCTTCTTAGCGGTTGAACTAACGGACACCTTTCGGGATGGAAAAAACTTACTGACCTGGACTTGCCCTCTCGTTTGTTAGCTTAACTATAAGCCACTCTTTGCAGGTTTTCATCGCATTATTACGAAAAATTACAATTAGGAAGGAAGCGGGACAGGACTCACTTTTTCATACTAGCACTAACCCGCAGCAGGTAAAAGCAGTTTGCTCGAACTATTCATAACATTCAGGATTATCGCCAGATGAAATTGGTGACACTAATACCAGGATTGCTCTGAATATGACGTAATAACCGAGGAATGAATAAAGAATTACCGCAAATAATTAAGAATAGCCTCTAAATGATTATGGATTATTAAATCTATTAGCGCTACTTAATATAAATTAACTAACAATCAGTATTTTTTATGAATTTTATCCGTGGTTAATACTGGTTTTCGTATGAGATCCTGAGTTGGTGGTTCAATTACTCCTTAATGTTCGTAGGTTATGCATAAAAAAGGCCGCTTACGCGGCCTTAGTGATTACACGTTGTATCAATGATGATCGACAGTATGGCTGTGCTCGATATCTTCATTCTTGCGGCTAAAGCGGCGGCGAACCACCACAAAGAATACCGGAACGAAGAAGATTGCCAGTACCGTTGCGGTCACCATCCCGCCCATTACACCGGTACCTACTGCGTTCTGCGCGCCGGAACCAGCACCAGTACTGATAACCAGCGGCATAACGCCGAGGATAAACGCCAGCGAGGTCATCAGGATCGGACGTAAACGCATCCGCACCGCATCAAGCGTCGCTTCAATCAGACCTTTACCTTCTTTATCCATCAAGTCTTTGGCGAATTCGACGATAAGGATCGCGTTCTTCGCCGACAACCCAATGGTTGTGAGCAGGCCTACCTGGAAGTAAACGTCATTGGTCAGGCCACGGAAGGTGGCAGCCAGCAACGCACCGATAACCCCCAGCGGAACGACCAGCATAACGGAGAACGGAATCGACCAGCTCTCGTACAGCGCCGCCAGACACAGGAACACGACAATCAACGAAATCGCGTACAGTGAAGGTGCCTGGTTGCCGGAGAGACGTTCCTGATAGGACATCCCCGTCCAGTCATAGCCAACACCGGTAGGCAGTTTGCTCGCCAGTTGTTCCATCAGCTCCATTGCTTCACCGGTACTTTTACCCGGTGCCGCCTGGCCTAAGATTTCCATGGATGGCAGGCCGTTGTAACGTTCCAGACGCGGCGAACCGTACTCCCAACGAGAAGAGGAGAACGCCGAGAATGGCACCATCTGACCATCAGCAGCACGAACATACCAGTCGCCGATATCATCCGGCAGCATACGGTATTTCGCTTCTGACATGACATAAACTTTCTTCACACGACCGCGGTCGATAAAGTCGTTCACATAGCTGCCGCCCCATGCAGCGCCCAGAGTGGTGTTAATGTCGTTGATAGAAACACCCAGCGCCTGCGCTTTTTCCTGGTCGATATCAATCTTAAACTGCGGGGTATCTTCCAGACCGTTTGGACGTACGCTGGTCAACATATCAGGGTGCTTCGCTGCTTCTGCAAGCAACTGGTTACGCGCCTGAGTCAGTTTTTCGTGACCAAGGCCAGCCTGGTCAATCAGCTCAAAGTCAAAGCCGGTTGCAGTACCCAGTTCCACGATTGCGGGCAGGTTAAAGGCGAAAACCATCGCATCTTTGATTTGCGAGAAAGCGCGTGTTGCACGCATGGTAATCGCTTCAACTTTGTTTTCTTCGCCCGGACGATCGGCCCAGTCCTTCAAGGAAACGAACGCAATACCGGTATTCTGACCACGTCCCGCAAAGCCGAAGCCGTTAACGGCGAACACCGACTCAACGTTGTTCTTTTCTTTGGTCAGATAGTAATGCGTTACCTCATTGAGCACTTTCTGTGTACGTTCCTGCGTTGCACCTGCTGGCAGCTGAACCATGGTCATAAACACGCCCTGGTCCTCATCTGGCAAGAAGGAGCTTGGCAGACGCACGAACAGATAGGCCATGCCGACCACGATGATCAGATACAGCACCAGGTAACGCCCCGTACTGCGCAGAATACCGCCTACGCTGTCGGTGTAGTGGTGCGTGCTCTTCTCGAACATGCGGTTAAACCAGCCGAAGAAGCCTTTTTTACCTTCCCCGTGATCGCCTTTGGCAATCGGTTTCAGCATGGTGGCACAAAGAGCTGGAGTCAGGATCAACGCCACCAGTACCGACAGCGCCATTGCTGAAACAATGGTAATAGAGAACTGACGATAGATAGCACCAGTAGAACCGCCAAAGAAGGCCATCGGTACGAATACCGCCGACAGTACCATCGCGATACCGACCAGAGCGCCCTGAATCTGCCCCATCGACTTACGGGTAGCTTCTTTTGGCGGCAAACCTTCTTCCGCCATAACACGCTCAACGTTTTCTACCACAACGATGGCGTCATCCACCAACAGGCCGATGGCGAGCACCATCCCGAACATTGTTAGCGTGTTTATCGAGAAGCCAAAGGCGGCAAGGACGGCAAAGGTCCCGAGCAATACCACCGGTACGGCAATGGTCGGAATCAACGTCGCGCGGAAGTTCTGCAGGAACAGATACATAACCAGGAACACGAGGATGATCGCTTCGACCAGCGTTTTAACCACTTCGTGAATAGAGATTTTCACGAACGGCGTGGTGTCGTATGGGTAAACAATTTTCAGACCCGACGGGAAGAACGGTTCCATCTTCGCCAGTTCAGCACGGATTGCCGCAGCGGTATCCAGCGCGTTTGCACCGGTCGCCAGCTTGATCCCCAGACCGGAAGCCGGTTGGCCGTTAAACTCTGCGATGATGTCGTAGTTCTCACCACCCAGCTCAATCTTCGCGACGTCACGCAGCAGCACGCGGGAACCATCCTGATTCACTTTCAGCAGGATTTTGCCGAACTCTTCAGTAGAGGTCAGACGCGTCTGAGCAATAATAGAGGCGTTAAGCTGTTGGCCTTTCACCGGCGGCGTACCACCGAGCTGACCCGCCGCAACCTGGGCGTTCTGCGCTTTGATGGCGGTAATGACATCAACCGGCGTTAGCTGGAATTTGTTCAGCTCATTCGGGTTCATCCAGATACGCATCGCGTACTGTGAACCGAACAACTGAACATCACCCACGCCCGACGTACGGCTGATGGCATCTTTCATATTCGCCGCCACGTAGTCGGAGATATCCTCCTGCGTCATGGTGCCATCGGTGTTGATAACGCCGACAACCATCAGGAAGCTGCTGGATGATTTCTCAACGCTCACCCCTTGCTGCTGAACTTCTTGCGGCAGCAACGGCATCGCCAGCTGCAGTTTGTTCTGCACCTGAACCTGCGCGATATCCGCATCAGTACCAGACTCAAAGGTCAGGGTGATCTGCACGGTACCCGTGGAGTCACTGTTAGAGGACATGTACATCAGGTTATCGATACCGTTCATATTCTGTTCGATAACCTGTGTCACCGTGTCCTGCACTGTTTTCGCATCAGCGCCGGGGTAGGAGGCGGAGATCGTTACTGCCGGCGGTGCAATCGTAGGATATTGCGCCACCGGCAGTTTGAGGATCGCCAGCCCCCCTGCCAACATGATGATAATGGCGATCACCCACGCAAAAATCGGGCGATCGATAAAGAAATTAGGCATGTCTTAACGGCTCCTGTTTAAGTTAAGACTTGGACTGTTCAGGCTGAGCACCGCTTGCGGCTTGCTGGTTATTATCAGCGGTAACTTCTTGTGCTTTTACCTGGACACCAGGACGCACTTTCTGCAGCCCACTTATTACTACGCGATCGCCTGCTTTCAGACCTTCTGTCACCAGCCACTTATCGCCAATAGCCTGGCTTGCAACGATCGGACGGGTTTCCACTTTGTCATCCGCGCCAACTACCAGTACGGTGGCATCGCCACGCGGCGTACGGGTTACGCCCTGTTGCGGGACTAAAATAGCGTTTGGATTAAGCCCTTCTTCCAGACGTGCGCGCACGAACATACCCGGCAGCAGAGTGTGATCCGGGTTCGGGAAGATAGCGCGTAGGGTGATAGACCCAGTGGTCTGATCAACGGTAACGTCAGAGAATTCCAGCGTACCGTCCTGCGGGAACTTAATGCCGTCACTGGTGATCAGTGACACTTTGGCTTTGCCGTTCTCTTGTTTCAGCGTGCCATTCGCCAGTTCCTGTTTCAGGCGCAGGAAGTCGTTGCTGGACTGGGTCACATCAACGTAGATCGGATCAAGTTGCTGCACGGTTGCCAGCGCAGTCGCCTGACCGTTCTGTACCAATGCGCCTTCCGTCACGTTCGACTTACCAATGCGACCGCTAATCGGAGAGGTGACTTTGGTGTAAGCCAGATTGATCCGCGCAGTTTCAACGGCAGCTTTCGCCGCAGTTACCGCAGCATTCGCCTGTTGCGCATCAGCCAGAGCCTGATCGTACTCTTGCTTACTGATGTACTGAGTACCGAGCAGTTTCTGATAACGATTCACCGTCAATTGCGCGATATTGGCTGCAGCCTGGGCTTTCGCCAGATCACCTTTCGCACTGTCGTATGTCGCCTGATAGGTCGCAGGATCAATCTGATAGAGAGAGACACCTGCTTCGATGTCGCTACCTTCTTTGAAATTACGCTTCAGGATAATCCCGCTAACTTGAGGACGAACTTCTGCGATCCGGTAGGCACTGGTGCGACCCGGAAGCTCGGTTGTGATCTGCAGAGGTTCAGTTTTGACTGTTACTACGCCAACGGCGGGCATCTGCTGGCCACCTTGTTGGGCCTGTTTGTCGTCACATCCTGTTAGGGCTAAGCTGCCTGAGAGCATCAGAACGACCGCCAGAGGCGTAAACCCTCTGTTTTTGTTCATATGTAAACCTCGAGTGTCCGATTTCAAATTGGTCAATGGTCAAAAGTTAATAAACCCATTGCTGCGTTTATATTATCGTCGTGCTATGGTACATACATTCACAAATGTATGTAAATCTAACGCCTGTAAATTCACGAACATATGGCACGAAAAACCAAACAAGAAGCGCAAGAAACGCGCCAACACATCCTCGATGTGGCTCTACGTCTTTTCTCACAGCAGGGGTATCATCCACCTCGCTGGGCGAGATTGCAAAAGCAGCTGGCGTTACGCGCGGTGCAATCTACTGGCATTTTAAAGACAAGTCGGATTTGTTCAGTGAGATCTGGGAACTGTCAGAATCCAATATTGGTGAACTAGAGCTTGAGTATCAGGCAAAATTCCCTGGCGATCCACTCTCAGTATTAAGAGAGATATTAATTCATGTTCTTGAATCCACGGTGACAGAAGAACGGCGTCGATTATTGATGGAGATTATATTCCACAAATGCGAATTTGTCGGAGAAATGGCTGTTGTGCAACAGGCACAACGTAATCTCTGTCTGGAAAGTTATGACCGTATAGAACAAACGTTAAAACATTGTATTGAAGCGAAAATGTTGCCTGCGGATTTAATGACGCGTCGCGCAGCAATTATTATGCGCGGCTATATTTCCGGCCTGATGGAAAACTGGCTCTTTGCCCCGCAATCTTTTGATCTTAAAAAAGAAGCCCGCGATTACGTTGCCATCTTACTGGAGATGTATCTCCTGTGCCCCACGCTTCGTAATCCTGCCACTAACGAATAACCCTGAATCTGACTCCAGGATTTTTCCTGGACATTTTCGTCGTTGCTATTCTGGTTCACTGCGTCGTGATATTCTTGCGGTTTGACTTTTTCAGGTCGTTCTTCAGGTTCAGAAACCTTCATTCATCATGACTATGTTCCAGTATTACAAACGATCACGGCATTTTGTTTTTTCAGCATTTATTGCTTTTGTTTTTGTCTTGTTATGCCAGAACACGGCGTTTGCGCGGGCGTCATCGAATGGTGATCTGCCGACAAAAGCGGACCTGCAGGCGCAACTTGACTCACTAAATAAACAAAAAGATCTTTCTGCTCAGGACAAACTGGTGCAGCAGGATCTGACAGATACATTAGCCACCCTCGATAAAATCGATCGCATAAAAGAAGAGACAGTTCAGCTACGGCAAAAAGTCGCTGAAGCGCCGGAAAAAATGCGCCAGGCGACCGCGGCGTTAACAGCACTTAGCGATGTCGATAACGACGAAGAAACGCGCAAAATTCTGAGCACGCTGTCGTTGCGCCAGCTGGAAACTCGCGTTGCCCAGGCGCTGGACGATTTGCAAAACGCACAAAACGATCTGGCGTCTTATAACAGCCAGCTGGTTTCGTTACAGACGCAGCCCGAACGCGTGCAAAATGCGATGTATAACGCTTCGCAGCAGCTGCAACAAATTCGCAGTCGTCTGGATGGGACTGATGTCGGCGAGACAGCCTTACGTCCCAGCCAGAAAGTGTTAATGCAGGCCCAGCAGGCGTTGCTGAATGCGGAGATTGACCAGCAGCGTAAAAGCCTGGAAGGGAACACCGTCTTGCAGGATACCTTGCAAAAGCAACGTGATTACGTGACGGCGAACAGCGCTCGTCTGGAGCACCAGTTACAACTGTTGCAAGAAGCGGTAAACAGCAAGCGCCTGACTTTAACCGAAAAAACGGCGCAGGAAGCCGTCTCCCCGGATGAAGCCGCGCGTATTCAGGCTAATCCGCTGGTGAAGCAGGAACTGGAAATTAACCAGCAGTTAAGTCAGCGTCTGATTACCGCGACTGAAAACGGTAATCAGTTGATGCAGCAAAACATTAAAGTCAAAAACTGGCTGGAGCGGGCGCTGCAATCGGAACGCAATATTAAAGAGCAGATTGCCGTCCTGAAGGGCAGCCTGCTGTTGTCTCGTATCCTTTACCAGCAACAACAAACGCTGCCCTCGGCGGATGAACTGGAAAACATGACCAACCGCATCGCGGATTTGCGTCTCGAACAGTTTGAAGTTAACCAGCAGCGTGATGCACTCTTCCAGAGCGATGCGTTCGTCAACAAACTGGAAGAAGGTCACACCAACGAAGTCAACAGCGAAGTTCACGATGCGTTATTGCAAGTGGTTGATATGCGTCGCGAATTGCTGGATCAACTCAACAAACAGTTGGGTAACCAGCTGATGATGGCCATTAACCTGCAAATCAACCAGCAGCAGTTAATGAGTGTGTCGAAAAACCTGAAATCCATCCTGACTCAGCAAATCTTTTGGGTGAACAGTAACCGTCCAATGGACTGGGACTGGATCAAAGCGTTCCCGCAAAGCCTGAAAGATGAATTTAAGTCGATGAAAATCACGGTGAACTGGCAAAAAGCCTGGCCCGCCGTTTTTATCGCTTTCCTCGCTGGTTTGCCGCTGCTGTTGATTGCCGGGCTGATCCACTGGCGTCTGGGCTGGCTGAAAGCGTATCAACAAAAACTGGCTTCCGCTGTGGGTTCCCTGCGTAACGACAGCCAGCTCAACACACCAAAAGCGATCCTTATCGACCTGATCCG
>PPYF01131276.1_pt1 | contig 12782 bp, 7 predicted proteins | sample 1559871 | NCBI WGS metagenome assembly PPYF01 (sample SAMN08240021, study PRJNA423297) | Human gut metagenome, whole genome shotgun sequencing project. | reverse complement strand
GCGTTAAATTTTTTTAATAATTTATTTGTAAATGAGTTAGCAATCCGTTATCTTTGCTTGTGAACTTTTTATTTTAAAAAACCAATTAAAATTAACGCTTATGGTAAGAAAAATTGTACTATCGTTAATTGCTGTTTTGGGGATTTGCGCCGTTGCAATGGCCCAGAACCAGCAGGTTTCCGGTACAGTTACCGACGCTGCCGGTGCTCCGGTAGCAGGTGCCACAGTCATGGTGGACGGAACGACGGTCGGAACGACGACGAGTGCTGACGGCGCTTACTCGATTTCTGTTCCCAGGGAGGGTGTTCTGCTGGTGACCTTCATCGGCTATGAGCCCCAGCGTATTGCTGTCGCCGGAAAAACCCGTGTGAACGTCGTGATGAAGGAGGATACGCAGGCGATTGACGACGTGATCGTGGTAGCATACGGTACGGCCAAAAAAGAGGCCTTTACGGGTTCTGCTTCCGTGATGAAGGCCGAGGATATCGGCAAGCGCCAGGTATCCAACATTTCGAACGCCCTGGCGGGTGCCGTGGCCGGTGTGCAGGCTGTTTCGTCGAACGGACAGCCGGGTGAGAGTGCCAAGATCCGTATCCGTGGTATCGGCTCCATGTCGGCGAGCAGTGCTCCGCTCTATATCGTGGACGGGGCCCCTTACGACGGGTCGCTCTCGTTCCTGAACAGTGCCGATATCGAGTCGATCACGGTGCTGAAGGATGCCGCCGCGTCGGCCATCTACGGTGCCCGCGGTGCCAACGGCGTCGTGCTGGTCACCACCAAGCGCGGCAAGTCGCAGGATGCGACCGTGACCTTCGACGCCAAGTGGGGTACCAACTCCCGCGGTGTGCCCAATTACGACGTGATTTCCGATCCGGGCCTGTATTACGAACTGGGCTACAAAGCTTTGTACAACAGTAAGTTCTATGCCGGGAGCTCGGCGGCGGATTCGCGCGCGTTTGCCAACTCCGCCCTGTTCGACTCGACGAACGGCGGTACGGGTTACAACGTCTACACGCTTCCCGAAGGCCAGACGCTGATCGGTGCCAACGGCAAACTCAATCCCAACGCCAAACTGGGCTACTCCGACGGGCAGTATTACTACACCCCCGACGATTGGTACGACGAGCTGTTCGGCAGCGGCAACCTGCGCCAGGAGTACAACGTCTCCATCGCGGGTGCTTCGGAACGCCTCAACTACTACCTCTCGGCCGGTTACCTCGACGATTCGGGCATCATCAAGAATTCGGGCTTCACCCGTTATTCGACCCGTATGAAGGCCGATTACCAGGCCAAGAAGTGGCTGAAGGTCGGTGGCAATATCGGTTTCTCGCACGCTATTACCAACTCCCCTACGGGGCAGACCGACTGGGGTTCGTCGGGCAACCTGTTCTACCTGGCCAACATGATTGCCCCGATCTACCCGATGTATGTGCGCGATGCCGATAAGAAGATCATGTACGACGAACACGGCAATAAGATCTACGACTCGGGTGTGAATACCAACCAGATACGCTCGTTCTCGGGCGGTGCCAACCCCATGATCTCGATCGACCTGGATCGCCACCGCACCTATACTGATGCGATCAACGGCAACTGGTTTGCGACCGTGACGCCCGTCGAGGGGCTGAACGTCACGGCCAACATCAGTGCCAGCGCCATCAACCGCCGTGCGAACCACCTTTATAACTCCTACTACGGTTCCTATATCGGCAAAGGTTCGGTCTCCGTTGCGCAGTCGCGTACGTTCGGCGTCAACCAGCAGTACCTGGCTTCGTACAAGAGAACGTTCGCCCAGAAGCACAACTTCGACGTGCTGGTCGGCTTCGAGAACTATTCGCTGAAGATGCAGTACCTCTCGGGCAGCAACACCGACCTTTACAATCCCAATGTAGGGGAGCTGGACAACACGATCTATGAGACCCCGCAGGTTTCGTCCTACACCGATACCTATTTTACAATGGGTATTCTCTCGCGTGTGCAGTACGACTACGACGGCAAGTATTTCTTCTCGGCATCCTACCGCCGCGATGCTTCGTCGCGCTTCCATCCCGACCACCGCTGGGGTAACTTCGGTTCCGTGGGTGGTGCATGGCTGCTGACCAAGGAGAACTTCCTGAAGGATGTGAAGTGGCTCAACATGCTGAAACTGAAGGCTTCGTATGGTATCCAGGGTAACGACGACCTGCTCGATCCCAGCGGTTACAGCAACTACTATCCCTACCAGGATCAGTATTCGGTAGGCCGTGTCGACGGCGATTTCTCGTTGACGCTCAACTACAAGGGTAATAAGAACATTACGTGGGAGTCCTCGCACTCGCTCAACGTGGGTGTCGAGTTCGGCCTTTGGGACGACCGCCTGAGCGGTAGCGTCGAGTATTTCTCGCGCAAGACCTCGGACATGCTCTACTACAAACCCGTACCTCCTTCGCTGGGTTACTCGCGGCAGCCTATCAACGTGGGTTCGATGCGCAACGCCGGTGTCGAGATCCAGCTGTCCGCCGGGCTGCTGCGCTATAAGAATTTCTCGTGGGATCTGGATCTCAATATGACGCACTACAAGAACAAGATCCTCTCGCTCGACGGCGACGTGCCCGAGACGGGACTGGTTTACTCGATGGCGATCCGCGAGGTGGGCGGCTCGATGTACGACTCCTACCTGAAGACCTATGCGGGTGTCGATCCCAACACCGGTAAGTCGCTCTGGTACGTAGACCCCGACAACGGCGATTATTCGACCACGGATGTTTACGACAACGCCCGCCAGGCCCGCCAGGGCAGCACGCTGGCCAAGGTGAGCGGCGGCTTCGCTACTTCGCTGAGCTTCTACGGCGTGGATATCTCGGCACAGTTCGCTTACCAGCTCGGTGGCAAACTCTACGACAACACCTACCACGAATTGATGCACTACGGCGATAACCTGGGTATGAACTTCCACAAGGACGCCCTCAAGGCCTGGACGCCCGAGAACCCCAACACGAATGTCCCGCGCCTGAACTCGTCCGACGATTCGAACCAGAAATATTCGTCGCGCTTCCTCGTAAGCTCCGACTACCTTTCGGTCAACAATGTGACGGTAGGCTATACCCTTCCCAAGAAGTGGTCGAACAAGATCGGCCTGGGCAGCATCCGCATCTATTTCTCGGGTGACAACCTTGCCGTCTTCTCCGCCCGCGAGGGTCTCGACCCCCGCATCGTATTCGGCGGTACGGGTACTGCGGACAACACCTCCTATTCGGCCCTGCGTACCATTTCGGGCGGTATTAACCTGACGTTCTAATTTTGGCACAATCAAATAACAACGTGTATATGAAAGCAATCAATAAAATATGGGTATTTGCCCTGGGGACGGCGGTTATGGTCTCCTGCTCCGACCTCGATACGTTCCCCGAGAGCGGTATTGTGACCGAGGATCAGAAAAAGGAGGTCGTGGAGGACAACCCCGAACGTCTGCAGGCGGATATCAACACTCTGTCTTCGATCTTCACGAAGCTCCTGCCCAACTGGGCCGGAGGTAGCGCCACGCCTTTCCACAACGACTTCAGCTATCCTGCCGTATGTATCGCCACCGACGGCAACGGTGCCGACATGGTATCGGACAACAGCGACTACGAGTGGTTTTCGGTTGCGTTCGAGTATTCGGATCGCAACGCCAACTATGCCGTGCCCATGTTCACCTGGAATTTCTGCTACAAGCTGAACAAGCAGGCCAACGACATCCTGGCTACGATCCCCGCGGATACCGAAAACCAGACGCTTATCTACTACCGCGGCCAGGCTCTGGTGGCGCGTGCGTTCGCCAACTTCACGCTGGCGCAGCGTTTCCAGTTCACCTACAAGGGCAACGAGGACAAACCGACGGTACCCATCGTGACGTGGGACATGCCGGCCGAGCGTGCCGGTGCGAACCCCCGTGCCACTAATGCCGAGATCTACAAGCTGATCTACGACGATCTGACGCAGGCCATCGCCGACCTCGAGGGTTTCCAGCGCACGAGCAAGGCCGCCGCCGACCGGAACGTGGCTTACGGAATGCGTGCCCGCGTGAACCTGGTGATGAACAACTGGGGCGAAGCTGCCACCGATGCCGAAGCTGCCCTGAGCGGCTACACGTTCCTCTCCAAGGATGACGTGTCGGCTCCCGGTTTCAACAGTGCCAACTCCCCGTCGTGGATCTGGGCCGGCATCTACAAGGCTGCCGACACCCCCGCCAACTACCGCAATATCACCTGGGGCGGACACCTCTGCTCCTTTGCCCGCGGTTATACCACCAGCCAGGGTTTGTATAAGCGTATCAATTCGCTGCTTTACAACATGATCCCCGATACGGACGTGCGCAAGGGATGGTGGATCAACGCCAGCCTCGAATCGCCGCTGCTCGACCACATGGACTGGGACGGCGTGACCGGCTCGGCCATCAGCTCGCTGGCGATTCCCAATGTCAAGCGTGCCTTCCAGCCCTATACCAACGTGAAGTTCGCGCCTTATGAAAATAAGTGCGGTACGGACATCAACGCGGGCGACTGGTGTATCATGCGTGCCGAGGAGATGCTTCTCATCCAGGCCGAGGCCATGGCCATGGGCGGCAACCTCGGCGGCGGCAAGTCCCTGCTCGAGAATTGGGTCAAGACCTACCGCGATCCTTCGTATTCGTGCGCCGCCACGACTCCCGAGGCTTTCCAGAGCGAGATCTGGTGGCAGCGCCGCGTCGAGTTGTGGGGCGAGGGCCATGCCTATACCGACATCATGCGTCTGAAGAAGAACCTCGTGCGGTGCACGACGGACGGCAAGTCGGACTTCCCCGATGCCTGGGCGTTCAACATCGCGGCGACGGACGGTATCCTGCTGATGCGTATCCCCACCGGGGAGACCAACGCCAATGCGGCTATCGACCCTGTCAAGGATAACAACAACGAGGGTACGTTCCCTGTTAACGGCAGCGGAGCTGGTTTGACCGACGGATGCGTAGTTAAATAAGTTTTGAACCGGATAACATCGACAAAATATGAAAACACTCAAGAGTTTATTATATGTGTTCCTGGCGGCGTTCCTCTTCGTGGGGTGTAACGACGACGAGAACTTCAACCCCGGGGAACCCGAAGATCCCGATTGTTACAGCGTCTATTTCCCTACGCAGGAGAATATAGGTTCCAAGGAACTCGACCCCGCGGCTCCGACCGAGATGACGTTCACCGTACGCCGCCTGAAGAGCGAGGGTGCGATCGTAGTTCCCGTGGCCGTAACGTCGAGTGAGGAGGGAATCTTCGTTCCCTCGCAGATCGAATTTGCCGACGGGCAGGAGGAGACGACCTTCAGCATTCAGTTCCCGCAGGCCGAAATCGGTACCACCTATAAATGCGAGGTCAATATCGAGGACAAGAAGTACGCCTCCGTCTATGGTGAAAAAGCCACGGGCTTCGCCTTCAGCGTGACCCGCGTGAAGTGGAACAAACTGACGGGCAAAGGCGGCGAGACCAAGGGCAAGTGGCGCGACGACATCATTTCGACGCTGTTCAATACCGCCAACCCCAACGCCGAGGTCGACGTGGAGATTTACGAGCGGGCCGACAAACCCGGTTACTACCGCATGAATCCCTTTACGCAGGATTTGATCCGGGCCCTCTTTAACGGAACCGCACAGGCTTGCACCGAACCCAATATCATTATCGACGCCACCAACCCCGATGCCGTGTGGATCCCTTACCAGACGACGGGCGTGACGCTCGGAGGTGACGGCGAGATCGAAATTGCTTCGAAGGTCAATGCCAACTTCTCCTCCGTGAGCGAGTCGGCCAGCCTCTACGGTACGCTCAAGGACGGTATTATTACCTTCCCGGCCACCGGCATCATGGTGAACTTCACGGTCTCCGGCGGGTGGTACGGCGCCAACGGCAGCGGTCTGCAACGGATCATGCTTCCGGGTGCCAAGGCATACGACTATACGCTCGCACTGACGAACACCGAGCCTGCGGCCGGTGTGGTCAAGGTCGGCTTCAAGTTCGGTGCGGACGTGGCCAAGGTGAAATACGCGTTCTTCAACGGCTCGATGAGCGACGCGTTGGCCGACGTCCGTTCGGGCGAGATCGAATCGGGTGAGACCCCTTCCACCGAAATCACGGCTTCCGGCACGGTTTCCGCTTCGTTCGACGATACGGGCGTTTATTCGATCGTCGGCAATATGTACAACACGGCCGGCGAACTGGTAGGGCGTTCGTTCCTCTCGTTCGGGTACGTCAAGTCGGGTGAGGAGTCCCAGAATGCGGTTATCCTTTCGGTAAGAACCGAACTTTCCTGGGAAAAAGAGGCGTTGGGCTATACCCCCGAGAATTCGATCAAGGCGATCCTGTTCGGACAGAATATCCAGTCGGGTTATTGGGGTTTGTTCAAGACTTCCGACCTGGCAGGCCTGAGCACGGCACAGTTGGGACAGGTTGCCAAATCCTCGGGCGATGCGTTCACGGAAGAAGAACTCGCGAAGATCAACGGCAAAGAGTCTTTGGTTCCGTTCCTCGTCGGCCTGAACAGCGGTACGAGCTATACGCTCCTGGCGATGCCGACCTGCCACATCGGTATGTTCAAGACCTATCATGTCGGCAACATGTTCACCTACGAAGAGAATCCCACGGGAATAAATGGCAGCCAGGGTTGTCTCTATGCAGGCTATGTCGATGACGGAATCCTTGCATTCGTTCCGAACCCGAATTATGTGACGCAGGGCTACACCTTCAAAGGTATCTATTGGGGTGGTTTCGGCAATTATGATCCAACCACGGGCAAATTCATGAATTTGGCTGCCGATCTGGTACAGTTCGACTACCTGATGCTGATAAATCCCGCAAACGACCCCAATGCGGTAACTGCCGCGGCTGTTGCCCGGGAGCTTGAGGTACGGCCGGCCAACAATTTCGTCGAACTGCGCGGGCCCGAATTGATTCAGGTACTTTGGAGCGAGCAGACCGGCAAACCTGTCAACCGTGCAACATTCGGCGGTTACGGTATGCAGCCCGACCTGGGCGTGGCCGATGCGGTCGCGACCTTCAGCGAGGGCAGTATGCCCCAGGCTCCGGGGGCGATCGTGATGATCGGCAAGAAGGTATCCTTGAAGTAACCGATTCCGGCAATGTTGGAATAATTATCGGGAGGAGCCGGCTCTGAGGGGTCGGCTCCGCCCTCTAAAAACCGATAGACTATGGCTGATAAAAAAATTCTACTTTTCGCCGTGCTGTTGCTGGCGGCGTGTACCGCCGATCCGGCGATGGATGGTGCCGACGGCGGGAATTCTTCTGCGAATACCGCAGCCGCCGCGAAGCTGATCAACACGCCTTACGATGCCAAGCAGGGGTCGCTGATCGTTTGTTTCGACGATGCTGCCGTGCCGACCATCGAGGCTACGGCGGCTTCCTTCGCCGCAACGCGCGGCGATGCCGGGGACGCTGCCGTACTGACCCGTTCGGGCATTGCCCCGGTCGACGAAGTGTTGCAGGGGCTTGAAATCACCTCCCTGCGCCGTGTGTTCCCCTACACACCCCGTCATGAGGAGCGTACGCGTGCCGCAGGCCTGCACAAATGGTATGTCATGACTTTCGACGAGCAGGCCGACCTCGAAGCCGCCGCCCTGAAACTGGCCGCCGTGGCCGAAGTCCGGAATGTCGAGTTCAACACGAAGCTTTATGTGACCTCGGTAGGGCCGCGCCGACCGCTGACGGCTGCCGATATGGCTGCCACCCGCGCCGCAGCCGCGGGGCGGTTCAACGATCCGCAGCTTTCCCGCCAGTGGCACTACAACAACAACGGCGACAAGACCGTTGCCTCGACGTCCCGCGCCGGGGCCGACATCAACGCCCAGGATGCCTGGGCGATCACGGCCGGTAACCCCGGCGTGGTGGTTGCCATCGTGGATCAGGGCGTGAAATATACGCATCCCGACCTTGCGGCGAACATGTGGATCAATACGCAGGAGAAAAACGGGGCTACGGGTGCCGACGACGACGGGAACGGCTATATCGACGATATTTACGGGTATAACTTCGTCACGCGCGGTGCCGTCTCCTGGGATCGCGAGGTATGGGTCGGCGGCGAGAACAAAGGCGACTCGGGGCACGGGACGCATGTGGCCGGTACGGTGGCCGCCGTCAATAACAACGGCGTCGGCGTTTGCGGCGTGGCCGGCGGCACGGGGCGCAACGACGGGGTGAAACTCATGTCGTGCCAGATATTCTCGGGCAACGACGCCACTTCGGGGGCTATCACCACTTCCGCCGAAGCCATCAAGTATGCCGCCGACAACGGAGCTGCGATCATCCAGTGTTCGTTCGGAAGCAAGGCGGGAGCCTATACTTCGGACAGCGCCTATGAGCGCGGCTCGGGCGTGCAGTACAATGCCATCAAGTATTTCATCGAATCTCAGAACTGCGATGCCGTCGGCGGCGGCGTGGTCATCTTTGCCGCCGGCAACGATGCTACTGCCATGTCGGGCTACCCGGGGGCTTACCACGATTATATCTCCGTGACCTCTTTCTCGCCCGATTACCTGCCGGCCTATTACACCAATTACGGCCCGGGCTGCAATATCTCGGCTCCCGGCGGCGACTATAAGATCAGTGCCGATGCGGCCAAGACCTACGCCGAAGTCCTGTCGACGGTTCCTTCCGAGTTGTCGGAATACAACGGTGCCGATTACGGCTTCATGCAGGGTACGTCGATGGCCTGCCCGCACGTTTCGGGCGTCGCGGCGCTCGGGCTCTCCTATGCGCTGGAAAAGGGAAAGAAATTCACGCTCGACGAATTCAAGACCATGATCCTCACCTCGGTGAATGATATGGAAACCTATCTCGATGGTTCGAAAACCGGCCTTGTACTGGCCGACTACCGCAAGAAGATGGGTACCGGGTCGATCGACGCGTACCAGCTGCTCATGCAGGTCGAAGGGACACCCTGCCTGCGGGCCAAGGTCGGCACCAAGCAGCTCGTGGCCCTGACCAAATATTTCGGCGGCTCGGCTTCGAACCTGACCTATCTGCGGGTCGAGATGACGCGGGAGAATATGGATAAGCTCGGCATCACCGAGGCTCCTTCGATCTCCTACGGCAAACTGATGATCCACTGCACCAAACCCGGTGTCGCCAAGATCTCCGTCACGGCTATTGCCGGCGGCGGGAGTGTGGGCGGCGGCAGTTCGATGGGCGGTCAGGAGATCACCAAGGAATTCGCCGTCATCGCCCGCGCGACGGAAAATGCGAACGGAGGTTGGTTATAATAAACGATAAGATCATGAGAAAAACTCTTTATACCTTATTCGCCGTGCTCGGTTTGTGCATGTTCGCCGGCTGCGGCTCTTCGTCGAAAGGCGACGACGCTTCGCCGCTGGCCAAGCAGCTCGTGGGCGAATGGCACCTCGTTTCGTGGAACGGGGCAGCCCCCGGCGTATTCGATGCTTACGTGTCGTTCGCTTCGGATAAGACCTTCGAAATCTACCAGCAGATCGAGCAGGTCGGATACCAGAAATACACGGGTTCCTACCTGATCGGCAACAAGATGCTTTCGGGTAAATACAGCGACAATACGCCCTGGGGCAGCTCTTACGAAGTGTCGTTCGATGAGTCGGGCAATACGCTCACGCTGGTGAGCGATCCTTCGGTGGGCGAAGTGAGCGTCTATACGCGCGCTTCGATACCCGCGTCGGTCAAGGGCGGAGCCACGGTCATGAAGGCCTCTTCCCGCGCCGCCGGCCCGCTGCTATTCTGACGACCCGGTTTTTCTGTAAAACTTTCTGGAAATGCCTTCTGCAATTCGCAGAAGGCATTTCCCATGTTGCGGACTTGTGCGGGTTTTACTTGAAAATAGGCACCGAAACATCGCTTGTTTTGCCCTGGGAGAAACAGAAACCCTTGATTCCAAACTGAATCATATGACTCGGGAAATTAATTAGACATTAATATGTTCCGAATTCAGGTTCGGAAAAATAATACTCCCGACCATTTTACACAACAATCACCTATTCATTACAAGCCCAAAATATTACTCTGCTAAACAACCACTTTCTATTATCATAGACAATTTTCGAATGATTTGCTGTTCTTCATCCTTTCCCCGTGTACTCAAAGGGAGAAGCGGCAGGCCGCATAAATCCAGAATAGATTGTTTTACGTCATCCCGTTCCCGCTGGACAGGCAGATCATGCTGGCTGCCATTGACCTCAACCGCCAATACAGGCATTTTATCACATTTATTATATATCAAGAAATCGACATGACTGTTTCTGCGGATGAATGCCCGCTGCCTGTCCGTTAGCCCGATTTCTTTCCCGACAATATTCCGCAACGGATAATTAGCAATTACCGCGAAGTTAGAAAATCGGGAATCCCGCCCGATAATATTCAGAATCAACTCGTGCATCAGGTTCTCCGAGGCATACCAAGACCCGAACAGCCGACGCAATGACCGCTCGCGATCCGGAGCGAGATTATGATGATACAAATAATCAAAGATCGACTGAAAAGTGATTTCTCCTTTATTGTATTTAATATAGCGAATCAAGTTGCCAATATTGGTCGACAGCGGAGCCTGTTCGAACAACAGTTGAGACATCACTAATTCCAAGCGATTCTTCGCCCGGGAAACAGCTACGTTTATCAACTCCGACTGGTTAATAAAGTCGACTCTCTTATCCGCACTATACGATGACTCCCATTCTTCATCAACTTTTACCTTATCTTTGACCGTTGAGAAGATAACGACCTCTTTCTCGCGCCCTTGAAATTTATGAATCGTATCGGCACAAATATCCTCACGGAGCTTATTAATAGCATTTGCATGACTACGGAATGGAGTGATAACTCCTATGTCAGTTATCCCAGAACACGTTAATCGATTAAACTCCTCACAGACTTTCAGCTGTTCCAACTTATTTACCCACGACTTCCCCTTATAATCGGCACACGGCCTCTCCCGATCAGCGTGACGAACGGTAACGATTGCCAAGGGATGATTGCCCTCTTTGGGATCAGTCCATTCCGATTTGATAATTAGCTTCTTATCGTAGAATTGCTGATTGCAGAAATCAATAATCAGCGGATGACACCGATAATGCTCACGTAGCAAAACGGTCGGCAAATTCGAGTATATCGCTTTCAGAGAACTGATAATGCTATGCTTAACATAGTCGTAGCTCGGATGCACCTGCATTTGCCGGGCATATTCCCGCGCTTGAGGAATAACTTCCGAAGGAACAATTTGCGGCAACTGCATGGAATCGCCTACAATCACCATATTTCGACAGCAGGACATCGCAATAATCGCAGTAATCAAATCAACCTGAGAAGACTCATCGATAATAACATAGTCGAAGACAAAACTTGCAGGAATTGATTTTCGGACGGCATGGGTCGTACTTGTAACGACCGGAACTTGTGAAATAAACTCATCGAACTGCTTTTTGTAATTTTCCAGGGTAAACGCGATGTCCGTTCTCTTAATGTTTTTATTCAAATAATGCTGGAAAATTGTCTGCGAAAGCTCCTGGCACTCCTTAGACAGCTCATCCATTCGGCCCTCTGTCAACAATTCACAGAGACGGTCATATTCCCGATCCAATTTGGACAAACTTCCCTGATAAAACATCTCTCCGGCATAGTCTGCCAAAATTTGCACATCTTTATAGGTGGAGATCGTTAAAGGAATGTGATAATGAAAGAATGTTTTTATATAGATCAAGATATCGTCCAAACATCCGGCAAAACGACTATAAGCGTATTTACTATACTCACGCCATGATTCACAATAATTCTTCAACGCAAGCCACTCTTGGGCCGTATATTTTCGCCCCTTCAGTGCATCGCGGAGCCGTATATATTGAGGTACCGATATATCGGTATTTTTATGAAAATAATCCCACTCTAATAACTGATAATAATTCCTCCTTTACTTGTTGCTGTGAACGAAAAGAATTCATAGAATCTCCCATTTACAATAAAAATTACAAACAAAGTTAAGAAAAAAATTAAGCAATACTCTATAAACAATAAATATGTTGTCTTTTAAGCATTCAACAGCCCCATCAGCAAAATCGACATTCTATTCAGAGCTCTTAAATAATTTATCCACATTCTCCATATCCCGCATAATGCTGGAATCCATGACTTTGGCGTAGCGCTGGGTCATACGGATATCGGAATGCCCCAGCATTTTGGCAATATTCTCCATCGAAACACCGTTCGCCAAAGCCACGACCGTCGCGAACGTATGACGGGCAGTATGTGTGGTCAAATTCTTTTGAATGCCGCAGAAATCTGCAATCTCTTTCAGATAGGAATTCATCTTCTGGTTACTCGGCACGGGCAGGAGTGCGCCAGTTTTCGTACACAGTGGATGATTCTTGTATTTTTCCATGAGTAACTGCGGAATCTTCAGTAGGGGAATGTTGCACATATTATTGGTCTTCTGACGGGCTTTACGTATCCATAGGTCGTCGTTGTTGTCGCGAACGATATGCTCCTGTCGAAGGTTGTTCACGTCGACATAGGCCATCCCCGTAAAAACACAAAAAATAAACACATCTCGCACATATTCCAACCGAGGCAAAGCAAACTCTTTGCACATCATCCGCTCAATCTCTTCCTTGGTCAATACCTCCCTAATGACTTCTTTTTCCTGAAAGCGGATTCCGGCAAAAGGGTTCTTGTGCATCCAGTCATTGGCGATAGCCAGGTTCACTACTGTCCCGTAAAAGCGGGCAAGTCGGTCTTTGAAATAGTTGAAACATAGTCTATTAGAAGTAATTTTTCATG
>PPYF01103674.1_pt1 | contig 12782 bp, 29 predicted proteins | sample 1559871 | NCBI WGS metagenome assembly PPYF01 (sample SAMN08240021, study PRJNA423297) | Human gut metagenome, whole genome shotgun sequencing project. | reverse complement strand
ATCATATCGACATCTTTGTCAAATGCGCTTGCTTTATCTTCTCCATATGGATCATTTTCAAAATAATAATCATCATTAATAATTCTTGCTAATGCCTTTTCACATTCTTCTTTACTCATAATAATCAAGCCACCCCTTAGCCACAAATATTTTAAATGCTTTTTTAGGCGATAAACATTTTTTTCCGCTCTCTTCGATTACTTTATAAATATGGCTGCAATCAACGATACGACTTAATGCAAAATTACCCTTAAATAGCGTACTTGCTATTACATATTTTTCCTCAACGCCTTTATACAACATACAATCAGGACATAATTTATCTAATAAAAGAATTAACTCTGTTTCTAGTTTTAATTGCTCTTTCTTACTCAACATTTTCTTTCACCTTTAACAATCCTTGTTTATAATTTTTACTAAAACGTGATTTTCCATTATTAATCCATTTATACCCTTTTGGATTAGTTGTTGCATCCTTTATTATTTTCCAATCTTTTGGTAACTTGTCATAAACAATTACACCATTTTTACATAATTTTTCTAACACTTCATCAGCAACATTATTTTCCATCAAATCCACTCCTTAACAATTATCTTTATTTCCATCGAATAATCCGCATAATGGTAACCAATATAATTCGTCTTTGTCATTATAGTCATGACAACTCCATTTACCATTAGCTACATAGTCTATCCAATATTCATCCTTTGTAGTTGAGTAACATAATACATCATCGCTTATTGTATGAGTATCGCAATCCCATTCTTGCGGTAAGACTTGTTTAGCCGACTTCCATTCGATTTTATTAATTAACGCTTGCTCTAATCGTTCAATATAATTTTGAATTGTATTAACATAACCATTTATTTCATCTTGATACACATTCTCTTTGTCTGTTTGAATTGATAATTCATACAAAGCTTCTTTTACTTCTTTATTTTCATCATATCCGTCTGCCTCATAAAATGGTTTCTTAGGTGCAGCTTTATCAACTAATTCTTGTAATAAAATACGATCCATTACAATTAATTCACAGTTACAATTGCCTTTTTCATCGAAATAATTATTTTCACAAAGTCTATCTAACGCTTCTTGATATTTTGAATCACTCATACTTCCACCTCATCGCCATCTCTAAATACAAGTTCTTCCATATTATTCTCCTTTTACTTCTTGATTCCAACATTCTATGCAATCCATTGCAGGACATGGATTTTCTTCTAATCCCACAGGACAAAAACCATTATACATTTCTTGGTGTTCCATAAATTCCTTGTAAGAACAATTGTGTTCTTTAAGATATTCGCTTAAATAAGTTTTTCTTTCTTCTTGAGTTTCAGCGTTGTCAACCTCCTCATAAGTCTTAAGAAAAATATCGGGTTTGCAAGGGTATAATTCTCCTTGCACTCCTTTTATTATGTAATCACCATAACCAGCTTTCATTGTTCCCTCTAAGGTTTTTATATCACATGTGCCATCTGCGTAAATTATGATTGTATTGTCTTTCACTTTATCCATAAACCAATCAGGCATATAAATATCAATCATATATCTACATGCTTCTACAACTACGGGTTTCTTTCTATATTTAGGCATTATTTAAACCTCCTTATTTGTTAAAATATCTAAAACTTTTATGTTTTCAATGTCTTGTTTTGGCATTGGTAAACACCGACCATTTTTATCATTTAACACAATCCATTCTTCCTTATCTTCAATTCTTACAATATCTCTAAAAACTATTTCTTCCATTAAAGAAGTTGTTTCAACTATTACTGTCATTGTTTGCTATCCTTTCAAATATTTCTTTATTTTTTTTCTTTCTTTTTTATTAACCCCTCTAAACAATACTTTTCTTAATATCTTCTTCTTTTTTCTAGGCATTTTTTTAGATTTATTAAAACTATCCTCTATAACAAATGCCCTTAATCTATATTGATCTTTGAATGTTATTGCTACTCCATTACATTCTACACCTATCGAGTAATCAATACCTATTTTTAAACAGTTGCTTACTTTCATATTTATAAATACGCTCCTATATCAAGTCTTAGTTTAATTCCCAGAACAACGTAATCTTTCTTTGTATACTCTAGATCATCACAAATATACGTTATCTCTGCATTAACGTATCTTCCTGTATATCCTTTGTTATCAAATTCTTCTAATACAATTAGATCACCAACTTCAAAACCTCTATCATTAAATCTAATTTCAAATTTTTTAACTTCCGCTATAACATCTTTAAAATAATTAGGTCTAATCTTTAAATTATGTACATTCATTTTTTTACCTTCTTTCTATTCATCTTCTACAACATAATACTTACCGTCTAATATACCGTTGAATGTCAACCAGCTGGATAAATAGTTATGCCTTATATTTAACAGTCTTACTAATTCATCACTGTACATTGAACCGCATACTAATGTAATATCGTTAATATCCAACAATAAAAAATGTTGTTTTGGTCTACCCGTTGCCATATTTAAAAGCTCCTAGAATAATATAACTTCTTTAACTTTTTCTTCTTCTAAAGTTATTTCATCTTTAAAATACTGTTTAATTACATTTTCTGCTTCTACTTTTGTAAAGTTGAATGTTGCCATAAAATATTTAGTTAATAATTCTTTCTTCCATTCTTCACTCATTTTTAACTCCTCCTATAAATAATCAAATATAGTTGTTTGTATCTCTTTATTTTCTTCAAAATTTACAGCCTTGAATATTGCTTTAAAAAGATATATCAACACATCTACTACAATAGAGTTTCCAGCTTGTTTATAAAGATATGTACTTTTAGTATCTTTGATTTTTTCAAAATCTATATCATCAAAACCCATCAATCTAAAGCACTCTTTTTCTGTTAGGTATCTAATGCCTTCTGGAGTATTTACTGCCATTATCTTAGAAGTTGTTAACGTTTGTGAGCATTGTTTACCAACTCTTCCTCTTCTCGTTTTTGAGTTAGGAAATGCAGTTGTTATAGAGTCATATAGATTGCATTCAATATATCCTTGTTTAGTAGCGTTCTTAATTTTTAAAGGATCTGTACTTATAACTATTTTTTCTAATATGCTTTCTGGTACTTTGTACTTTTCAAATTTCATATTATTATCCAGTATATCTTTTAACGTTCTTTTAGTTGCTATAGGAGCTGGAAATACAAATGAGCCAGTGTCAACATCTTTTCTAATGCTTACTATGAATACCCTTTCTCTGTTTTGTGGTATATAATCTTTTGCGTTCAACACCTTTTTCAGCTATTGCGATCTTTGGTTTTGTATCTTCTATGACTCTTAATGCTTCATAGAATAGTCCGCTTCTAGTTCTTTTGCCATCTGTTTCAAAACCTTTTTGTTTTCCCTCTGAACTTATATCTTGGCAAGGAAAACCATATGTTATTAAATCAATATCATTTGGTAATACTGATGTATCAATCTTTGTAATATCACCCAAATTAAACGATTCGTCACAATCATGCAACATGGCATACGCTTTACTTGCGTATTTATCGATTTCACAATAATTTACTAATTCATAATTAACTTTTAATCTATCAAGTGCTTTTTCAAAAGCACCTATACCGCTAAATAAACTTAATACTTTCATTTTTAAATTAAGGAAACCACGGTTTTATGTGCGCACAACCATTTCCTTTCTTTAATTTTAAATTCTTATAATACTCTATAAATAATTCTTATAATATCGTCTAAACCACTCGACTTGAGTGTGAGTTTCTAAATATTTAGCTTGTGCTACACGTTTTAGTCTTATCCTAGTTTCTATACTCCTATGAGCAGAATAAGGCGCTATGCGATGGCAATTAGCACATAGCCATACTTTTAGCCCATCTTCTTCACATTTCTTCCTATCACTCCCATTCAAGCAATGGTGATCTTCTAAATTTAAAGTTGTACCGCATAAGTAACATACTTTTTTATCTTGTATTATTGTTTTCAATCAGTTGCACCTCTATTCTCGGGTATTCTTTATCAACTTTTACATCATGCCGCAATTGATTTATATACTTTTGGCTATCGTCAATTATTATCCCTTGTTTAACTAATGCGTCTTGAATAAATTTTGTTGCGAAAGTTATGTTATCTACATCACGACGTTTATTTTTTTCATACCATGTAATCTTTAGTTTGATAGGATATTTTTTTATTTTATGTAGCTGATATCTCTTTATAGCTTCTATTACGATAGATTCGTTTTTAAGCTTCATCTGACTGCCTTTGTAACGGTTAGACCGATTGGCGCTTGTATATTCGTTAAGTCCATCTAAACGCCCATAGATAATAAATTCAGCCATATATACCACCCTCTAACGTTGGTATATTTAACTCATTACACCAGCTTATCGCAGTATCAATTAATTTATTCATTTCTTCAGTTGTAAATGTAGACGAGCCGTAATAGCATTGAAAATATGCATAATCTTTATTTGTATCATCGTATTTAAGAAACTTAACAACTCTAAAACATTTTTTTAGATCATTCTCAGCTATCGCCAATACTTTTAAGACTTCATATTTTGCTTTAGTTTCATTAAGCAGTTTTATATACACGTCCATGTCGTCCTCTTCCATTTTCAAAGCCAGTTCACGAATAAGTGTCCATAAATACGCATTTTGATTTAATGACCTTTTAGACCTAGGTTTTTTTATTTCAAGTGAATACAACTCTTTTTCTAATTCCTCGGTGTTAGCTTTAGAGTTGTAATCACTTATTGTAAAAGTAATCTCCAAATCTCCCGTTTCGTAATTGATTACTCTATGTAAATATTTTCCTAAAAGTTTAATCATCAGAACTGCAAATCGTCTTCCATAATGTCATATTGATTTTGCTTTAAATCATCAAACCTTGGGTCTTTAACATCATACTCGTTCTTTGGTTCTTCCTTTGGTTTAGTTTCCAAAAACTGCACACTATTGCAAATAACTTCAACTACATTTACTTTTTGACCTTGTGAATTGTCGTAACTGCGTGTTTGGATTCTACCCTCCACGCCTACCAAACTTCCTTTAGAACAGTATTGGTTTACATTTTCAGCAGGTTTACGCCACACGACACAATTAATAAAATCCGCTTGTTGTTGACCATCTCTGCTTGTAAAATTACGATTTACCGCTAAAGTAAATGAAGTAACCGCATCACCTTGTTGGGTCCTTCGTAATTCTGGATCTCTTGTTAGTCTTCCTACCAATGCGACACAATTAATTGACATTTGTTTTTCCCTCCCGATTATTTTTTTTCGCTTTCATTTCCATAGCTTCACCGAACTCATTGCTTTTTAAATACTCAATAACTTTATCGGCTTCGTCTTTTGTCAACAAATTTAATTTATCTTTTCCAGTAGTTTTAATAAAATTACCAACTATATCAATCGAAAAATCAGTAATATAGCTTTTAATAATATCTTTTTGTTCCTGCGTTATTTTTTGTTCTTTCTTGGACGTCTTTTCTATTTCTTTCACTTCGTTTGTATCAGCATCTTTTGTATCATCAATGTTAAAAAGACCGTTTAAAGCATACTTACGAGCATAGCTAGAAGCAGTACCCGTTATTTGACTGTCGTCCATTCCTTTTTTTGTCATAGGCTCTCTAGCAAATGCATGTGTAATAATCACATCATCACTATCCCAATCGCGTAATTCACACACTGCCTTTATGTAATATCTTTCGTTCATGCTTTCCAATTCGTCTTGAACAATAAGTGCCGTGCGGTATTTAAAGCATATCGGTTTCAATGCTTCTAAAATATCTTCGCAGCTTCGATAATAATAATTACCGAATTTGTTATACTGTCCTTTTGGTGCTTTTAACTCATTTTGGATATTTGCTAATTTTTCATACAAACTAATTTTTACTGCTTTATTGTTTTCCATTTTTATCCCTCCAGTTCTTTAATGATGTTTTGATAATCTTCTATGCCCTCTTGGATATCGTCCAACAAAGAGTTAAATACTTCTTTCAAATTTGTTGCTTTGTTGTTTCCATAGCCGATATTTAATAAATCTTTAGAAATACTTGTCATGCAAGTTATTACATCGTCTACGGTTTCTTTATACTGTTCTAAATCGTAATACATCGCTTGTAGTTCAGCTAATTTCTCATTAGCGTTTCTAAGTTCCATAAATCTTTTCATATCGCTTTGACTAGCGGTATTTTTTAAAGCGTATATATTTGCATCTTGTAATCTTGCTATATCGCTTGCTTGTTCTAGTTTCATTTTTATTTATTCCTTTCGTTATACATTTCTACTACCTTGTCACGATCCTTAGTTACAAGTTTTAGATTGCTTGTTAGATTTACGATTAAACAGCTTTGATAAATAGCTAATGCAATCGACATAACTAACATAACAGTCAAAATCTTAATAAGTGTTTTATCTTTCATCCTCTCAACCCTTTCATTAGTCAAATTTAATTACCGCCCATACCCAAACAACGTCGAGAGGGCACATTTTTTTAGTTCTAGGGCACGTTTTGAAGTCATTGGCATATTCCAACGCTTTTTCAGCTTTTCGCTCCATAGACGGCAAATACTGCCCTAAGTCGTATGCTATGTTGTTAATGTACTTCTCGTTATCGATACATTTATGTATTGCTTCTTTGATTTGCTCATAACTGTAACTAGCAAATCTTGGATACAGCATTTTTATATATTCGGGTGTAAAACCTTTGTTATAGTTCAAACCTAGAAATGTCATTGCTTTTGCGAATTCTTCAATCGACATTAGTAGAACTCATTAAAATCCATTGCAGAAGCTAAGTCTTTCGTTGTCTGCTGTTGTACTTTTCTAGGTTTATCCTGCTCACGAGCAAGCCATCCGTTTGCAAACTTTAAAATTCCGCCCTTGGTTTTTCTGTTTTTAGGATTAGCATCAAGCCAGCCACACATTTTTCTTAGCTGCTGCATAACATCCACATTAGGATATAACTCCGACCATTTATCAACTTGCTTTTGTGTAATCGGGTAGTAAGTTTTATCGTTTAGTATAAATTCGATTACAGGTGGCTCTGTAGCAATTTCATTGCTCGGAGCATTATATATATCTTTAGTATTTAATTCTTTAGTATTTAATTCTTTAGTATTTAATTCTTTAGTATTTAATTGTGTGTCCTTTAGGGTATGCCCTTCTACGGTATGCCCTTCTACGGTATGCCCTTCTACGGTATGCCCTTTTGGGGTATACGGTAAATGTTCGTACGGTTTACTCTGTTGTGGTCTTTCGTATACTGTATATTCATATTCAAACTTTCCATTATTACCGTTAATTCTTTTTCTAGTTAGATAATTATTTAATTCTAATTCTTTTAATGTGTTTCGTACTGCTTTATCACTTTCTTTAGATATAGCTACAAGCCCTTGAATAGAGTACTCCCAATCCTTAGGTAATGAAAATATCATGCTCAATAACCCTTTAGCCTTAAAAGACAAATTTTTATCTTTTAAATGTACGTTGCTCATTACTGTATAACCGTTTGTTTTTTCAACTTTTATAACACTCATTTAAGCTACTCCTTTCTATAAAACCGTTTCAATAATTCCGCTTGTTAAAAACGCTATCAAGATCACTGCAATTACTATCGTCAGCACTCCTCGACCCGTTAAATTATCTATCCTCACTCTTGACACTTCCTCTTGCTTGTTTTATAATTTTATTGTTTATTTTATAATTTTTGTTTTAGGCGACTTTTGACAAGTCGTCTTTTTCTTTTCTAAATGCTAAAATTAATGCGGTTATTGATTCAAAGGAAATTCCATACTCCTTAACGATAATATCTATCGGGATTTCAGCAGTTTTATATTTCAAGTTATATTTATCTTTTAATTTTCTAATCATCACATATAAGGTATTATTCGTTCTTTCCGGGAAAATAAGAGATAATATTTTAACGTTCAGCATACTCAATCACCTCTTTGCTATCGAATTTTTTGCTATTTTCCAACATCTGCATCGCTCTATGCATATAGCTATTTTTGGTCTCTTGAATTTCGCTTTTTAACGTGCATGCATAGTACCCGCCTTTGCTTCCGCTAACACTCCCTATAAAGTATTTAAAATCAGGATTAAATCTTATATTTTCAATTATTTTTCGCATTGCCTTGTCACTTTTAATTTGTGGAAAATAAACCCTTAATTGACGATTTTTAACCATATTTTCTTTCCCGACATGATTAGTTACAATAAAGTTGTATACCTGTTCTTCAATGCACATTTTTAACGCTCCTTTCTCTTTTTTATCCAGTTAAATAACGCTGAACCTACGCAGTAAATAAACGTTGCAACGATAAACACTAGAAACAATAAATCTCCTAAATTAAGAACTATTTTGAACATTAAATTCCCCCCTTTCACTATTGGTTTTCCATTAAGCATTTAATTGCATATTCTCTTTTTATATATGCAACATCTTCATTACTAATAAGCCCATAAATACCGATAATTGTTTGAATCTGCTTGTCTGTTAATCGCATAGGTTCAAACCTCTTTATTGTAGTGTTGATAACTACTTGCTGATGATTTTTGGGTTGGTTTATCCACTCGGATACACATTCTAGAAATAGCGGTATAAATTCATTTTGTTTTTTTGAAACTGAATCCAAATAAGCTTGCTCCAACTTATGAGAAAACCGCAAAATCGTAAATACGTTAGAAAGACCGTAATTAAATTCAACATTGTTAATGTCAAACTTTTCTATTTCTTCCATGATTTCTTTTTTATTCATAGCTTACTCCTTTTAAATTTTAGTTACTATATGTTACATGTGATTTTAAAAAAATAAGTCATCTATACTTTTATTTATTCCTTTTTTTTCGAGATGCCTTTTAATTATTAATTTTTCATTATCTTTAAAATAGCTGATCCCTTTTTCTTTTTGCGCATACGCTTGACGAGAAATATTTAAAATTTCTGCCCAATCTGCTTGGGTCTCGTTAACCATGTTTCTGTATCCCTTAATTTTATACATTGTTTCACCTCATTTTATTTGTAACTATTTGTAACTTGATTACAATGTTATTGTAACATAAAGAAACATAAATGTAAATACATATTAACAAAAAGTTACATTTTTATTTATTTTAATTATCTTTATGTTACAATTTATTTGGAGGTGATAACTGTGAATCTCGGGTCAAATATAAAAAAATATAGAACAATAAATAATATGAAACAACAAGAGTTAGCTGATATGTTAGAAGTTTCTCGCGTTTTAGTATCTTTATGGGAAAAGGGTACAAGAGAGCCCCAAAATAAAGAATTGAAGAAAATGTCGGAAATATTCAATATTCCAACTGATATATTATTGTCTGACACACCCACTTTTTCCAATACTGAAACGTATGAAGTCAACTCCGAACAAATATCAAGACCTATAATAGGGGTCGTGAAAGCAGGTTATAACATGTATTGCGATGAAAACGTTTTGGGCTACAAACCTGTAGATAAGGTAAAAGCCAGTGGTGCAGAAACTTTTTGGTTAAAAGTTAAAGGGGATAGCATGAATGCTGTTGGAATTCTAGACGGATCATTAGTACTCGTAAAGAAAGTAATTGTTGAAAACCGTCAAATAGCTGTTGTACGAGTGAATGGTGATGAAGCAACAGTAAAACAAGTTATTTTCGATAACGATACTGTCCTTTTACAACCTCGCTCCTCTAATCCAATTCACGAAGTTATGATTTTAAAAAAGCAAGATTTCGAAAATGGATATGCAGAAATAATAGGAAAAGTGATTGATGTATCATTTGATCCAAATGATATGTTATAGATGTTATAATATAGATAAACACACATTAGGTGTTTATATAAAATAATATATGGGAGGAAAGAAAAAATGAAGAAGTTTAAAGAGTTTTGGAGAAAGGGAATTAAGCAAAAAGCTATAGTAATAGGAATATTTTTAATACTTTTACTTGCTGGAGCAATAATCGGATCGCAACAAGGCACAACTAATATCGATTATGGATTTTCATCAAGTGAAAATCTTGTTTTAAACTTATCAGAACACAATACTAGCAGTGCCGTTGACCAGATAGCTGAAAAAGCAAAAGAAGACAGAGAAAAAGCAACTAAAGAAGAGGCAGAAGCAACAATCAATGATGGATTATATTTTATCAAAGCTAATGTAGATAATTTGACCGTTGATAATACAACAATGGAAAAAACAATGTATTATGGATATTACATATACACATATATCGAAAAAAATTCCAATGCAGAAAATGCAAGCGAATTAAAAGACTTGGATTTAGCAGTGTACAATGTAGGATACTATGCACACCACTATGTTAAATATCCGTACCGTAATGCTGATGGTTGGAGAAAGAACAGTATAGAAATAATTAAAGAAAATCTAGCAAAAATATAAAAAAAGACCACTGCTCATAGCGGTGGTCCATAACGTAAAGTACAACTCTTAAATGTCCTTTTACGTGCTTAATTATAACATTTGAACACGTCTAAGGCAAGCAAAGAAAGGACGTGTTTTTATTATGGCAAAGGAATACAAAATCAAAGAACTTAAAAACGGTGAAAGAAGATATGTATTCGATGTGAATATAGGCTATAGAGCGGACGGCAGCAGAATTAGAAAAACTGTTACATCCAAAACTATAAAAGACGGTAGAAAAAAAGTAGCTGAACTATTGCTAGATAGGACTAATCAAGTCGTTGTAGCCAAAGGACTACTTTTTAAAGATTTATATGATGCATATATTGCCGATTATAAAAATAAAGGACGCTCCCCCTCTACCGTTCGTAATATTGCTTTTTCTTATAGAAAAAAATATGCAAGATTTGAAAACGTAAGAATCACAAAAATAAATGATTATGATTTAATTGAATGGATTGAAGATTTAAAAAAAGATTTATCACCTAATACGGTTAGAATTCGTGAGGGAGCATTAAGTGCATTCTTTAATTGGTGTATAAGAAAAAAGGCGCTTGATCGAAACCCCTTTGTTTATATTGATAAAACTAAAACAACCAAGCCTAAACTTGAATTTTGGAACGAGGCACAGTTTAATCAATTTATTTCAAATGTTTCGAACAAAAAACACAAGATTGCTTTTTGCACCCTATTTTATACTGGATTGCGAAAGGGAGAATTTTGCGGACTTAGCCTATCCGATTTAGACGAAGATAAAAATGAATTGCATTTATCACATACAGTAAAAAATACTAGCAATGGTCTTGTTGTGTCTACAGAGTTTAAAAATGAGCAATCGCGGCGAATAGTACCAATTCCCGATTGGTTGACTCCAAATTTAAAAGAAGTCTTAAAAAGCGAGGAATACCCCTACAGAGAGTATTATACATATTTAAACGTTTTGTTATCTAGATACAATGACCCTGCTCTGCCAAAAATAAGTATACACGGTTTTAGGCATAGCTATATATCTATGTTAATACATGCTAATGTTAATCATTATACTGTTTCTAAAATAGCGGGACATAGCAAAACAAGTACAACCCTAGATATCTATGGTCACCTCTATCCCGACGAACGTAGACAAGTAACAACAATTTTTAGTGAAAGAAAAAAGGTACTCGAATGAGTACCTTAGAAAGCATTTGGGAGTAAAAAGGAGTAAAATCCTCTCAAAACCCTTACGAACTATACAATGATAATTATAATGGCTACGTAATTTTGAGCATAAGTATATAAAATTTAATTAATTTGATTACAAAAATAGGCTATTCTATAGTAAATATATAATCATTTTAACCATTCTAATTTAATTTGGGAGTTTTTTGGGAGTAAAACCAACTTACAATATTAGTGGTTTTTTAGATGGTTTTTATAACAAGCAAAAAAAGCCTAGATTATTTTGATCCAGGCTTGAATTTTATGTATTTATTATTTACATGTATATCACGATACCCATTGTTGATAATGCTGTGCGATAACCCCACATACATAAGAACATACTCTACCCGTGTATTCAGCTTATTTCCCTGAATATCTTCAGCGCCTATTTTCAAGTAAACTTTATTCATAGGATACACCATCTTGTAATTCTTTGCTAAACATAATTACATCTTAGTTCCTTTTAAAAGCCAATTCCATGTATTTTTACCAACAATACCATCTTGGCTTAATCCACGGTTACGTTGGAAAACTTTTACAGCGTTATAAGTTGCTGTTCCAAAAATACCATCTACCCCTAGACTAAAGCCAACACTATTTAATCGCTCTTGAATTAAGCGTGTAACGTTTCCTTTTGCACCTTTTTTAACCGTAGGGCAAGCATTTAATGTATTAGGTCCTTTTAACCCATCTACCGTTAAACCTCGATTAAATTGGGAATTTAACTCTTGTTGTAAACGTGCTACCCATTCATCATAACCGCTTGGTTTGGCAGGTTCAGGAGCAGGTTGTGGTGTTGGAACTTCTGTTGAACTTGTCACTTCGCCTACAATTCCCTTAACAATTGCATTTGCCATAGCATCTAAATTATAGCGGTTTACATCTTCTTGATTATCACAAAAGAATGTTTCGATTAACAACGCTGTGTTTTTAGTATGTTTTAAATAGTACAGATCATTACGTACTTTTACACCCCGATTAGTATATCCTAATTCTGAAATTGAATTAACAATATTCTTTGCGTACTGTTCGGCTTTACCTCCCAATTTATATACTAATACTTCGGTGCCTTTTGCTGACCCATTGTAACAATTCAAGTGAATAGATACATCTAAATCAACTGTATGTGCATTTGCTTTGTTACAAATGTCTTTTAATACTTCGGTTGCACTTC
>PPYF01672373.1_pt1 | contig 12785 bp, 10 predicted proteins | sample 1559871 | NCBI WGS metagenome assembly PPYF01 (sample SAMN08240021, study PRJNA423297) | Human gut metagenome, whole genome shotgun sequencing project. | reverse complement strand
ATACGAGCCAAAATTCCATTGCCGCAGGCAATCTGGAATGAATTTTGGCTACGTTACTGTGAACGGAGTGAACAGTAACACAAAATCCACTGAAAACATTTTCAACGATAAGATATATAAAAATGATAAGGAAAGGAGAGCCATATGCAGGATTTTTCAGGAAATTTGATAGAAACATTATCAAGACTGGCATTTCCTAAGATTGGGATTATAGATATCATACAGATTGCACTGATCGCTTTTTTTGTATATCAGTTCATGGTATGGATCAAATATACTCATGCATATACACTTCTGAAAGGAATACTGGTCGTTCTCCTCTTCATTCTGATCGCGTATATTTTCAGGATGAATACGATTCTGTGGATTTTTTCAAATCTGGCAAGTACACTGATCGTAGGTGTGATCGTTATTTTTCAGCCGGAGCTCAGAAAAGTTCTGGAACAGCTTGGACAAAAGCGAATCATGGCTTCACTGATACCTTTTGATGCAGGTAAAGAGGTGAAGGAAAGATTTACGGATAAAACCATCAGTGAGCTGGTCAAAGCATGTTTTGATATGGGAGAAGTTAAGACCGGAGCACTGATCGTAATTGAGCAGAATGAGCTGCTGACCGATTATATAAGAACAGGTATTAATCTGGATGCAATCCTTACCAGTCAGCTTCTGATCAATATATTTGAACATAACACACCACTTCATGACGGAGCTGTTATTGTAAGAGAGAACAGGATTGTGGCTGCAACATGCTATCTTCCACTGTCTGATAATATGGAACTGAGCAAACAGCTTGGAACGCGGCACAGGGCAGGTGTGGGGATCAGTGAGCAGACAGATTCTGTTACGATCATTGTATCAGAGGAAACCGGTCAGGTATCTGTAGCGCAGGGAGGAAAGCTGACCAGAAGTGTAAACAGTGCAAAACTCAGAGAAATCCTGGTCAGAGCGCAGAATAAGCAGGTTGTAGACAACAGCAAACTTCGCCATTTACTGAAAGGAAGAGTGAAGCATGAAGAAGCGAAAAATAACAGATAATATACCTCTGAAAATCATGTCTGTCGCAATAGCTGTTGTGCTATGGCTGATCGTTGTAAACATAGATAATCCGACAGGAACCAATTACTATACGCTCAATGATGTGGAACTGATCAACAAGGAATATGTGGAATCTTCAGATACCATCGGTAAGATGTGTATGCCGGAACAGAACCAGGATTCCATAAAAGTTGCGATCACTGCAACCAAGAAGATCAGAGACAAGATCAAAGTCACAGACATCTCTGCGGTAGCTGATCTTCAGCAGGCGGTAAGCCTGGATACAAATCCGGTTATGGTTCCTATTACCGTTACCTGTTCTGTACCGGGGGTATCTCCCAGTGATATCAAAGTTACTCCTCAGAATCTCAGTGTAAATCTTGATGAAAAAGAGACACAGGAGTTTGTGGTAAATGTCAGCAGAGGTGATACGAAACCGGGCAAAGATTATGAAGTAGGAAGTCTGACTGCCAGTCCGGAGAAAGTAAGGATTACAGGCCCGAAGACGCTGATCAATAAAATAGATAAGGTAAATGCTTCCATTGAACTGGATGGGAATACAGAGGATTTTACACAGGATGTAAACCTTACGATCATTGATAAGAATCAGGAGGTACTTACCGATTCTGAAATGAATTCATTGCGGATTGAGAATAATGCAAAAGTAACAGTGACTGCAAAATTATGGAAAATCCGTCAGGGAGTGCAGATATCTGCAGATTATGTAGGGACACCGGCTGAAGGATATCAGGTTGGGGCTGTGAGAACAGTGCCGGATACGATCAGTGTAGCAGGCAGTGCAGAAGGTCTTGAAAGTCTTGCGGATAATAATAATGTGATCACTATACCGGAAGACAGTATTGATATTTCCGGTGAATCCGAAGATGTGGAGAAAAAAATCAGTCTTACGAATCTTCTGCCGGACAATGTGAAACTTACCAGTGACTCCAGTGAAGATGTATGGGTGACTGTAAGTATTCTTCCGGCCGGAAGCAGAGAGTTTGAATTTCCGACTAAGAATATAGAGGTTAAGAATAAACCGAAAGATCTGCAGGTAACATTTGAGACTGCGCAGATAGAAGTGAGAATCAAATCAGATAACAAAGATCTGGATGATCTGAATAATGACAAAGACATTAAGGCATCTATAGATCTGGATGGCAAAAAAGAAGGAAGTTATGAAGTCCCGGTTGAGATAGTCTTGCCGGATGGTTATGAGACAGTGGAAGATGTGACTACGGAAGTAGTGATTTCATCAGGGACTGCTGTTGATGACAGTAAGGAAAACAAGGAATAAAAGAATTCTCCACTTACAGAAGGGGTAGTAACAATATAAGAGGAACAGTGAAATGGTCAGTAAAAAAGTGACAGTTAAAAATCCCACAGGTCTTCATCTGAGACCTGCGGGGATTTTGTGCAATGAGGCAATGAAATACCAGTCACAGATAACATTTGTCTACGATGGGGGCATGGCAAATGCAAAGAGTGTACTGAGTGTACTTGGTGCATGCGTAAAATGCGGAAATGAGATAGAACTTACCTGTGAAGGTGTTGATGAACAGGAAGCCCTGGATCATCTTGTTGCTGCTATTGATAGCGGCCTTGGCGAGTAGAAAGCTGCTGTGCACAAACAGAGTGAACAGTAACCATAAAGTAACATGAATAAAAGAGGAGGAACTTATTGTGAAAAGAAGATTAGTTGCGGTTACATTGAGTCTTATTATGACAATGGCAACTGTCAGTGAAGCAGGTGCTGCTGCATTTACTTCACCTGATACAGCTCCGGCTGTTGCCACACAGACAGATGCAGAAGAAGTAAATGTTACAGAAGAAACTTCTGAAACAGAAGCAGACGCTTTTTCAGATGGAGATGATGGGACAGCAGTACCATCACAGGAACAGACAGACGACGCATTTACAGCGGGAACGGATACGGCTGCTGCATTGCCGGACGAGACGCCGTCAACAGCAGATGCTACGGATGCCGTTGGAGCCGCTGTAGTGAAAGCTGAGGACTGGGTAAGCACAGAGAATGGCTTTAAACTGCGCAAACCTGCAAAAAATCAGGATACAGCAAATACAGATGATCAGAAAGCAGCAACAGCAGCACTACCCGATGAGGAGATGCTGTCTGAGACTGACGGATTCTCAGGAGATCAGACAGAATCATCTGAAACAGCAGTGGCTGAAACAGATACAACAGCTGTGACAGCAGAGGTTACAGCAATGGAAACACCAGCAGCAACGGATACAGTGTCTGTAACAAATGAAGAATTTTATACAGTGGCAGACGGAATTGTAAAGATCAGCACAGAGTATAAAGGGGAAACCCATACAGGATATTATCTGTTTGATGAAGAGGGAATCCTTGTAACTGGACAGGCTGAGGTAAAAGAAAAATCTTCAGCTGATGAAGAACCGACATCAGATGCAGCTCAGTCAGCAGGAGAAGATGCCACAGGGGAAGAAACAGAAGCCCAGGCAAATCAGTCCTATTTTACAACTGCAGATGAGGCTGTTGTTTATACCGGATGTGAAGGAGAAGCGATAACTCCATATACATCTACAGTAGGCCAGCAGGAGAAGAGTGTATGGAAATGGACAGGAACATATTTCCAGTACTACGATGAGAATGGTAATCTGGAGACAATTGCACAGCTTGAAGCGAAAGCAAAAGCAGCAGGTACATATACCGGATATTTCAAGATCAATGAGGATTATTACTGCCTTGATTCTGAAGGTAAGCCACAGACAGGAGAGATCACCCTCACAGTTAACGGCGAATCAAACCTGTATTATTTTGATCCTGCAAGCAGCGACATTCCCGGAAAAATGTTCCACAATGGATGGCTTCGTTCAGATACCACTAAGGGAGAGCGCTGGCTGTATTTTAAAAAGGGAAATATTCCGGCAGACATCGGTAAATATTATAAGCGTGGCGTAGTTGCCACAGCTATCCCGGAGAAAGGAGGCGATCATTACTATTACTTTGGAAGTACTCCGGGTCGTGTTGTTGAGAAACATGGCTGGCAGAAACTTGTCAGCACCAGTGGCAAATTCCTTGGCTGGCTGTATTTTGATTCCAAGGGAAATCATTATACGGATAAGTGGACTTCCGCAGGTTATTATTTTAAACCATCAGGAAAGCTTGCAAGCGGTTTGACAGAAATCGATGGAAAGAAATATATATTTGAATCATCTACATCCGCAGAACACAAAGGTAAAGTATATAAGAGCACAATGGTGCGCTATAAAAAGAAATGGTATATCGCATCCTCTAAGGGAAGCCTGTATAAGAGCGGATGGAGAAAATACAGCGGCAATTACTATTATCTTAAAGAATGTGTGGTTCAGACAAATCAGTTTATGAAAAAGAATGGAGTAAACGGTTATCTGGATGCAAACGGTAAATATACAAGAGGATGGGTAATTGTAAGTAATGCTAAAAACCTGGTGAGATATATCGATCCGTCAGGAAACGGATTTGCAAGAAATAAGAGTATGAGAGTTAATGGAATTCTGTATTACTTTGACCGTAACGGATACCGTATCACTGATCTGACAAACAGATACAGAGGACCGTATTCTGTTCAGGTGGACAGAGTAAACGGAGTTATGACTGTTTATGCTGATTCAGCCAGAACAATTCCTGTTAAGACGATCAGGGTATCTGTAGGTTTAGCAGGAACACCAACTCCGACCGGTAACTTTACACTGAGCAGAAGCCTGAGGTGGCAGCCTCTTATGGGACCATCCTGGGGACAGTATGGAACTCATGTAGACGGTGCCGGACAGGGAGGAATCTTTGTTCATTCTGTAGCCTGCGGCCAGGCAAACTCATATAATCTTCCGGCAGTAGAGTACAATAAGCTTGGATCTCCCGCATCACATGGATGTATCAGAACCTGTGTGGCAGATGCGAAGTGGGTTTATGAGAACTGTAATGGCGCACCGATCAGTATTATTGATGGTAAATATAAAGCAGATGATGCAATGAAAGGACCTCTTGGAAAGAAAGCACTGACTCCGTTAAGAGGAGCTGCTAATTTTGATCCTACAGATCCGGCTGTCTGATCCGGATATTTCTGCCAGGATAAATAAACATAATTGCTTATAGAAACGAAATATGCAAAACGGCTGCACAGAGCAAGAAATGTGCAGCCGTTTTTGGGTATATATCAGGGATTATCTTGCGAAAATGTAATATAGTGTGTATAATATGTTAATAGTATTGTAATAAAATGGACGTTTATTAGAAGACAGGAGTAGAAAGATGAAAAGAGATTTTTTAAAAATCAGAAAAAGGCTTATTGTTGGTTGTCTGGCAGCTGCGATAGCTGTAGCGCAGCCTGTAAGCTCTGTTTTTGCAAATCCGCATTATGACAGACGTGATACAGTGGCTGAGGAGGAATTTATTTATTCTGCAAGAACTTCCGGTACAGAGTCATCAAGAAAAAAAGTGAACTCCAAAGCATGGAAAAAGATCAACGGTGTCTGCTATAACGGAAGTGGTGAAATCATTCCGGGTGCGATAACCAGAGGCATGGATGTCTCTGAATGGCAGGGCAATATTGACTGGAAACAGGTAAAGAGGTCTGATATAGATTTTGCGTTTGTCCGGATCTCCTATGGCCTGACTCACGAAGATTATACCTATGATGAGAATATGACAAATGCAGAACTTGCCGGAGTACCCACAGGCACCTATGTGTACAGTACAGCCTTATCGACAACTACCGCATTAAAGGAAGCACAGCTTGCCATCAGCAAAATGCAGGGTTACAAGGTTTCCTATCCGGTCGTATATGATCTGGAGTATGCAAAAGCAAGTAAGCTTTCTGCAAAAACAGTCTCAGAGATGGCACTGACCTTCTGCAATGAAGTGCGCAGGGCCGGATATTATCCAATGGTTTACTGCAATACCAACTGGTATGATAATTACATAGACTGGTCCTTATTATCAGGAGTGGATGTATGGATCGCAAGATATGGGGACACGATTCAGGCACCTGATAAGGAACGGTACAATTATACAATATGGCAGTCCACAGACGGTAACCGGGAAAGCGGACTGAATAGTACCAGCGGACTGGTAGCAGGAATTCCTGCAGGCAATGATGTTGATATGGATTTTGGCTATGTGGACTATACAAAGAAAATTACGCCGAGATGGAAATCTCTGCATTCCTATGTTCCGGCAATGAAACCCGATACAGGCAGCAATGATGGAAGCCAGGAACAGACAGGACTTCATCAGGAAAATGGAAAATACTATTATGTCAATGAAAATGGCGAACGTGTGTCAGATCAGTGGGTAACTGTAAATGGAAAGACCTATTATATCAGTTCTGATGGTTATGCTCTGATGGGAATGAAGAAAGTAGACGGGAAATGTTACTGGTTCCATACAAAATCCGGATATATGTTTAAAAACCGCCGCGTGACCAGATCTACCGGCGATATCTACTATTTTGGAAGCGACGGTGTACGTTGCGAGAATGGAATGTACAAAGTCAGGGAAAAAAGTGGGGAGCACACCTATTATTTCCGGAAAAACGGAAAAGCGTATAAGGGATGGCTGACACTGAATGGTAAAAAATACTATTTTTACAAAGGCAGTTCCGCACTTTCCGGTACGCGTGCCGAGAACATTACACTGACCAGTTCCAACAGGATTGTATCTGTGTTTGATGGAAATGGAGTGTGTACCAGACAATATAAAAAGCGGTAAAAAATATTGAAACATATAAAAAGATCCTGCAGCTGTGGCACTGATGGAAATTCTGCAACAGCTTCGGGATCTTTTTATGAAATTGCCGTAATTAAAGCGTATAGATCAGGATACCTGCAATGATGATCAGGTTTCCCATGATTTTTCCTTTCGTGATTTTTTCCTTCAGAATGAAATGAGAGAGAAGCAGGACAAACACATAGGCGGCAGTATCAATGACAGGACCATAGCGCATATCTACTTTTGTATAACACCATGTATTGAGGAGGAGGATCAGCATATATATGGTGTATGAGAGAATCACCCGGAAATTGAGATATTCCCTGATTCGGTTTTCGTATTTGATATTTGCGCTCTGTTTCAGAAGTATCTGTGAAACAGCGGAAAAAAATGTTCCGCTCAACATGATTAAAATAAATGTTCTATTCATATCTCTGCACCGTCCATACTCCAAATAAAACCACCAGAATACCTATGATATTCTGAATGGAAAGATTTTCATGAAAGATCAGCACTGCCCATATCTGCGACCACAGAAGATAAACACTTTTATTGGCATAGGCAGTAGACAAAGAGAATTTCTTGATGACCTGCTGCCAGGTGATGGCGTAGATTCCGCAGTTGGCTACCATCAGGAACAGGAACAGGTAAAGCAGAGGACTGCTGAGACCATGTTTATTATACTGAACAGATGCAGCTTTGGAAAAAACACTTGTCAGTGAAAACAGCAGGATATTCAGATGAAGTTGTATGTAGTCTTTGAGTTTTGACATAATACCTCCGGGCGATAATGGTATTTTACGGATTTCATCCAATAGAGCGTGTCTGAAAGCTGTCGGACAGTAACTATTTTACATAAAAAAGCAGGGAAGTCAAGGTTTGTGCAGCAGGAATCTTGAAAAGAAATGTTGAAAATGATATGATAAAAATGATTGCAAAAAGATGAAAAGAGAAAGGAAAAGCATATGAGCTTATATTCAGTGGTTGTTCCTGTATATAATTCTGAACATACACTGGGAGAACTATATACCCGTTTGGAGAAAGTATTCCGGGAAACTCTTAAAGAAGACTTTGAACTGATCCTGGTAGATGACGGATCAAAGGACAGATCTTATGAGATCATGACGGAACTCAGAGAAAAGGATCACAGGGTACGGATCATACAGATGGCCCGTAACTTCGGACAGCATCCGGCACTTCTGTGTGGATTTGCACATGTAAAAGGAGAGTTTGTGGTAACAATGGATGATGACCTTCAGCATCAGCCGGAGGAACTTCCGAAGATGGTCAGAACCATGCAGGAGAGACCGGATGTGGATGTTATCATTGCAAGCTATGAAGGAAGAAAGCATGGTCCGATACGCAAACTGGGAACGAAATTTTCTGTATGGGCAACTTCAAAGATGCTGGGAAAAGATCCGGATCTTCAGATCACCAGTTACAGGCTGATCCGCAGATTCCTTGTGGATGCCATGGTAAAAACAAATACATATCTTCCACAGATTGGAAACCTTCTGATCAGGAGTTCTAACCGTATTATTAATGTTCCGGTTCAGCATGCAGACAGAGCTTACGGAAAAAGCGGTTATTCCTTTAAGAGACTGCTGAAAGATCTGATTTATGATATCACGACACATACTGCATTTCCCCTTCTGCTGGTGAGAAATATCGGAATTGTCAGTTTCCTGATAAGTGTAGTTCTGTCGGTCTGTTATCTGGTAAGATATTTTACACTGGGCATATCTGTGCAGGGCTGGACTTCGCTGATGCTGGTTATGCTGGCGTTTTTTGGACTGATTTTGTTATCGATCGGAATTATGGGAATCTATTTAATGAATATTCTTAATGAGGCAAAAAAAATGCCCCATTATGTAATACGTCGGGAGGATACGGACGAATAATGAAGGAAATTGGCGGATATTTTCAGCTGGAAGAGATGCCGGGAGAGGAATATTATCCTGACCTGTACAGGGTCAATCTTGGAAGAACCGCACTGCTGTGGCTTTTGAAGAGCCGCAGGTGCAGGAAAATCCTATTACCGTATTTTCTGTGTGGATCAGTGGTGCATACCTGTCAGGAAAATCAGATAGAGACAGAATTTTATCATCTGAATGAGAAACTGGAAGTTCTGTATCCGAAAGAACAGCTTCCGGAAGGGGAATATCTTTATCTGGTTAATTACTATGGTCAGCTGTCTGATTCCCGGATATCAGAGTATAAAAAGATTTACGGAAACATCATAGTGGACCATACCCATGCATTTTTTCAGAAACCATTAAAAGGGATAGATACACTGTATTCCTGCAGAAAATTCTGGGGTGTCAGCGATGGCGCATATCTGTCAACAGATACCAGCCTGACAGAAAATAAGACTGTCGATTATTCTGCAGAGCGTATGAAACATATTCTGGGGCGTTATGAGCATAATGCCGGAACCTACTACAAAGATATGCTGGAAAATGCGGCAAAATATGACGGGATGGAGCTTCGGCAGATGTCAAAGCTTACACAGAATCTTCTGAAAGCTGTGGATTATGACAGAGCAAAGAAAAAAAGGGAAGAAAACTACCGGATTCTCGGAGAACTGCTTCCATCGGAAAGTATATTTAATCAGACTGTGCCGGAGGGACCTTTTGCATATCCGTATTTCCACGCTGATGGAATGAAACTTCGCAGATATCTTGCCGAAAAGAAGATATTTGTGCCGACTTACTGGAAAAATATAATTGAGAACTCTGAGACAAAAAGTCTGGAATATACCTGGGCTGCCAATATTCTTCCGTTGCCCTGCGATCAGCGTTACAGCGTGGAGGATATGAAATATATGGCTTCGGTTGTCAGAGAATGTGAGGAACGGATATGAAACATAAAGTGTTGATTCTGGGAACGCTCGGAGAATTTACAGAGCTGGTAAAGAAAGCAAAAGAGAAAGGTTATGAGACTGTTGTGTGCGACGGATATGCAGATGGTATTGCCAGAACGTATGCAGATAAGGCTTATACCATTCCTGTAACAGATGTAGATGCTATTGCCCTGATGTGCAGGGAAGAAGGTGTGGACGGGATCATCACATCATTTTCAGATCTGCTCCTGGAGTGTATGGTTAAAATTGCAGATAAAGCAGGACTGCCCTGTTATCTGAAACCGGAACAGCTTTCCTGGTACAGGGATAAATCGGCATGCCGGGATGTTCTGGACAAGCTTGGACTGCCGGCACCGGGATTTCGGAAAATATCTGTGGAACTGCTGAAACAGGGATCAGAAGAAGAAATACGACAGAGTATTGCAAATCTGCAGTATCCTCTGATCAGTAAACCTCTGGATAAATATGGTTCAAGAGGAATCTTTATTATTCATCATTCAGATGAAGTCAGAAAAAAAGCCCTGCAGACAGCGGAATATACGGACTGTCAGGAAATTCTGGTTGAGGAATACAATGACGGTTATGAGTTTAACATGATGACATGGGTAATGGATGGGAAAGTCAATGTGATCAGTATTGCAGATCGTGAGAAAACGGAAATGGAAGAGGGAATGCTTCCGCTCAGCACACGAAATGTTTATCCATCCCGTTTCCTGGCGGAGGTCGAAAAAAGTGCCACAGATATTCTGCAGAATTATATCCGCTATACCGGACAGACGGAAGGTGCATTATCCATGCAGTTTTTCTGGAAACCTGGCAGGGGCATTCAGGTATGTGAGATTGCAGGACGTTTCTTTGGATATGAACATGAGCTGACAGATATGGTTTATGGATTTCAGACAGAGGAACTGCTGCTGGATTATCTTTATGAAAAAGACCGGATAAAGGAGATGTTTCACTGTCATGATATTCATCATCCGGTAAAATATGGGGCTGTACTGTATTTTCAGGGACGACAGCTTCAGATTGCAGATCAGACGGCAGCCTGTGAGCTTGCAAAAGAAAAATGCGTTGTAAAACCCTGGATTTTTTATAAAGAAGGCGAACGTGTGATAGAATATGGGCCGAATCCATATCTTGCATTGTATTATATAGAAACAGAAAACCGCAGGCAGCTGGAGCTGGAGACTGAGAAATTTTTCAGTGAGATGAGTATCCGGGATCCGGAGGGAAGAGAAGTTGCCTACAGAAATAAGATACCGGAATATGAGAAGGAAAAGAAAACAGATGATTGATTTTAACAGACCTGCTTTTACAGGCAGGGAATTTGATTACATACGTGATGCGGTACAGAGAGGAATGCTCTGTGGGGATGGAGAATATACGAAAAGATGTTCTCAGTGGATGATGGATAAATTTCATGTAAATCATGTAATGCTTACCACATCCTGTACCCATGCTCTGGAGATGGCAGCCCATCTTTGCGACATTAAGCCCGGTGATGAGGTGATCATGCCGTCCTATACATTTGTTTCAACCGCAGATGCCTTTGTATTAAAGGGAGCAAAGATTGTATTTGTTGATATCAGACCGGATACAATGAATATTGATGAGAAACTGATCGAGGCGGCAGTGACTGAGAAAACAAAAGTGATCGTCCCGGTCCACTATGCAGGGGTTGCCTGTGAGATGGATACCATTATGGAGATTGCAAAAAAATACAATCTGAAGGTTGTTGAAGACGCTGCGCAGGGAGTAGATGCCTGTTATAAGGGAAAAGCTCTTGGTACCATTGGAGATTTTGGGTGTTACAGTTTCCATGAGACAAAGAACTATACTATGGGAGAGGGCGGTGCAATCCTTTTTAACAGGGATGAATATCTGGAGAAGGCAGAGATCCTGAGAGAAAAGGGAACTGACAGAAGTAAGTTTTTCCGCGGACAGGTTGACAAGTACCGCTGGATAGATTATGGTTCTTCCTATCTTCCAAGTGAACTGAATGCAGCATATCTTTATGCACAGCTGGAAGCAAGAGATCAGATTTTTGCCAAAAGAATGGAGATATACAATTATTATCATAAAAATCTGGCTCATCTTGCACAGGAAGGTAAGATCGAACAGCCTTATGTGCCGGAGGAATGCAGCCACAATGCCCATATGTATTATATCAAGGTGCGTGATATACAGGTAAGAACCCGGCTGATTGCTTACCTTCGGGAAAAAGGAATCTGCAGCGTATTTCATTACGTGCCTCTTCATTCTGCACCTGCGGGACAGAAATTTGGAAGATTTTCAGGGGAAGATGTTTATACTACAAAGGAAAGTGAACGTCTGTTGAGACTGCCGATGTTTTATAATCTGGATATGGAGGATGTGAAGTATATCACAGATACCATAGCTTCTTTTGACGGATTCTGATAATCGTGTGCCGCAAGTTTGTTTCAGGAATCAACCTGTCGGTACATCGGACGGAAAACAGAGACATATATTAAGAGGAAATATTATGAAAAAATGGAAACATTTATTAAAGGCTGTTATGGCTGTGGGAGTCATTGCAATGACTGCTGTTCAGATCTGCACTGCTGCGGAAGGAACTGCGCAGGCTGCTGTTTCAGAGGTTACACCCGTATCCATTTCAACTAATGAGATTGCAGGCTGGCCTGCAGGTCCTGAGATCACATCTGAGACAGGGGTACTGATGGATGCAGACAGCGGAACTCTTCTGTACAGCAAGGGCGGAGATGAAATCCGTTATCCGGCAAGTATTACCAAAATCATGACACTGCTTCTGGCGGTGGAGAACTGTTCCTTGAAAGAAGATGTTGTCTTTACGGAAACAGGAACACGTGATATCAGTTGGGATTCCGGCAATATTGGAATGCAGGTGGGAGAAGTGATGAGCATGAGAGCATGCCTTTATGCACTTGTGATCCGCTCTGCAAACGAGGTCGCAGCCCAGATTGCAGAACATGTAGGCGGCACAGAGCAGCACTTTGTAGATATGATGAATGAACGTGCGGCACAGATCGGATGCACGAATACACATTTTGTAAACGCCAGTGGTCTTCCGGATCCTGATCACTATTCTACTGCACATGACATGGCGTTGATCATGCGGGAAGGTCTGAAGAATAAAAAATTCCGCAGGATCATCGG
>PPYF01066174.1_pt1 | contig 12786 bp, 12 predicted proteins | sample 1559871 | NCBI WGS metagenome assembly PPYF01 (sample SAMN08240021, study PRJNA423297) | Human gut metagenome, whole genome shotgun sequencing project. | reverse complement strand
CAAGAAAGCCATCGTCTCCACACAGCTTGGCCAGGAGATCATTGATCTGACTCCGCTGGCTTTGAAAGACCCGGTTACAACCGCCACCTGGGAAAGCAAATTAACGGATATTTCTCTGGGCAAAGCCACTTTGTCAGCTTTCATGGCTGAACAGGTGCGCGTTTTGCCGGATTTGCTGACCCCTATCCTGGGGCCGGACAAAAAGCCCGCGCATACTTGCCCGGATTGCGGCCAAGCCCTCTACAGAAGACCGGGAAAAAAGTCCGGGGAATGGTTTTGGGGCTGTTCCGGTTATCCAGGTTGCACAGTTACCTGTTCAGACGACAACGGCAAGCCCGGTGCGGCCAAGAAAAAGCCGGAACTCTCACAATATTCCTGCAAGGCTTGCGGCAAGCCGCTGGTGCAGCGCAATGGAGCCAAGGGCGAGTTCTTTGGCTGCTCGGCTTATCCCAAATGTCGGCAAACCTACCAGCTTGGGCAGGACGGCGCTCCTAATTTCGGAGGTAAAAAATGAAAACAGTTGTATCGCTCTTTCTGTTGTTGGCCTTTACCACTCCTTGTTATGCGGCCATGTGCGACGATACGCAAAACGCGGTCAACGTGGCAATCAGCGAAAGAAATTCCAGAGTACAGGACAGCCATAATGTCCTTTTGCCCGACCCGGAAGAAACACGCGGTCCCCTGGCCAACTGTCTGGGCAGTATCGGCAGCATTGGCGATGCCTTCACTCTGGGAGTGAAGCTGCCGAGCATGGATCAGATTGTCGCGAGCATGTGCAGTCAGGTCGATTCCATGATCCAGTCCAAGATCAACGAGGTCATGAACAAGGCGAAAAACACTATTTCGGAGATTGGCGGGAATAGCCCTTTTGTCGTGCATGGAACCGGCACGGAAATAGTGATTTCAGTCAAAAACAAACTGAAATGATTCATTTATATAAAAATATATTACATAGAAATATATTTTTATATTTTTCTATGCTCATGTTTCTGCTGCCGGGAACAGCTCTTGCCGCTGGCCGGGCGAAGGTTGTTCTGCCGGAAGCAAGCCCGGTGTCTTGGGAATGCGTTGTTGACGCTGCCCAAAAAAGTGGTCTGCCGCTGGCGGCTCTGGTGGGCCTCTTGGCTGCGGAAAGCGGGGAGCCAGGCGAAGCCCTCCGTAACTCCAACGGCACCTGGGATATGGGGCCGTTCCAGATCAACACTTGCCACGTCAATGAGCTGGTGCGCATGGGCATAGCTCCGGATCTCGTGCTGCGAGACGGTTGTGTGAACGCCTACGCGGCGGCATGGCTGCTGCGCAAGGAATATGAGCGCACAGGAAACATCTGGGCAGCCATCGGCGCGTACCACTCCAGAGATCCGGAGCGCCGGGCCGCATATGTCGCAAAGGTCAAAGATCACCTTGTCCGTTTACGCCGGGCGGGCCTCTTTTCCCTGCTGCCGTATGGGAGGCCGGTGCAATGAGCATGGACAATAACGACAACAAAATGACCACATCCATGTTTTTATGGATAGTCGCTATGGTTGTGGCTATTTTTGTGATTCCGGCTGTCTACGCCAGAAAGGCCGGGGTGATAAACGAGGCGCTGCTTTCCTTTTCCAAGCTGCAACTTAAGAGCTTCCTGCCGTTTTCTGAGGAAGCGCGGCAAGCTTGGGAGCGCATTTCCTCGGTAGACCCCGCCTCCCTGACCTGGGCAAATATGGAAGGAGTGCTGCGCTACACCGGTAAATGGATTCGCTGGCCTTATGCCGTACTGCTCGCTTTGCTCGGCGTTGTTGCCATTTTTTTGGGCAGAACCAGCGGACTTGTCCGCCGTCTGAACATGGAAAGCCTGTTACGGAACAACGCTGAGTCTTTCGCCTGTTTGCGGCCCATTGTCGGACGCGGCAAAGATTTGCTTGATCCGGCGTCCTATGATGCTGGCCACTGGCAAATTGCCCGCAGTCCGGCGCAATTCGCTCTTGAGCATGGGTTATTGACGGATGAAAGCGGCAAGCCTTTCGCAGTGGAAGAGGGGTTGCGGGACGGCCTCGCTGATACAGAGCTTCCCGCTTACGGTCAGGCCTATCTGGATGAAGCGAAAACGCTTTCCACACTCCAAAAGCAACTTGGCAAACCTTTTGTCGGCTTCGAGGGGCTTTCTCCGGAACGAAAAGCCTTGGCTTGCGCTTTTCTGGCATACGCCAGTGGCGACAAAGAAGGCTGCCTCAGCATTTTGGATGCTGTGTCTATTTCCTATCTTGAAAAAGAAGCGCCTTTCTGCCCGATATTGTCTCAGGACGGTTTTCAAAAGCGTTTGGCGAAAACTTGGGAGAAGCACCAGGAAATCCTGACAGATCAGCTGCTTGTACGGCATGGAGCCTTTGAGCTTCCGTGGTTTATGGCGCTGATAACGAGAGCGCGAAAAAAGGGTGTTTTGGCTTCATCGCAATTTCTCTGGCTCAGGCCTCTGGATCGTCCACTCTGGTACGCCATTCATCAATGCGGCGGGCGAGCCGCATGGGCAGAAGCTTTCGCTTCCTGGGCGCATTATTCGGCTGAGGAAAAAACGAAGAAAGCTTTGCCTGAGCCACACCTTTCCCATGCGGTGCGCCGTTTGCGAGACAGTTTGTCAAGCCAGGGCTGGCTGGCAGACACAGCCCGCGCCGCCGGTGCGCCGCAATCCATGCCGCCTGTTGAATCGTCCGCGCTCACGCCCGGTGAAGAAGGGGCATCCCCGGAAATAGTCTACGCAGCTGCTGATGAAGAGGCGGAAGAATACGATGCGAATGTGGATCAGGAGTTACGGCAGGAACAATTCTGATGCCGATATGAGGTAAAAAATGAATGCTGAAAGAAAGTTGCGCGGTCTGGAAGACCAGGAAGCCCAAGAAAGAAAAAGACTGCTCCGCGATGTCCGCACATTCGGCCAAAAGGCAACGGATACGCTGGCAAAAGGCCCGGTGCAGATCGGCGGCATTTTCATATCGGGGCTGTGTCTGATGGTTTTTCCCATGTATGCCACTCCGCTTTTTTGTCTGGGGGTGCTGTTTTTTGTTCTCCGGTTCCGGTGTGCCAATAATGAGCGGCTGCCGTTCCGTCTGCCGATGGGCTTGTCCGGTACGGACAAGGGCGACCCGTTGCCCGGTCGGCGTGGCTTTGCCAAGCCGGAAGGCCTCTTTTTTCTGGGCAACAGGATGCAGGACGGGAAAGAATTGTGGCTGAAAGGCAAGGATATTCTGACTCACTGTCTGCTTTTCGGCACCACGGGCAGCGGTAAAACCGAAACGCTGGTGTCCCTTTCCTATAACTCCCTGGCCACAGGAAGCGGCCTTTTTTACATAGACCCCAAAGCTTCCCCCAAGCTGGCTGTGCAGATTTGGCAAATGGCCCGCTTCCTGGGACGTGACGATGACTACCGCGTTTTGAACTACGGCACGTCCGGCAAGGTAAAGGGCAAATCTCCGCGCCGCCTTTCCAATACCAACAATCCGTTCACTTTCGGGAGTGCGGAAGCCCTCACGCAGCTCCTCGTATCCCTTATGCCCGCATCAGACGGCGCGAACAGTATTTTCGCCGATAAGGCGCAAGCCCTTATTTCCGGGGTGATGTACGCTCTGGTGGATCTGCGGGACAAAGGCCTGCTCAAGCTCTCCACCAGCGTGATCCGTGACGCCCTGGCGCTGGAGAAGTGTGTCGCTCTGGCCTTGCGTCCGGAGTTGGATGAAGAAAGCCGCGCCTCCATTCAGGCTGCATTGGGAACGTCCGGCTGGATAGCCGGACGGGAAATGAAAGATCAGCCGCCGTCTTTCGCGGAACAGTTCGGTTACGCGCAATCGTACTTTGGCAAGGCGCTTTCCAGTCTGACAGATACCTATTCTCATATTTACGGCGCGGAAGACGGCGAAGTGGATTTTGCCGACGCGATCATGCAACGCCGCATTCTGGTGGTGTTGTTGCCTTCCTTGGAAAAGGCTCCGGCGGAACTCGCCAGCCTGGGCAAAATAAGCCTGTCGGCAATCCGCAATGCCTGTGCGGTCGGCCTTGGCGCACAAATCGAAGGCGATGCCGCCGATGTTTTGGAAGCCTTGCCTACGGATGCCATCGGTATCGGTCCCTATCTGTGCATCGTGGATGAATATGCGGCCATTGTAACACCGGGTTTTGAGGTAGTGCTGACTCAAGGGCGAGGCCTGGGCATAGCGGCGATTGTGGCCAGCCAAGACTATGCGGGCATTTTGGAAGCGGACAAAAAAGGCGCACAGCAAATGGTGGCCAATACGTCCATCAAAATTTTTATGAAGAATCATAATTAGTATTTTATTGGACAGTATTTTTCATTAATTTTTTATATTTTCAATTAGTTATACAAAAACACCTTCCAAGACAATCCAGTAAAAACCATTGACATCTACCCCTATTAGGGGTCATTTTAGGGGGCAAGCAAGCAGTTATTGAAGCCCATTGAAAGGAGGAAATGACATGGCCAGACGTGTAAAGCCCCTGACTGCTACCCAGGTTTTGAATGCCAAGCCCAAGGACAAAGCATACAAGCTGTTCGATGGAGGCGGGCTTTTCTTACAGGTTACGCCCGCCGGGGGAAAACACTGGAAAATGAAGTACCGTCAGGCCAATGGAAAGGAAAGTCTGCTCTCTTTCGGCGCGTACCCCGCCGTTACTCTCGAAAGGGCAAGAAAAATGCGGGATGAGGCCCGCTCCCAAAAAGCGGCGGGATTCGACCCCGGTGAAGTCAGACGACAGGAAAAAGAGGAACGGCAATCTCTGACGAGGCATTCATTCCGTGCCATAGCCAATGAATGGATGGAGCTTGCGGCAAAAAAAGTCAAACCTCAGACCATGCGCTCCTACCGCTGGGTTGTGGAGGATTATCTCATTGCCGAACTTGGCGACAAGCACATAAAGGACGTAAAGCCGTCTGATATTCTTGGAATTATGCGAAAAATAGAAGAAAGGAATATCACCGCAACATGTAAAAAAGCCTGTCAGCTTTGCAGCCAGATAATGCAGTATTCCATTGCCCTTGGACTTATTGAAATAGATCCGGTCCCTTCCATCAGACTCCTGCTCAAATCACACAGAGTAACGCATAGAGCGACTATACTCGATCCTCACGAACTTGGAAAACTTTTGTTCAAAATTGACCATTATGGAGACGACAGAGGTTATTTCGTCGTCAAATACGCATTACAACTTATGCCATATGTTTTTGTCAGAACACAGGAACTTATCACCGCGAAATGGAAGGATATTGATTTTGAAAATTGTGAATGGAGATATACTGTAAGCAAGACGGATACGCCGCATATTGTGCCCCTTGCTCCTCAGGTTATTGACATTTTAAAAAAGTTGCATGTTGGAACGGGAAATGGAGAGCTTCTCTTTCCCAACATGCGTAATTACCAGAATCATATCAGCGAAGTCACCATGATTGGAGCGTTGCGGCGTATGGGCTACACGCCGCAGGAAATGTCCATTCATGGTTTCAGGGCTACAGCCCGAACGCTTCTGGAGGAAGTGCTGAAGGAGCGATATGACCTCATTGAACATCAGCTTGCCCATACTGTGCGTGACCCCAACGGACGCGCCTATAACCGAACACAACATCTGGATGAACGCAGACGGATGATGACAAGATGGGCCAACTATCTTGACAGCCTGAAAGCTGCCGCAGCGGGGCAGCAAACCGAACGGAACAAGGCGGACCCGTTCTCTGATGGCATGAATGTCAATATCGCGGTCGGGAAACTCCCGGCACAGACCCAGGTCCGGGAAAAGGACACTGGCTGGAGTGAGGCACAAAGAGAACAAATGCGGAATCAGGGCTATGACGGCATTGATATGGTCAATGCATGGTATAATTAGGAATTGAACAGGCGGTGAATTTTTGTGGCAAGGCAATGTGTCAGATCCACAAAATTCACCGCTTCTCCGTCTTGCCATCTCCCTGTCTTCCATTATATCCAAAAAACATGGCAGAGCCGCAAAAAATATCGCTGTACAGAGTCAGACAAGCCTATGACCTGAATGAACATGAGGCGCAGGCTCTTTTGAATGCGCTTTCACCACATGGCATCTTCCCCTGTGCGGTATGGCATGAAGCCTATTCCCTTTTCTGGGAAAAACCCGCCGCTGAATGTACGGTTCAGTGTGGAGCGGAGAATCCCCCTTTCCCGGAATATGCACCCGCCTCCACACCTCTCTTTCCAGTGGATAGCTATGCGACACTGATGACGGACTTCTTTTTTGAGATGGCCCGGCGTGTCCCCGTCAAAGAACTTGAAAAAGGCTTCGATTATATCCTCGAAGCAAGCTACAACGATAAATCCTATCTGTCTGACAATGAAAGAGAATATATTTTTTACAGTCTCATTCAGGCGGAAAGAAGAATAGTCGATTACAGAAGAACAAAACGGGTAAAGGATATTTCCATCCAGCTCTCCGCTCCCAATATTCTTTTAAGAATTTACCCTGATACGATTGCCGTGGATACACAAGCAGCCATACGCCACTTGTCTGTTCACAAAAATTTTCCGTTCGGCAGAGAGGTAAAAGGCATCACCCGCCGACTTGTGGAAACCGTCATAAAAGCCGCAGAAACTTCAGAGATTATTGCCGGGCAATCGCCGCAGGAGAATATCCCCGTTTCCTCTTCTTTATGGAAAGGCAAAAGCCCGGAGGCCATCCGAACCGCCATGCGTGAATCAGGCTTTGACAATGACGTTATAGCCCACGTGCTTTTCTTCAAGCGGGGCATCAGAAAGCAAAGAGACATCGGCAGGCTGCTTGGAGCCTATAATCTGTCCGATTCCGCATATGACAAAACAGGCAAGGAACTTTTTGAGAAAGCCAGCCGCATCAAAGTGATCGATACGGAATAGGATTTATCTGGACATACAGATTTTTTCCGGTAAATTTCCAAGTCCGCTACAGTACATTTCCAGCGCTCCCGGCCTATAAACCTCCTGAAATCCATATGATTCAGGAGGTTTTTTCATGTCCCATACTTATCCTACCATTCCCCCCTGCGGTTTTCTCCGTCTCCCCCAGGTTCTCGCCCTCTTCCCCATCAGTAAAAGCGCGTGGTGGGAAGGCTGCCGTACCGGACGTTATCCCAAACCCATCAAACTTGGCCCCCGCACCACGGTATGGCGGGCGGAGGACATACGGGCATTCATTGAACGTGTGAGCAGGGAAGGCATCAGCGAATAGCTGACCGCCTTATCCCGGTTCGCCGTTTCGGGAGCATCGGCAAAGCAAGATTGCTGATGTTCCCGCCCTCCTTTCACATCGGCATGAGGTCCACCAACAACCTGTTGCCAGGAGAACCGCATATGACCCGTCACTATTCAACTCGTTCAGTCGCTTCACCGTCTTCGCAAATTGGTGATTCTGACAGGCACACATCTGATTCCGGAAATCTCGACGCCTTTGTTTCAAATATCTATCTGCCGCACGTCAAACTCCGCAAGCGGAGCTGGCGCGTGGATGAGCGCATTGCCCGGCAACATCTGTCCCCGACCTTCGGAGCGCGGGAACTTGCCGACATACAACGCCACGAAGTGGAAGACTGGCTGCACGGACTGTCGTCCGGCGGTTTGGCTCCGGCCACCTGCAACCGTATTCTGGCGGTCTTCAAGACAATTTGCTCTCTGGCCGTAATGCGTGGTCTTCTGCCCACGGGACAATCGCCATGCGCGGGAGTCTCGCCCTTCAAAATCCACGCACAGCGGGAACGCTATCTCTCGCGGGATGAGGCGCGGCGGCTCATGCGGGCGCTGGAAAAAAGCGACCGGCCGGAAGCCTTTGCCATCCGCCTGCTTCTGCTGACCGGGGCGCGCAAGAGCGAAGTCCTCAAGGCGCGCTGGGAACACGTCCGCCTGGATTTGCGTCTGCTCGTCGTGCCCTTGTCCAAGTCCGGCAAGCCGCGCCATATCCCCCTCTCAGACGAAGCCATAGCAGTCATTCGCTCCATCCCGCGCCAGCAAGGGCTTCCGTGGCTGTTCCCCGGCCATGCTCCGGGAAAGCCGCTTTCCGATCTTTATCTGTTCTGGAACAGGCTCCGGCGGGAACTGGGGCTTGCCGACGTGCGCATCCACGATTTGCGGCATACCTTCGCCTCTTTTCTAGTCAATGCCGGGCACTCGCTCTATGAGGTGCAAAAGCTGCTGGGGCACGGCGATCCCAGAACTACCATGAGATACGCCCATCTGGGGCAGGCGTCGCTGGTGGCGGCAGCCCAGACCGTAAGTACCTATCTTGCCAGGCATGACAATGAAAACGCACGCAGGAAAACCAACCCTCCGATACCGGGTAGGACATAGGTAAAAAGGCTACCTGAACACAGCCATATTTTTAGGCAGAAAACAAAAGAACAAAAAGAATTAAAAAAGACAAAAAAGAGGAGAAGTAGGCTGTTGGTCAACCTTGGATAAACATGGCTTTGTCTGGCCATTTTAGGTCTCAAATTAGATGTTCATCGACAGACACACTGTCAGTTCCCCATTGAGATTTAAGGGAAAATTGACAGACACACTGTCGGTGAACCTTTTATAATCAATACATTCTAATGGCTGCTTTGGCAATATCACCTCTCTAAGAAAAAACTTTTCTGCTCGCCGCATAGTAAAAATTTTTTATAAAATTACCCTGTTATTTCTATACCTCTTCTTTTTTCCACAAAAAAATCGACAGTGTGTCTGTCGAATACGACAGGGGCATCGATCCTTTGTGAATACAACGGGATTGAAGATGTGTCTCTTTTTATGCCCACAATATGTTTCCAGAGAAAGTACAGCGTATGGATACGATACAGAAGAAAGATTTTCAGGAAGTGGGATTCGCCGCAGCCGTACTACGACAGGAAGCGCATGCCCTTACCATGATGGCTCGCGGGCTGGACACTGCGTTTTGCAGCGCTGTGGATTGCCTGTACGGGATAAACGGCAGAATTGCCGTCACGGGTATGGGCAAAAGCGGGCATGTGGCCCGCAAGGTGGCGGCAACGCTGGCTTCCACGGGTTCCCCCGCCTATTTCATCCATCCGGGCGAAGCCAGCCACGGAGACCTGGGGATGCTGACCTCCGACGATGCCGTTCTGGCCTTTTCCAATTCTGGCAACACGACGGAGCTTTCGGACATCATCCTGTATGCGGCCCGGCGCAACATCCCCCTGATAGGGGTAACGCGCAACGCGGACAGCCTGCTCGGCAAAAACACCGCGCACCTCCTTCTGTTGCCGCTTGTGCCGGAAGCCGACCCGCTGGACTGCGCCCCCACCACGTCCACCACCCTGCAAATGGCTCTGGGCGACGCGCTTGCCCTGACGCTGATGCGTCGGCACGGCTGCACTTCTGAAGAGTTTCACCGCTGGCATCCGGGCGGCTCGCTTGGCCGCAAGCTGATGACGGTCAGAGAAATCATGCACACGGGCGAGGAACTCCCCCTGCTTCCGGCGTCCTCGCTCATGTCGGAAGTACTCGTGCTGATGACCGGCAAAGGATTCGGCGTGGCGGGCATTCTCGAAAAGAAACGACTTGCGGGCATCATTACCGACGGCGACCTGCGCCGTCACATGGGGTCTTCCCTCATGGACAAGACGGCAAGGCAGGTCATGCATTCCGATCCCGTCACGGTCGGTAAAAATACGCTTGCCGTGGCCGCGTTGCGGCTCATGCAGGAAAACAAAATCACGTCGCTGTTCGTCACCGACGAAGAAAAACCGGTCGGTATTCTCAATATCCATGACTGCCTGCGCGCGGGGGTGGAATGATGCGGAGGCAATGCCTGACTATCTCCCTCGTTCTCTGCGCCGTGCTTTCCGGCTGCGCCGCGCGTGAATCCGCTGCTCCGACCGCCCCCGTTCCGGAGGCTGTTCCCGCCGCGTTGTCATTCAGCGAGCAGGTGGCCGCGCTGCCGGAAGGTTCCACGCAATACTTTGCCGAAAGTCCCTTCGGCCCGGCCAGCATTGAGGCGGGACCGCTCTATCTTTCCGGCCTGGGCAACGAATGCCGCTTCGCACGCGTCACGCACGGAAACATGAGCCACAGATTCGCACTCTGCAAGGAAAAAAACGGCGCGTGGCGTTTCACCCCCACCGTATTTGAGAGCATGCCGCGATGAGAGCTGATGCCATTCCAACCCCATCCGTATCGCCCGCGCTGACTGTGCAGGGCCGAGTCATCGCCGCCCTTATTTTACGGGAAATACATACGTTGTACGGCAATACCCGGCTTGGCTACCTTTGGGCCATTATCCAGACGGCGTTCGGCATCGGCGTATTCTGGGCTTTCCGTGAAGTTATGGGGGCGCATGCGCCTCATGGTATGGGGATGGCCGTATTTCTGCTCTGCGGTTTTATTCCCTGGTATATATTCAGCGATACCATCTCCCGGTGCATGAAAGCAGTAAGCGCCAACCAGGCGCTACTGACCTTTCCGCAGGTGACGGAGCTGGACCTCATGCTGGCCCGTACTGTGGTGGTCTGGGGGACGCAGGTTCTGTCCGCAGGCGTTATTCTGTCCGCTGCCGCCGCCTGTGGGCAACCCGTGGAATTGCGCATGCCCGCATCTCTGGCCTCCACGCTCTTCTTCGCGCCGCTGTTGGGCCTGGGCATAGGATTGATTTTCGCTTCTCTGTCCCGCCTCTGGCCCACACTGGACAAGTTGATCCCCATGTGCCTTCGGATTCTGTTTTTTGCCTCCGGCGTGTTCTTTTATGTCTCCGAACTGCCTGCCAGATTCGCGGATGTCCTCCTGATTAATCCCGTGGCCCAACTCATTGAGTGGCAACGCTGCGGCTTTTCCGCGTCCTCGGCGGCCCCCGCATACGACATCGGCTATCTCGCCGCATGGTGCGTCGTTTCCCTGTGCGTGGGGCTGCTGCTTGAACGGCATGCCCGTGGGAGGACGCTGTGATTGAGTTGCGGAACATCAACAAAAGCTATCCGCTGCCTCGGCACGGGCGGAAGGAAATTCTGCACAATGCCAGCATTACCTTCCGGCCCGGCGTGAACATGGGGATTCTGGGGCTGAACGGTCAGGGCAAGTCCACGCTCATCCGCATCATCAGTGGGGCGGAACGACCGGACAGCGGCATTGTAACGCGCAAGGGGCGGGTATCCTGGCCCATCGGTTTTACAGGAGGCTTCAACGGCAGTCTGACCGGACGGGAAAATCTGCGTTTCACCAGCCGCATTTATGGCGCGGACATCAGGGAAGTAACGGATTTCGTGGAGGCATTCTCCGAACTCGGTCCCTATATGGACATGCCCGTGAAAACCTATTCATCGGGCATGCGCTCCAAGCTGGCCTTTGGCCTGAGCATGGCCATCGGCTTTGATTTCTATCTTATTGATGAAGCCTACTCCGTAGGCGACGCCTCCTTTCAGGCTAAAGCCGAAAAGGTCTTCAAGGAACGCAAGGCGCATGCGACGCTGATTGTGGTGTCGCACAGCGTGGCGACCATCCGCAAAAACTGCGACAGGGCCGCCGTACTGCATAACGGCGTGCTTTCCGAATACGATACTCTGGGCGACGCCCTGCGCGTCTATACGGGGATTTGCCATGCCGGACATTAAGACAGGTATCCCCGCCACGCAGGCCCCCGGAGCCAAGCCCCCCGCGACACCCAAAACAGGCGAGACTCCAAACTCCGCAGTGTCGCCGACTATACCCGCACCCACTGAGCAGCCCGCACCTCAGGTCATTCCCGATCTGGTTCTGACAGCATGCCCTGTGGTCACGACACTCGGCAAGATGAACTCCCTACTTTCCCCGGCCATGAAGGCGGTACTGACTGCCGTGCTGCTGCCCGCCCTGTTGTCCCTGCTGTACTTCGGCCTGTGGGCTTCACCCATGTACATCGCCGAAGCCCGTTTCGCCGTGCGCGGGGCGGAAACCAGCGGAGGGGCCAGCGGCCTTGCCACGTTGCTGCTGCCTTCCGGCGCGTCTGTGGGAACGGATGCGCATATCGTGGCCGAATACATTCAATCCCCGGACATCATGGAGGCTATTGACGAAGAAATGGGCATCTTCCGCCATTTCTCTAGCCGCGAGTATGACCTGATCAGCCGTCTGGCCGCCGATGCCACGCGGGATGAACGCCTTTCCTACTGGCAATGGGCGGTGAAGCCCTCCTTTGACCCGGAAACCGGCATCATCGCTCTCTCAGTCAAAGCCTATGACCCGGCCACGGCCAAAAAACTGGCCGAGGCCGTGCTGGCCAGAAGTGAAGCCCTGGTCAATGCCATGAGCCGCCGCGCACAGGACGACGCCATCGCTCTGGCCATGAGCGAAGTAAAAACAGCGGAAGCTCGCGTGAGCAAGGCGCAGGAGGCCATGCGCGCCTTCCGGGAGCGCAGCGGCATGCTGGACCCCGCCAGTACGGCGGGCGGGCTGCAGGGCATCGTCAGCCAGCTGGAAGGCGAGGCCGTGAAAGTCCGCGCCGAAATAGCGGAAGCCTCCACTTATATGAGCAAGGATGCTCCGGCATTGGTGGGATTGCGTGCCCGACTGACAGCCGTGGAAAAACAGCTTGCCTCGGAAAAGCTGCGTCTGGCCGGAGAAGCCCGACCGGACAGCCTGACTTCCGTGGCAGGAGAATATGAGGACCTGCAGACCGAAAGCGAGTTCGCCCGGCAGCAGCTTGTTTCGGCCATGACTTCGCTGGAAACCGCCCGCGTGAAGGCGGAGGCCAAGTCCCGTTATGTGGTGGCCTTCCAGACTCCGGTTCTGCCGGATGAATCCTTGTATCCCCGCCCCTTCCTGTTTACGGCCTATGTCCTTG